>ENA-OQHF01002132-OQHF01002132.1-human-gut-metagenome-genome-assembly--contig:-NODE-2132-length-10207-cov-2.911409_pt1 | contig 10207 bp, 8 predicted proteins | sample MGYA00242559_ERZ504709 | MGnify/ENA primary metagenome ERZ504709 (study PRJEB26092, sample SAMD00036203) | human gut metagenome | host: Homo sapiens | study: EMG produced TPA metagenomics assembly of...
AGAATCTTACCGGTACTTTTTTGCTCATTTTTTTCAGACAACATATCAAGCGAAAAAACAGAGCATTATATCATTATAGATGATGTTGTTTAAGCTCATTGGAACATGCTTCAGATTAAAGTTGTCGTATGGAACCGAAAAAATAAGTTGCTTAATGAGCAGACACTAAATAAACCGGCAAAGGGTATGTGGCCATAAAAAGGGGACTGCCGCACGACTGAGAAAATATATATTCTCATGTCATGTGGCAGTCCCCTTCTTAAGGAAGGTTCTCAAATATTGCTGTTTATGTGAGGAAAATATCTATATATATTTTTTTAATGTATTAAGAACTGCACCGGGACTTTTGATCATTTCAGAGAAGAAAGTGCAGACAGTATCGGCAAGACCGACATGATAAAGGTTTACTCCCCATATAGTTGCATTGGAAAGCAGCGGAGCAAGCAGGGTTTCCACATCAATGATATCGCCGAGGTGAATATCGGAAAAGTATGGCTGAACCAGAGAAAGCATTGGATCCGGACTCAACGTGAATGGGTTTCCGTTGTCATCAATTCCCATCAGATATCGGAGCCATCCGGCAAATACCAGCGGAATAAGTGTAAGGTCATACGTGTGAAGCTCTTTGGATGCTTCATATGCTTTAATTGTCTCACCGAAACGGATTGCAAGTTTTTGTGAAGTATCCGTTGCAATGCGTTGCGGGGTATCCGGCATAAATGGATTTGGAAGTCTTACGTTTAGAACAGTATCAAGGAAGTCTTTTGGAGAAATGATTCCGGGGTTTACTACAACAGGAAGACCTTCTCGATAACCAATTCCTTCAATAAGCTTTCGCAATGTTTCATTATTTAGTTCTTCTGAAATCAGATGATAGTCCAGCAGACAGCCAAAGATGGCAAGGGCTGTATGAAGCGGATTTAAGCAGGTGCAGACTTTCATTTTCTCCACTTTGTCAACAGTCTCTCGATCGGTGAAAAGGAAACCGCCCTGTTCAAGTGGTGGCCTTTTGTTTGGGAAATGATCTTCAATGACCAGATATTCACATTCTTCTGCATTGACATAAGGGGCAATATAAGTATTTTTACCTGTAATTATTGCATGAGAATCTGTAATTCCATCGGTCTGCAGCATAGCTTCTATAGATGAATCCGGTCTTGGAGTAATTTTATCGATCATTGTCCATGGAAATGAAACAGAATCCGGATTTTTGATATATGTTACAAATCCGGAATCCACGAGACCGCGTTTAAGCCATTCGCTGGCATAAGTGAAAACAGCGTCAAAAAGCTTACTGCCGTTGTGAGAGCAGTTGTCCATACTGACAAGCGCAATCGGTTTTTTACCGGCAAGATAACGGGTATGGAGTAGGGAAACAACTTTTCCCATATAGCTGATTGTATGGTCGGGACCGGATATGATGTCTGCCATTACGTCTTTGCGATAAGAACCATTCGGCTGACAAAGCTGATAACCTTTCTCTGTAATGGTAAAGCTTGCAATTTGTAGGGAATCGCTTCGGAAAACTTCCTGCAGTCTGGAAAAAGCTGAAAGATTTTCTGAATCCAGAACAAGGGATTCTGCAACGCTTCCAATTACAGATTTTTCTACTGTTCCGTCTGTTTTCAATGTTACCAGAATACTGTGATTGTCATAGGGGTGATATATTTTATCGATGATTTCATAATCATATCCTTCAGCAACAATTAATCCACGATCTAATACACCCTTGTTTAAAAGCTGTTCGATAACATTTGCCTGAAAAGCACGAAAAATATTGCCGGCACCAAAATGAATCCAGAAGGGGGACTCCATGGTTTTTGTCACCAATTTTTTTTCTGTTATATTTGGGAACACGATAGCCTGCATTTTCGAAGGAGTCGTATCCTTTTGTACTGATATCTGATAAAAGCATCAATTTTTTATTTCCTTTCTCAATTGCTTCCCATAATCCATTCAGGTAAGTAGCCCCTAAGGCTCTGTCATAAAGGCCATATCCTGGCATTGCTATTTCACCCCATATCATTCTACCGTGATCAGGACGGATAGGACCATCGAAACCGATGTCATAAAGGGCTTTCATGATTTCATACATATCAAAGGAACCATCTGAAGAAAGATGGGCAGATTCTTCGAAATCAGTTGGACTATTGAATTTAAGATTGCGAACATGTGCAAAGTGAATTCGTCCTTGTAGAGAACGGATCATATCAGGCAGGTCATTTTCCAGATTTGTTCCATAGGAACCGGAGCAAAATGTAATGCCGTTGTGAGGATCATCCACCATTTTCATCATACGAAAAAGGTTCTGTTTATTTGTGATTATTCGTGGGAGTCCAAAAACACTCCAAGCAGGATCATCCGGATGGATTGCCATTTTAATGTCATATTGATTGCAGACAGGCATAATTCTCTCCAGAAAATATTTCAGATTTGCGAAAAGTGCTTCTTCGTCGATGTCTTGATACATAGCAAAAAGTTCTTTGATTTTGCTCATGCGTTCCGGCTCCCAACCAGGCATGACGCATCCATTGGAATCGCCGGAAATAGACGCGAACATATCTTCCGGATTCAAGTCATCAACAGCAGCCTGATTATAGGCAAGGACTGTAGACCCGTCCGGGCGTTTGCGTGCCAATTCAGTTCTTGTCCAGTCAAAGACTGGCATGAAATTATAGCATACAAGATGAATGTCTTCTTTTCCTAGATTTTCCAGTGTCGTATATAATTGTCGATATAAATATCACGCTCCGGGGCACCGGTTTTAATTGCATCATGCACATTAACGCTTTCAATTCCGGAAATGTGCAGTCCTTTTGCCTCTACTTCCTTCTTCAGCGCATGAATCTCTTCTGGAAGCCAGATATCTCCCGGGGAGGTGCCATAGAGGGTCGTGATAACGCCGGTTACACCGGGAATTTGTCGTATTTGCTCCAGAGTTACGGTATCATAGTCTGACCCGTACCATCTTAATGTCATTTCCATTAGTTGTTCCTCTTTTCTATACATTTTCTGATGTCCTGCTTTTATCATGACATGATATAAAGAAAATATCTTCTTATATATTGTCTTTTACCTTTTCAGATATTGCGGTAATAAGTAAAAAAAAGCGTCGTGTTGGGTAAAATGGAATAGAGAAAAAGTCACAAAAAGATGTTTAAAAATGTATGGTTTTTAGCAATAAATGAGAATGGAGAAAGCAATATCTCAATAGGAATGAAAAAGAAAGTTTTATAGAATAACCATATACAAATATATAGGGAGGGCAGAACATGCTTTGGGGGAAAAGAAGACTTTGTCTGTCAGGGTGTATATTAATTTTCTTTGGCAGTGCTGCCGGTTGCGGTAATGTACAGAAAGATACGGATCATATTGTAATTTTAGAACAGGAACAGGAAGAAAATGAATATCAACTGGTGGCAGTAACAGAAGGGGATGTACAGGTGGTACAGAAGATAAACTGCATTTATCAACAGTCTGATGAAGAAGAATTAAGCTTTGAGATTAATGGGAAAAAAATTTGAGAAGGTATATGTAGAAGAAGGAGATGAAGTAAAAAAAGGAGAAGTTCTGGCAGAAGTGTCATTGGGAGAAATAGACCTTGAATTATCGGAAATACAGTATCAGTTTGATCGCAATACCATCCTGCTTCGCCAGACACAGGAGGACATGAAGCTGGCGGTTGACAGAATTGTAACGACAGGTACAAGCATGATTGAGGAAGAAAAACGTGCATATGCGAAAAATCTGGCAACTGTACAACAGACTTATGAATATCAGATAGAGGATTATCAGGATAAAGTTACCGTATTAAGTACAAAATTATCAGAATTGCAGGAACAAAAGAAACAACAGTATCTATATGCAGAAATGAACGGAACGGTTTCTTATGTAAAGGATAATTTAGAAGGTACTTCTTCTGTTGCAGGGGAACACATTATTACTGTTATGGATGACAGTGAGTGTACCTTTTGTTCAGAGCAGACAGAGTATGCAGATTTCTTTACAAAAGATCAGACGGTGGAAATGAAAATCAGTGGTATTTCTGGGAGTTATTCTGTTATTCCCTATCAAATGGATAATTGGAATGAAAAAAATGCAATTTACGTTCTGTGATGAATCGGATAAACAGAATTTTGATGTAGGAACATCAGGAGAAATAAGCCTTATATTAGAAGAACATAAAAATGTACTGACATTGCCGGTTGATGCAGTTCATAATGCGGATGGGAAAAATTATGTCTATGTTTTGGGGGAAAACAATATTTGGGAAACAAAGTGGATTACAGTGGGACTTGAAGGTAAAGACAACGTTGAGATTACAGACGGATTATCAGAGGGGGATATGGTGATATTGAAATGAATAAGAAGAGAACAGGCATAATTTCGGTATTAATATCAGGAATATTGCTCGTTATGACAGGGTGTGGAAGTAGGCAGCAGGTGGAAGCGTCTGACTCGATTGAATTGCTGGAACCGGTAAGCGCGGCTGCGAATACAGAAGCCGCCGCGTATCGTAATATTTATGAGTATAAAGTATTGGCAGGAACGGTTTATCCATATATCAGAGAGTATTCTTTTACACAGGATGTGGTACTGACAAAATATGAAAAGGCACCCGGCGATAGGATTTCGAAGGGAGATCTGCTGATATCAGCAGATATTTCTTCGATAGAACAGCAGATAAAAGAAACAGAGGAGAAGATAGAACAGATAAATGATGACTATAATACGGCAGTAGAAGAAATGGAGAAAAACATTCAAGAAGAGAAAAATCAGAAGGAGAATGAGGAAGAAGAAACGGAACAGGATAAGTTAAATGAGCGGGGATGGGAGTTGGAGAAGAATCACAGATACGAGCTGTACACACTTGATATTTCTTACTATACAGACAGATTAGAAGCTCTCAAAAAGAAGAAAACAGCATATTGTCTGACTTCCGGAATGAATGGAGTGATAGTTTCAGCAGGAAGTTATATGCCGGGAAACTTATATTGCAGCAGATACACCATTAATAGCGGTAGCAGATGAAAGCCAGAAAATTCTCAAATGTGAGTATGTCAGTAAATCGGATGTGGCAAAATGCGAAGATTTATATGCAGTCATTGATGGAAAACGTTATGAAGTGACGTATCAGCCATATGATCAGAGTGTGTATGAAAAAATAACGACAGAAGGAAATGTTGCTTATTCTTCCTTTGTGATAGAAGATCCCAATAATGAAGTCGAACAAGGAGATTTTGCAGTCTTAGCGGAAATATACAGCAGGGTAGAGCAGGTATTGTCAATTCCGAAGTCCGCGGTACATAAGGATGCAAAAGGAGCTTATGTGTATTGCGTCGTGAATGGGGAAAGCAAATATACGCAGGTGAAGACCGGTAAGGATGATGGTACTTATATAGAAATTATAGATGGATTGAAAGAGGGAGATTTAGTGCTTCTTTCAGAAAATAATCTGCCGGGAGATAATACGGCAGAAGTAAAACGTGGAGATTTTTCCAGTGAGTTTGAGGGAAGTGCATTCATTGCTTATCCGATATCCGATTCTGTAATAAATCCGGTGTCTTATGGAACAATGTATTTTAACGGAGTACCAGGTAGAGCTATTTACAGACAGTAAAAGCAGGAGATGTGAATTGCAAAAGTTCATGTTGAAAATGATGAGGCAGAACTGCTGGAAAAACAACTTCAACTTCAAAGACAGACAGAACGAATGGCGGATGCAGTGGAAGCGGGCGAAAGTGAAAATCTGCATTGCAGGCCGACAGAAAAACAATCGATAAGTTAAAAAATACAATTATGGAAATGCAACAGGATGCAGACACAGTAACAATTACAGCCCAAACTGATGGAATTATTTTCTGGCTTGCGGATTTAAAAGCAGAGGATGAAATAGAACAGGGAGCAGCAATTGCAATGATTGCAGAGAGTAGCAACTGCTTTCTGACAGTACAGAATGAAAATCAGCAATTAAATTATGGAAATACAGTGCAAGTTGAGTATAACGACTTAAATCAGGTGAAATGTCAGACAGAAGGAAAAGTTGTAACTTCCGGAGCAGCAGGACTGACAGCCGGTTTAAAAAGCGAGGTAGCATATATTAAGCTTCCACAGGAAGTTCTGGATGTGATAGTGGAAAATACATTACAAGGAAATACAGACTATTATAGAAATTCACAGTTCGAAGTCAGAACAGAAATCAGAAAAATGTCAAATGTACTTTTAATCCCCAAACAGGCAGTAAAAGAGAAAAATGGAAACACATATGTCTATATCAAAAACAGTGATGGAACGGTAACAGCACAAAGCTTTATTGCGGGGGGAAGCAATCAGACGGAGTATTGGGTGCTGGAAGGATTGGAAGAGGGAATGACGATATGTTTGGAGTAATGCTGCAAAAATTATGGCATAAGAAATGGATGGCATTTAGTCTGCTGGTTGGAATTACACTTCTGGTCGCAACCGCAGTCAGTTTTCCGATGTACCGAAGCGCGGCATATAATCGAATGCTTCAGGATGAGTTTAATGCTTTTTTTTCTGAAAATGGGGAATGGCCAGGAAAAAATTGTATGGTGATCATTTCAAAGAAGGACAATGGCGGAAAATCAATTTCTAAGATGGAAGAATTTACAGCAGGAATTTTTGAAGAACTTGGTGTAAAGGAAAAAGAATCTATCCGCTATTATAGTCTGGCAAGTGCCGATGCCGATTCGCTGATGAATCGGGATGATGTATCGAAGCTGGAAATAAGACTTGGTTGTTTATCTGGATTAGAAGAGCATGCAGAAATTATAGCTGGAACAATGTATTCAGAAAGTGGTCTCACAGAAGATGGAGACATAGAAGTTTTGATCAGTGAGGCGGCTATGGTGAATCTGAATCTTCTGGTAGGAGAGACAATTGAATATCAATCATTACGAGATCCAGAGGGTAAGGTGATAAGGCTGAAAATTGCAGGAGTATATAAGGAGATGGATAGTAATGATCCGTATTGGCAAGTTTCACCGGAGAACATGGGAAATGAATGTCTTATGAAAGAAGAACTGTTCCGGGAATACTTTACCGGTGAGAATGCTTCCGGATATACGATTACCTGTAGTTATTATTCCTTATTCGACTATACCCAGATAGATGCCTCCGAAGTAGAGCATTTGGTAAAAGAAACAAAATATCTGCTTGATGAGAGTGCGTTTCGAGGCACTATGAAGGAGCCGGCGTATTTATCTATTCTTGAAACTTTTCAGGCAAAGCAAAAAAGAATCAGTGCAACATTGTTCATTTTACAGATACCTGTGCTGGTTCTTCTTGGAGCCTTTTTACTTATGATTTCAGGACAAATGTACGAAATGGAACGAAATGAGATTTCTGTATTAAAAAGTCGTGGCGCCTCTGGTGGTCAGATTATGCGCCTGTACCTGTACCAAAGCATTGCACTTACAGGGGCAGGCTGTTTATTTGGACTGCCACTTGGCAGGGCATTCTGTCAGATGCTTGGGGCGGCCGATGACTTCCTTCGATTCAAAGCGTCAAGAAAACTGGAAATACATTACAATGCTGAGGTATGGTTTTATGCACTGGTTTCTTTTGTAACTTGTATTTTGATTATTACTATCCCTGCAGTGAAACATAGCAGAGTGACGATTGTAAATCTAAAACAGCAAAGAGCAATCAAGAAGCAATCCTGGTGGGAAACATGTTTTCTGGATCTCATTTTTCTGGCAATTTCTTTTTATGGATATTATAACTATAAAAATCATACGGCAGAACTTACCGAACGTGTTTTAAGGGGAGAACCATTGGACCCGCTGTTATATATCAGCTCTTCATTGTTTATTCTTGGAGCAGGGCTCTTTGTACTTCGTATAGTACCGCTACTGGTAAAGGGAATTTTTATGATTGGGAAGAAAAGGTGGAAACCTGCCAGTTATGTTTCTTTTATGGAAATCATGAAGAATGGAAGAAAGCAGCAGTTTATTATGTTGTTTCTGATATTGACTTTGTCAATGGGGATGTTTCATGCAACAGTCGCACGTACCATTTCACAGAATGCAAGAGAGAACCGGAATTATCTGGATGGTGCAGATTTAGTGTTGGAAGAGGTCTGGGATACAAATGCATCTTTTGCATCTGTGACGGGGGAACAGACAGAGCTTCAGTATTATGAGCCGGACTACGGAAGATATGCGTCTATGACAGAAGCAGAGTCTTATACGAAAGTTATATATGATGAAAAGGCTTTTGTAAAAACAGAAGATAACATCTGGCAGAGTATAGCATTAATGGGAATTCATACAAAAGAGTTCGGAGAAAATACAGAGCTCTCGGATACACTGCTGGCAGAGCCATATCACCAGCTTTTAAATAAACTTGCAGTTGAACCGGAAGGAATTTTGGTATCGGATAGTTTTCGGACAGAGCTTGGAATGAAAGAGGGAGATACACTGTACTTTAAAAATGGTGACGAAAAGGAAGCCAAGGGGAAAATTGTAGGCTTTGTTTCGTACTGGCCGGGTTTTCAGACAAAGACAATCGAATTGAATGAAGCAGGGGAGCTAAGGGAAAAAGATAATTACCTGATAGTAGCCGATTACGCTGCTTTGCGGCAGTATTTCGGAGTAACACCATACCAGGTATGGATTACAGTGAAAGAGGGAGAAAGCACAGATTTCTTTTATCAGTGGATGGAAGAAAATGAGGTGTCCGTAAAATCATATACGGATAGGGACAGAGATCTTGCCAATGTATCTATCGATCCACTTTTACAGGGAACGAACGGAGTACTTACCATGAGTTTTATTGTAACAATGATATTGTGTGCAGCAGGATATCTTATTTACTGGATTATGTCGATTCGATCGAGGGAGTTGATGTTCGGCATACTGAGAGCATGTGGAATGCATAAAGAAGAAATTTTCCATATGCTGATTGTTGAGCAGATTTTTTCGGGAGCAGTTTCCGTATTTGCCGGGTTTGGAATCGGAAAAATTGCATCTGTAATGTTTACGTCCATATTTCAGGCTGCCTATGCGGGAGCAGATCAAGTGCTTCCGGTAAAAATGGTGACGAATTCAGGTGATCTGGCACAGCTATATGGAGTGACAGCAACGGTAATGATTATATGCTTAGGTGTACTTACAATTCTGGTATTAAAAATGAATATTGCAAAGGCACTGAAATTAGGAGAGGAATAATGGAAAGGATAATTGAAACTGAACATGTAAACCGGGTTTTTGCAGTGAGTAGCGGGGAGTTTTGTGCATTGAAGGATATTAATGTTTCTATTCCGGAAGGAGCGTTTGCTATATTAAAGGGACGATCCGGTTCCGGAAAAACTACCTTGATGAATATTATAGGTGCATTGGATTATCCTACTTCCGGAAAAGTAAGAATTGCCGGAAATGATATTACGGAAATGTCCGAAACGGACAGGGAAAACATGAGAAGAAATATGTTTGGCTTCGTTTTTCAGGCAGTATCGCTGATTCCTACCATGAATGCATTTGAAAATGTGGAATTTTCTCTTCGCATGGCAGGAATCAGCGAGAATCGGAAAGAACGGGTGGAAGAGTGCTTGAGACGTGTAGGATTGGCAGGCAGAATGAGGCATATGCCGGCTGAAATGTCTGGTGGGGAACAGCAGAGAGTAGCAATCGCAAGAGCCATCGCGCATCATCCAAGAATTCTTTTTGCAGATGAACCTACTGCTGAATTAGACAGTGTAATGGCAGCAGAGATTGTGCAGATGTTTCAGGAGATTACGAAGAAGGAACGGGTGACAATTTTGATGACAACCCATGATACAGGTCTCATGGATGCAGGTGATATGTTAATCGAACTTCAGAATGGAGAACAGATATGTCAGAAGCAATGATACAAGCAGACGGGCTGGTAAAAATTTACAAGACAAAGCAGACGGAAGTGCTTGCCCTCCAGGGATTGGATCTTACAGTGGAAGCGGGAGAACTGACCGCATTGATTGGAAATAGTGGGAGCGGAAAGTCTACGTTTTTGAATATGATTGGTGGTCTGGACAGACCAAGTGCGGGAAGCCTTACTGTATGTGGGAAAAAACCCTTTTTAAAATGAGTGAAAAGGAACTGGTGGAGTATAAAAGGGATACAGTTGGATTCGTCTGGCAGAATAATGGACGAAATCTTCTACCCTACCTGTCGGCACTGGAAAATGTTATGCTTCCGATGCATTTGTC
>ENA-OQHF01002134-OQHF01002134.1-human-gut-metagenome-genome-assembly--contig:-NODE-2134-length-10194-cov-1.973478_pt1 | contig 10194 bp, 12 predicted proteins | sample MGYA00242559_ERZ504709 | MGnify/ENA primary metagenome ERZ504709 (study PRJEB26092, sample SAMD00036203) | human gut metagenome | host: Homo sapiens | study: EMG produced TPA metagenomics assembly of...
ATTTTCCACATATTTGCTTCTTTCATTGCGTGTATTCAGTTTTATATGATTGTTGCTATAAATGGGATACAAACACCACAATTTTTGTAGCTACATAACTTTTATTGTGTTTGGCTTGTTTACTATGGCTACGATTTTTTCATCTAATGCAGCATTTTTCGGATAATGGTATTAGATATTATCTATTTCATAGCATGCATGGAGTATTTTTTACTTCTTACAGCACCACATTACCATCTGACTATATGAATTGCTCCATAAACTCTGCTGGTGTCATAATCTCCGGTCTTTCCACATCAATATCAGAAAAATCCTTGTCTCCTGTCACAAGAACATCAACATCCTCCATGATTGCTGAGTATAGCACAGGATAATCCTCATCTACTTCACCACACTATAAAGTTATACTTAAGTATGTACAATAAATATTAAATAAGAATGTACAAATGTTATGATATGTGAGTTGCAAGGAGGAACTCATAATGATACTAAAGCATCAAATCAATAACAGATATAAGAATAGAAAGTGTCAATGACCTGTACAAGTTGAAAACCCAATTTTTGGAGGAATGGCACATTGAAGATTAATAAAAGTCAAATAGCTAGAGAATTGTAGGTAGATAGGCGGACTGTTGATAAATATATAAATGGATATACCAAAGCCAGAACAAGAAACTGTGTGACTGTATTACACCCATTTTTATGACACTAATTACAGAGTTATTATCAGATAAAAATCAGCAGGTATTCTACTACAGGAAAAGTATTATGGCAATATCTGGTTGATAATCATGGCCTTTACAGGTGTTTATTGTAAATTTCTGTCATTATCTCAGGAAATATCCTGAATTCGATTCATATTTCAGAAAAAGCAGACCATCAAATATCAATAAGGTTACTGTCAGATATGAAACTCCTATGGGTAAACAGGCTCAGCTTGATTGGAAAGAATCTATTCCGTTTATTCTTTCTTCAGGCGAAATTATAGAAGTGAATATTTTTGTCCTGTTGCTTTCATATTCAAGATTCAGAGTATACAGGGTTTCACTTTCTAAAACACAGGATATACTCTTTTCGTTTCTTGATGATGCATTTGAAACACTTGGTGGTATTCCGGATGAAATAGTTACAGATAACATGAAGACTGTTATGGATGAAGCCAGAACAGAATATTATGCCGGTAAAGTTAATAACAAATTCCAGCAGTTCGCTGATGATTATGGTTTTAAAGTCCAGCCTTGTATTTCCGGACATCCGCATACTAAAGCCAAAGTTGAGGCACCTATGAAAATACTGGATGAAATAAGAGCTTATAATGGAAAATTGAATTACATTGAATTAGTCGAATTAGTGACAAGAATAAATAATCGTGTCAATACACAGGTAAACCAGGGAACAGGAAGGATTCCGCTGATGTATTATAACAAAGAAAAGGCTTTCTTAAACAGCCTGCCCGCTGATAACATAAGAAAGCCTTACCAAATCACCACAAATACGGTAAAAGTCAATCATTCAAGCATGTTTAATTACAAAAGCTGTCAATACTCTGTACCACCAGAGTACATTGATAAGATTGTCTCATTACAAGTATATGATGGTTATATACATGTGTATTGTAACACAGAATTCATAACCATTCATCAGTTAAGTTCAAAAAAAATTGAATTATATTTCTGAGCATTATGCCGCAATTGCAAGAAAATCGCATATTTTCAGGGATGAACATATAATGGACAGGGCAAAAGAAAATCTAGAAATTATAGGAAAGGTTTATGATTATGAGTAATAGTACATACAATCAGCTGACTGCTAATCTGGAGCTGCTGAAATTAACCCAGATGAAACTACATCTTGATGAAATAAGGGATTTTGTGACAACAAACGGATTATCGTTTACGGAAGGTTTATTAAAACTGAGCAGTTATGAAGTTGATTTCAAAGAACAGAATGCCTCCAGATCTATGATAAAGGCTGCAGCATTTCCTTTTGTAAAAGAACTAAAGGATTATGATTTTGAATTTCAACCAAGTGTAAACGAACAGGAAATGAGGGAACTTGCAAGCCTTGGTTTTCTGGAAAAGAATGAAAATATCGTGTTTTTAGGACCCAGCGGCGTTGGAAAAACGCATCTTGCAACATCTATAGGTATTGCAGCTGCTAAAAAACATGCAAGCACATACTTTATCAAATGTAATGATTTATTGCAGCAATTAAAGCGTGCACAGTTGGAAAACCGCCTAGGATGCAAGATTAAAACACTTTAGTAAATATCGTCTTCTTATCATAGATGAATTAGGGTATCTGCCGATTAATAAAGAGGATTCAAACCTATTCTTTCAGCTTATAGATATGCGTTATGAAAAGAAAAGCACAATACTTACCACAAATATGAATTTTAATGAATGGGATGGAGTATTTTATGATGCAGTAGTTGCAAATGCAATCATGGATAGAATATTACATCATGCACATGTAGTGCCCATATCAGGAAAATCATATAGGCTAAAAGATCATTTAAGACAAACAGACTAACTGTACATTTTTATATAATATTTTTTGTACATTCAGTCTTGACATTTTATACTAAATTTTTCCTGCATCTTTTGTGCCAACGGCTCACCGTAGCCAAAGCAGATATTCAGCTCTGCCTGCGGCATTGCTGCAATATCGCGCAAACTGCAATCCTGCAGTGCACAGTTAATTTTAACCTTGGAACCTAAAAATTTTTCAGCTCTTCCAAATCATTATCAGCATAAGGATCATCGTTCATTATGCCAAAAATATTTATCGTGGCAGCTTGTTTTTTCTCCACGGCTCGGAGCAAGGGCAGCAACGCTAAATAAGCTGTTTCCACACCGCTGTCAATATTTCCTGCATATCCCGGCGCTTTTACATGCAATAATTTTTGCGAGCCTTCGGTAGTAGCCAAAATACCGTCCACATCATCGCCGATCATATTCGGCACACAGCCGCTGACTACAAATACCGCACCGCAATGCGCAAAAATACGCTCCGCTTCCTGCAAAGCCTTGCGCAAGACCTTCTCGCCGCCATTAACAACATCTTCATCATAGATAACATCAGAGGCCTGACGTACATCATAAGGCTTGCCTGCATATCTGAATGCCAGGCTGCCCCACTGACAGCCGACAACAGAATGCTGCAAGATTAAGGCATCCTTAATACCGCCAAGAGCACGCACAGCACCAAACAAAGCACAGCTACTTAATGGTTTCATTATTTTCTCTGCCTCCATACTCTGCTATAAAGCTCGCGTGACGCTTTACTGTCTTTATCAGTCTCACGCATAGGATAAAATACCGGGTCGTAAGCCAGCTTGCTCAGCAAAAGACTTCTGCCTGTTCGCTGCGGTTGCTGCAGCATCTGCCAAACCTCTTCCATAATATCCACAAAGCCCTGATAATTCCACACCGAACGGTCAAACAAATTATAGATCACCGGCACATCCAAAGAAGCATAACGCGGATGACCGTTACAGATAACAAAATCACAGCTCTGCGCCGCCTCACGCAAGGCATCCTCCGAAGGCTCCAGTAAAATTTCCGCTTCACAGCCATACTCAGCCTTAGCAAGCTCTATCCTGTCCTTAAATCTCTGCATCATTGCATCATCCAGACCTGTTTCTGCCTGGTAGGAAGGATTCATGATAATACATATCTTCTCAATCGGCAGACCATAATCCTGCTGATAAACACGCAGAGCATCCGGCAAATATGCAATACCGTGCGCAATTAAGCAAAACTTATACTTGGCAAATTCCGCACGCAGCTCCTGATAACGGGCGGCAACCCGTTCATATTCTGCCTGCAGCACGCGTTCAACAGCATCCTCACAGCCAAGCATTTTTCCTATCTGCCTGTATAAATCACTGATTCCTTCTATGCCATGCCACTCCTGCATATCGGCAACATGCAGAAACGGCGTGCCAAAGCGTTGCTCCATCGCCAACGCCCACTTCTTGCGACGTACTATATTCAGCGCTGCCCGCGGAGCCCTTTTAATTGTCTGCAAATCTGCGGCGGGCAGATAGGCGTTAACCGTAACACCCATTTTCTGCAGCATATCACGCATACCATGCAGCTTACCCTCGCCGTTATAGCCCCAGACAAAGGCTTCGATATTTACGCTCCGCGGCTGTACGCTTTGAGGCTCCATAACTTGCTCAACCAGCGCGTCCATCACTTCTACATAACCGCAGCCGGGATAAACGGCACTGGAAGAAAACTTTTGCTTCTGCTTTTGGCAAGCCTTTTCACGCAAAACCTTGCGGCCGTTGCTCTTGTCCATATGCGAAAAAACCTGTGACGTAATCGGCACAAGCTTTGCTTTAAACTGCGGCTGCAGGCTGCAGGCCAAGCCTGCCAAATCATCATTAATAATATCCGACACCACGGAAGGCAGCAGAAAATAATCTCCGGCATGCTGCTCACGTTCCACCTTTTGCAGTAAAGCAGTAAGCTTTTGCTCGCCGCCGAAAATTACATCATTGTTGCGCAAATCCGCACATTCCAGCTCATAAACCGGGCTTTGGCCGCTGCGCACATGACAGCGGTAATGAAAGCCGCAGCCGCGCTGGACTGTACAAGACCACGGCAGCATTTTTGAATTTCGCTGATGCAGGCAAGATTTCCCGACACCTTGCCGTTAACGGCGTAGCGATGCAGATAACTTGAAGGGTTCATGCCCAAAAGCATGTTATCCTGATAATATTGGTTCAATTGGTGTTCAGCTCCTTTTGTACTATTTTGCATCCTTATATAGCAAATGCAACTGACCATCTTCATCATTATAAGGTTTTATTTTAATTTTAAAGGTTTCTTCTATAATGGGGAGAACAAAGTACATCTTTTGTATTACCAAAAGCAATAATCTTACCATCTTTTAACAAATAAAGCTTTTGGCAAAATTTAGCGGCAAGATTCAAGTCGTGCATCACTGCTAAAACCTCAACCTGCATATTTTTAATCAATTCTAATAAATGGAATTGATAATACAAATCCAGATGATTGGTCATTTCATCTAAAAGCAAAGTTTGTGGCTGACCAGTAAGGACTCTTGCAATCATAACTCTTTGCTGTTCACCACCGGAAAGCTGGTTATAAAGGCGTTCTTCATAGCCATTCAAGCCTACAGCAGCAAGTGCAACCTTTGCCAGCTCATAATCAGCCTGCGAATCAAGTTCAAAAGGCTTTTTATAAGGAGTGCGTCCCATAAGGACTAAATCAAGCACCTTAAAATCAAAGTTCAGAGTACTATTCTGCTTCATTACTCCCAACCTTTGGGCTGTTTGCTGTAAAGATAGCGTCTCCAAATTCACCCCATCGAAAAAAATCCTACCACTTTGAGGCTTTAGAGAACGATATAGCGCGCGTAAAATAGTCGATTTTCCACTACCATTAGGACCTATAAGACCAACGAACTCTTTATTCTTTACTTCTAAGGTTATTTTTTCTACTATTGTTTCATTATCAATAGCAAGATCCAGAGATTCTGTCTGTATTTCCATTACTTATCACCAAATCCATATTTTTTACTGCACATTAAATATAAGAAAAACGGCCCGCCAATGAAAGCTGTCAATATACCTATCGGTAATTCTGTTTTTATCAACAGACTACGTGCTAATACATCACACCACAGCATATAAATTGCTCCACCAAGTATAGAATATGGTAATAATTTCAAATGATTATTTCCACAGATCATACGCACTATATGCGGTATAACAAGACCAACAAAACCAATTATTCCCGTTGCAGCTACCACCATGCTAACTAATATAGCAACGGCTGTCAAAAAAAACATTCTGCTTTTTTCTAAAGATACACCTAGTATCAATGCCATATCTTCACCTAAAAGAGAAGCATTGAGAATGCGGAAATTATATATAAAGAAAAATGCTAAAACACTAAAGGCTACAGCCACAAACGGTAAATAGTCCCAAGTAACCTTCCCCATACTACCCATAATCCAAAATGTCGCATCACGAATACCATCAACATCCTTGGCCAGGTAAACGAAAAGGCTTGTACTTGCACTGCAAATAGCATTTAATGCGGTACCAGCCAAAATAAGCCTGGTGTTATTTTGCGCTGCACCTGTTGTATAAGTAATAGCAAAAACGGTAAAGGTAACTAAAAGAGCGCCACAAAAAGCACCTATCGACACACCATAGAGACCGAAGCTACTAAACATGCCTAAAATTATACTTGCCGTTGCTCCCATTGCTGCGCCGGACGATACGCCAAGAATATAAGGATCTGCTAAAGGATTGCGGATTAAGGCCTGCATAACTACGCCGCCAAGCGCCAAAGCGCCACCTGATAAAACTGCCATTATTATTCTTGGCAAACGTAAATCAAAAATAACGGAAGCATTTACAGACTGCAAAAGATTTTGCCCAGCCTGCGATTGTATATCAATCATATTATAATAAAGTATATTGATAATATCAATATAACTAATATTCACTACACCAATACTCAAAGAGTAGATAAACGAACAACACAATACTAGTGTTAAAACAAATAATGTTAGAAAAAATTGCATTTTTTTCATAAAAGTTCCCTTTAATTAGCACGTTAATATGATAGTTTTAATTATGGAGATAGCTGCCGCACAGAATGTGCGACAGCTAAAAAGATATATATGAGAAATGTTGAGAGACGCGTAGCTTAACCCTTAAAAGCTATATTCCATACCAATAATAAAGCTTCTTCCTTGAGCAGTATAATAAGCTAAGGGTTCGCCAATTGTGGCTCCTGTAGCAGTATACTGTGTTGCTGACATATAATTTTTATCAAAAATATTATTCACTTTTGCAAATACATTGATATTATTCTTGACTTTGTAATTTGCTGACAGATTCCAAACCCAATAGTTTTTCTCTAACAAATAATTGTCAAAGCCCACCGGGAAATAATTATTTGGAGCAAAATCGGAACGATTCAAAGCTTGCAAACTTACGTTATAGAAATCTCTATCATATGTCAAGCCTAATGTATACTGCGTTTTAGGCAGACGCGGAATTTGGGAATCAGCTTCTGCTACAAGACGTGAATAGCTTGCTTTTGCAGTTAGATATTTTCCAAAATTTTTCTTGAAACTAACTTCTGCACCTTTCAAGTGTGTAACACCATTAATATTAACATATTGATTCATATCAGGAGCAGGATTATTTTGAATTACAATAGCATTTTCGTGTCGTCTATCAAATACAGATACATCTAAACGCGCAGTATCATCAAAAGCCAACCTCATACCTAATTCATTATTACGTCCACTTTCTGGTTTAATGTTATGATTTGCCTTAAATGCAGCACTGCCAAAAATAGCGGTAGTGCTAGGAGTCTTATAAAATTCGTTACTTAACGCATAAATGCTAAACTTATCACTAAAGGCATAAGATAGGTTTAAGCTGTTCAACCATTGACTCTTATAACTGTTAGAACTTACATAACGAATGCCACCTGTTAATTTCAACTTATCTGTAATATCCCACTCATCCTGCAAATACGCAGCACGTTCACTGATTTCTCTATCAGGAGCAGCAACAGTAGCAACACTATAACGTTGATATTCCACACCTGCAGCAATACGGTTATTGTCGCTTAATTGACGATAATAACGGTTAACAACATCTATATTATCACGGTCAACAGTTTCCCACTTGGCAGCAGGCTGATTACCATTCTTACTTCTTTTCCTGTCAGAAAACCACTTACCATAAAGTACAGTAAATGCATTGCCTTCCTTGCCATCTTTACTCTTATAATCTAACGTTCCGGACAAGGTTTGCATATGATAATCGGTAGTCCAATAACGCAATCCCCAATTAGGCATTGCGTAAGCAGCAGAACCATTCTGTTGCAAATTTTGGAAGTTGACAATGAAATCAGTTTCATCGTTAAGATGTGCACCTAAGCGCATATTTACCATATCTGAATCCATATCACGCTTTGTTTTTACACCTGCACCATCCTTATAGTCGCCTTTTTTCATTTTATCATAGCTAAATGACCAAAAGCCTTTCTCGTCACTACCATTAGTATTAACATGATAATTCTGATAGCCGAAATTTCCTGCCGCAGCTGTTAATTTAGTCTGCATTGCAGGATAATCACGCTTAGTAATAATATTTACTACGCCACCGACAGCATCAGCACCATAAAGAGTAGCAGCAGCGCCACGCATAACTTCGACACGCTCAATATCATCTGTATTCATGCTAAATAAATATGACTTATAGCTGTTACCTGTCTTTTGTACAACGCCATCAACTGCTACCAAACAGTTCGAGCTACCACGCATTGTCAACGAAGATTCACCGGATATCTCGAATCCTGCACCATCAGCAAATTTAACAGAATCAATACCTGGTACGTGCTCCAAAACGTCAGATAAAGTCTTATAGTGATTATCATCTATTTCTTTACGGCTAACAACCGTCATGCTTGCAGTAGCTCTTTTTTTCGCTGACTGGAGTAGTAGTTGCTGTAACAACCATTGTATCTAAAACGAAGGGATTGTCTATTGTCGAACCAACCTCAGCAGCATTTACACCAGCTACAAAGCCAATACTACAAATAGCTGAAAGAACAGAAGCAGCTAAATTTTTTTTGTTATTCATTATTCTCTAATCCTCGATTATATTTGCCAGTTTAAAAGTTATCTTCAATATATTTATGCATGTTTTCTACAGCTTCTACCGTACGCTCACTGCCACAATAAAAAGCACGATGCTGCACAACAAAGATTTTATTATTGCGTACTGCTTTAATTTTCTTTAAAACCTTATGCTCATGCAAAGCCTTGATTTTACCTGCAACAGGTGTTGTCGCCGTATCTATGACGATAATCATATCAGGATCAAGCTCTACAAGATATTCTACGCTTTTACGCCCGCCTAAATTATCATCAAGTGAAATGCCACCCGCAAGCTCTATCATATCAGCCGTAAGATCGTTAGCCGTCCTGCCAAAATATTCATTGCCATAAAGATATTGCAAGGTAATTACTTTCGGTTTTTTAGCTTCAGCTATACTTTTACTATGCATCCGTAGCTTTGCTATTCTACTCTGTAGATAAGCAATCTTTTTCTGAGCTTTCTCCTCTACTCGGAAGATTTTCGCAAGCTGCTGCAAATCACTCACAATATATTCAACCTTGCGTCTGCCTGTTGCACGAGTAGGTACAGTATTTGTCATAACGTAAGTGTGAATACCTTTATTATGCCAATACTCAACACTGCCAAGCGCACTTTCACCAAAAAGCGAACCCCAGCTGACTATTAAATCCGGCTGCAGACCAAGCACCGCTTCCTTAGATGGATAACCACTTCCATACGTAAGTCTTGCAAATTTTGCATACTCAGTTTCATGAGGTGCAAAATTTTTACTGTAGCAAGCACTAATGCCAATAATTTTATCTTGTACACCTAAAAATATCAAATCATCGACAACAGGCTCAGATACAGCCAAAACTCTTTGCGGCACATCAGTAAACACCTGCTTTAAAGTACGTCCGTCACCAGCATAACCATCAAAATTCTCAACAGTAATAGAGGCAACCTTGCCTGCTTTCGCACGATGTTTTTCCTGATAGGCACAGCCTATGTTTAATATGCTTAAAATAAAAATGAAGATAACCAAAAACTGCTTAATCATTTTTCATCAAATAAATATTAGAAAGAGTATTCAACACCGACAACAAAATTGCGTCCTTCATCGCTATAATTGATAGCATCAATACTACCATCATTTAAGTCAAACCAATTGCCAACATTAGAATAGTCTTTATTAAACAAATTATTTATTCTAGCAAAAATTTTAATGTCTTTTGTCGGGTTATAATTAGCGTATGCATTTACCACCCAGAAAGAATCTGTAGGCAAGCTATCATAATACAACTGAGATTTACCATATAAGTTATATTTACCTAATCCAAATAAGCCTACATCAGTTTTACCTTTCGAATAATCAATGTTAATACTTACTATATCTTTTGGCAGGAAACTTTGCTTACCAGATTTATTAGACCACGTGCGGAAATAACTAAGCTTTGTTTTCCAATTTTCATCAAATTGTTTTTTCATACGCTAATTCTAAGCCATTATTTTGGCTGTACCATCTACATTAACATATTTTACGTTTTGTACCTTCTTTTTACCCCAAG
>ENA-OQHF01002136-OQHF01002136.1-human-gut-metagenome-genome-assembly--contig:-NODE-2136-length-10192-cov-3.256135_pt1 | contig 10192 bp, 10 predicted proteins | sample MGYA00242559_ERZ504709 | MGnify/ENA primary metagenome ERZ504709 (study PRJEB26092, sample SAMD00036203) | human gut metagenome | host: Homo sapiens | study: EMG produced TPA metagenomics assembly of...
ATGCCTCCCGGATACACGCCCACAACCTTCACACTGGTTCCCTTGTAGGCCGCCTTGAGGCTTGTCGTATACCCCTTCTCACCCCACTTGGTGGCGCAGTAGACGGATTCGTTGGCGTTGCCGCGTGTGGCGGCGGTGGACATGACATTGGCGATTTTGAGGTCCTGCTCGCCGTCGGCCTTCAATGTTTCGACGCTCCACAGAATCATGCCTTTGAGCCCCTTAAGGCACTTGTCCACGTCGGCGGCCTCGTAGTCGACCGGCTTTTTGAACGACGGCTGTCCCGCGTTGTTAATGAGCAGGTCGATGTGGCCGATCTCCTTGATGGCCGCGACGGAGTCCTTCACGAACGCCTCGTCGCTGATGTCGCCGACGAAGGCGCGGTATTCGTCCGCGCCGAACGTGCGGGACAGTTCCTCCTGACGGGCCGTGTTGAAATCGATGCCGGCCACGAACCAGCCTTTGCCGATCAGCTGACGTGCCAGCTCATATCCCAAGCCAAGCGCGGAACCGGTCACAATCGCGATTTTCTTTCCTGCCGCAGTGCTCATGTTGTCTCCTTTGCCACATTGCGCAATCGCTTATAGATACCATCATAAAACGTATGCGAAGCAACACGTCAATCGATTGACGAAAACGGCAATGAAAAACGCCCGCCGACCTTTTTGGCCGACGGGCGTTGAACTAGCCAGCGTGAGATGCGATCCGTTACAGGATGTCCGGATCGTCCTTGGCGATGGTGCCGGTCGCCTTGCCGATGGCCTTCAGGCCGTGGTAGGCGACGAGGATGACGACGGTGCCGATGGCGATGCCGTTGAAGGAGATGCCGTTGAAGGCGAACTCGAACTGGCCGACGGCGATGATCATGGTGATGGCGGCCACCATGACGTTGACCGGCTTGTCGAAGTTGACCTTGTTCTCAACCCAGATGCGGATGCCGACCATGCCGATCATGCCGTACAGCAGGGTGGTCACGCCGCCGAGCACGCCGGCGGGGATGGTGTTGATGATGGCGCCGAACTTCGGGCACAGGCTCAGGATCAGCGCGAACGCGGCGGCGCACCAGTATGCGGCGGTCGAGTAGACCTTGGTGGCGGCCATCACGCCGATGTTCTCGCCGTAGGTGGTGGTGCCGGAGCCGCCGCCGAAACCGGCGATGGTGGTGCCGAGACCGTCGGCGAACAGCGCGGTGCCGATCTGGTCGTCATAGTCGCGGCCGGTCATCTGGGAGACGGACTTGACGTGGCCGACGTTTTCGGCAACGAGTACGAGCACGACCGGGATGAACATCGGCAGGATGGTGAAGTCGACCTGCGGCAGACGGAATTCCGGCAGACCGACCCATGCGGCCTTGCCGATGGCTGAGAAGTCGACCTGGCCACGGAAGCAGGCGTACGCGTAGCCGATGATCACGCCGATGAGGATGTTGAGTCGGCCGAGCAGACCCTTGAACAGCACGGCGACGAGCAGCACCGCGACGAGGGTGACGATGGCGGTGTCGGGAGCGACCTTGAAGTTGTTCCACACGCTCGGAGCCAGGTTGAAGCCGATGATGGCCACGATGGCGCCGTTGACGACCGGCGGCATGATGATGTCGATCCACTTGGCGCCCGCGTAATGGACGAGCACGCCGATCAGGGCCAGCAGGATGCCGGTGACCATGATGCCGAAGGATGCGACGGCGAGGCCCTTGTGGGCGCTGGCGACGGCCGCGATCGGGGCGATGAAGCCGAAGGACGAGCCCAGGTAGCTCGGCAGCATGTTCTTGTTGATCAGCAGGAACAGCGCGGTCGACATGGCCGTGAAGAACAGGGTGGTGGATGGGTCGAAACCGGTCAGAATCGGCACCAGGAACGTGGCACCGAACATGGCGATGACGTGCTGCGCGCCGATTTCCGCGGTGCGCGGCCAGGTCAGCCTCTCGTCAGGTTCGACGACCTCGCCGGGCTTCAGCGTTTTGCCGTCGCCGTGGAGCTTCCACGTGAACAGGCCCGCGATTGGATTGGACATGCGATTGTCTCCTAACTCTCTTTACGACGCGCAACAAGAACGCGCGCCGCGCAATCACACGCCATTGTAGCGGGAGTGCCGATACGTGACGCCCCACAGAGCGATAGGGGGGCTAAATCGCAGTCACAAAACGTATACCGGCAGCCGTCACAGGTGACGGTCGACGGCGTGCACCACGTCCACCAAATCGCCGTTCGACAGCACGGGACGCTTGAATTCACGCCAATCATCCACTTTCACCACCCAGCGACCATCCGTCTCGTCGAGTACGGGACGCGCCGTCTGCTCCCAACGGAACCGCTTGTGCGTTCGTCCGGTGGCGGGGTCGCGGCGCGAATAGTGGAAGCACGTGCAGTTGGTGATCTTCCATTCGTCGGAGGCCGCACGGTGCATGAATTCCTCGTCGGACAGGTCTTCCAAGGTGAGCATGAGCGCCAGCATGAGGTCGCCGTGGCTGACCATCACCACGGATTCCGCATCAGATTTGCGGTTCAGGGACGTGAGCAGGTTGTGCACGCGGTTCTCGGCCACGTCGGCGATGGACTCGCCCGCCGGCGGACGCCAGTACAGCGGATCGGTGTTCTTGAACATCCAGTTGCGCGCGTAGTTGGTTTTGAAATCGTCCTCGTGATGGTGTTGATCTCACCCCAGGAGCGTTCGCGCAGCACGCGAGTCTCCTCCCATTTCGCTTTCGGCAGGGCCATCGTGGCCGCCGTCTCACGCGTACGCACGTACGGCGAAACGAGGTAGCGGTCGAACAGCGGCTGCTGCGCGACGAGCCAACGGCCGATGCAGTCGGCCTGCTTGCGTCCGGTGGCGGTGAGCCTCCACGAACGGTCCGGCACGGTGACGTTGTCCTGCGTATACAGCGAGTTGTCACCCTGTTCGCCGGCGCTGATGATGACGTTCGCCTCCGACTCGCCATGTCGGATCACATACAGATCAAGGGGCATTCCCATATTCGTTTATTCCTTCGCTTTCATCCACATCCTGCGCGCACGTTCCTTGTTCCGCCGTTCATTCGGCCGGTGGCGCGCATCATCATTGAATGCTTCCACCGTAGCTGATTCGCGCGTGTTTCGCACGCGCAGACACGTCGATTTCACGATTGGCACACCCGAATTTCGCGGTGCCGTCACCGGCGGTTCACCGCAACCGGCGTGGTAGACGCCGTGATCGCAATCACTCCGGCCAGATGCCGTTCTGCGCGTACTTGGTGCGGTACTCCCCCGGCGTCATGCCGGAATGTTTTTTGAACACCTTCGAGAAGTGGCTTTGCGACCGGTATGCGAGGATCTGGGCGATCTCGTCGAAGCTGTATTCCGAGTATTTGAGCATGTTCTCGGCCGCTTCCATACGCTTGTCGGTGATGTATTGCGATATGGCCGTGCCCGTTTCGCGTTTGAACAGCTCCGACAGATACGTGGGATTCAGATGCACATGCTCGGCGAGGATGGGCACGGTGATTTTCTCATGCAGATGGTAGTGGATGTAGTCCAGGCATTCGTTGACGGCTTTGGAATGTGTTTCCGCCTTCTGCATGTCGGCCATGGCCCATGTGAAGAATGTCATCATGTCGGTGTGCAGGCGGCGCACGTCGTCGGGCGTTTTGCAGTTTTCCAGGTTCTGGATGTACAGGTCGGAGGCGTTGTAGGCGTCCTCCTCGTCCATACCGCCTTCGATGGCGAAACGTGTGGCGAGCGTGATGGTGGTGACGAACCGGTATTTCGCGTTTTTGAGCGGATCGTCCGACAGGTAGCCGTACAGTCCGGAGTTCCACAGACGTGTGCTTTCGGCGATGGCGTTGATGTCGCCGGAACGCATCATGTCGTATTGCTTCATTTCCTCGACGTACCGGTGGTGGCGTACTCGGTCCTCACGCGAAAGAAAGTCGAGATACCGCAGTTTCGCCTCGTCAACAACCGCCATGTTTCTCCCCCTGTCGCTTAGATTCCGGCAATCCGCACATCTTATTTTAGAAAATTTAGAAGTAGGTGCTCCAGCCGAGTTTCGCGGCGAGGATGATGCCGGTCAGCACGGCGGCGGCACGCATGATGTTCTCCGGAATATGCCGGGTGACGGGCGGTGCGATCGCGCTGCCGATGGTGCAGCCGAGGCACATCATGATGGCGAACGGCCAATCGACGGAACCGCGGATGATGAACATGATCGCGGCGGAGATGTTCGCGCCGAAACCGACCACGGTTTTCAACGCGTTGATCTGGTGGAACGGGCCGATTTTGCCCAAGTCGAGGATGGCCAGGGCGAGCGTGCCGGCGGCGGCGCCGAAATAGCCGGAATACACGCCGACGAAACTCACGCCCGCCCACAGCCACCATGGATCGTTGCGCAATGTGCCGTCCGCCGTTTTGCTGGCGATTCGCGCGGCCCGCTCACCTTGATGCGATTGCGGCAGCGCCTGCGCCACGGCGTCGCGCGCGGCGGCTTTCTTACGTGGGTTGAGCGCGATGATAAGCGCGCTGAACAGGATGAGCGGCGGCACGGCGAATTCGAAGACCTTCGCCGGCAGTTCGAGCAGCAGCAGGCCGCCGATGATGCCGCCGACCAGGCCGATGCACGCGTAGACGGCCACGCGTCTGCCTTGGCCTTTGAGCTCCTTGCGGGCGGACAGCAGCCCGCCGATGCCGGTGCCGCACACGCCCACCGTGTTCGTGGTGTTGGACAGCACGGGCGGAATGCCGAACGCCAGCAACGCAGGATAGGAGATCAGCGAGGACGCGCCGACCGCGTATCCGACGAATCCCGCGCCGATTCCGGCGACAAGCACCAGCAGCAAAGTGGTGATGGACACTCCTGCGATCATGACCGCTTCCCCTTCGTAAAACTCCTACGTAGTCCTCCTATAAGTAACGGGAGCCGAGCTTAACGGCTCGGCTCCCGCATATCACGCGTTTGCCCAGAACGTGGCCGGGCAAACGTCATATCAGTGGTTGCGCTTGGCGATCAGCGACTCGGTCCAGTAGGCGGCAAGCGGAATCAGCGCCCACTGCAGCGCGAGACCGGGCAGGCCGGCGGCCAGGTCGCTCGTCCATGTGGCGGCGATGGCCTTGCTGGAACCGAACGCGAACACGGCGATCGCGGTGGCTGCGGTCAGCACCACACGTCCGGCGAGCTGTGCGATGACCACCTTTGCCAGGCTCGGCAGCTTGATGCCGCGCAGCAGACCGGCTACCAGGCCGTATGCGCACAGTTCGACCATCATGAGCGGCAGCATCACCAGCATCGGCATGCCGGACAGCAGGAAGCTCACGAGCGGAGCGGCGGCGCCGGCGATCGCGCCGACGGCGGGGCCCGCGATCAGGCCGACGAAGATGATCGGCAGATGCATCGGCAGGAACGCGACGCCCAGCATGGTGCCCTGTCCGGAGACGGCGCCGATGACGTGGAACAGTTGCGGCAGCACGACCGCTGCGACGATGGCGAGCAGGGTGGCTGCTGTCTTGGTGCCGAGACTCAGTTTCGGCAGGTCGGTGCGGCGCAGGGCGGCCGCGGGCATGGTTGCGGAATCAGACATTTGTTTTCTCCTTAATGTTTCCTTCTCTTCGGATATGCGTATACGTCATACCGGCTCGACGACCGACCCACCGTCCGGCAGCGCGGTGTCGACCAGCAAATCGGCGACGGCTTGGATATTGGTCGCTTCGAAATAGCGGTTTTCCAGCGGAATCCACTCGTCGACGAATCGTTGCAACATGCGTGGATTGCGTCGTTCGAGCCGACGCAACTGTTCGGCAGGATCGACCGCAAGACAGATCATGCAATCGTAATACCCCCGCAAGGCGGGGTGCATGCTGTAGCTGCCTTCCACAATGGTCAGCTGGGCCGGTTCGACGGCGTACGCGACGGCGAAATCGCCTGTATGGCAATCCCATGGCCGGTATTGCGCGGCTTGTCCGGCGGCGAGCGGTGCCAACACTTCCGTTTCGAACCGTTCACGGTCCACGTTGCCGCCGGGTTCGGCGAAACGTTCCGGCGTGCGCTGTTCGGGACGGAGGAAGAAATCGTCCATGTGCAGCACGTTGCCGCCGAAACGCCTGTTGAGCATCGCGGCAAACGTGGTTTTGCCAGACGTGCATGGCCCGTCGATTGCGACGAACACACAATCGCGTTCGGCAAGCAACGTTTCGATACGTGCGATTGCGATGCTGGCTTCCGTAGGCTTCGCGGGTTTCGTGACCATTGCGTTCGCCGTCAGTCGAGTACGGTCAGACAGTACGCGCGCGAACCGATGCCAAGTTCCTCGGCGTATTCGAGGATGTGTTCGCCGTGGAGCGAGGCGATGCGTTCGGTGACGGACGCTCCGTCGGGGGCGGTGTGGATGAGGTCGACGCATGCCTGGTCGAGCGCCACCGGGTCGAGCGAGGACAGCACGCCGATGTCATGCATGTCCGGTTCCGTCGGGGAGGGCAGGCAGTCGCAATCCACCGACAGGCGGTTCATGACGTTCAGATACATCATCTTGCCATGCATGTGGCTGATCACGGCCTCATCGGCTTCGGCCATCGATTCGAGGAATGCATCCTGAGGAGTTTCCACCCACTTGTCCTTGGTGACGCCGGCGGAATGGATCCAGCGTTTGCCGTTCGACGAGGCTATGCCGATGGACACGTTCTTGAGCGCGCCGCCGAAGCCTCCCATCGGATGGCCTTTGAAATGCGACAGCACGAAAATGGAATCGTAGTCGTCGATATGCTTGCCGACGATGTCGTAGGCGATGTGGCGGTGCTTGGCCACCGGGATCTCGATTTCGCCGCCCATGTCCATGATCTGGATTGGCGCAAGATCGGCGTATCCGTGCTTTTTGAACGTGGCAAGGCTTTTTCGGGGGTTTCACGATTGCCGTCGTATGCGGTAGCGCATTCCACGAGCGTGCCGCCGATCTCCTGCACGAGGTCCTTGACGAGCGAAGGATTGAGATTATTGGATTTTTCCGATTCGCCGGAATGGACTTTGATGGCCGTTTTGCCTTCCGGCTTGCGTCCGAGCGCATGGTAGGCGGCGACGAGGCTTTCCGGTGTGATGATCGGCGTGAAGAACACTTCCGGTGCGGACTGCGCGTCGGTGCGGTGTTCCAGTCCTTCCAGTCGCGAGGCTTCGAATTGCATCTTGACCCTCCTTGATTCTGCCTGTGTTTTTGGCTTGCATCTCCAGCGTACCAACTTAAACCCGACTTGAAGCAAACAGACCTCAAACCCGTTCGAGTATGTTGCAAATATGGATTCCCGCGCGTGTCTCCCCATCCGGCCGGCTTGTCCGCATGAACCGGAACACTGACGCTCGTGATTGACTTTTGCAAGAAATGGTGGACTCGCATAGCCACCAAGGAAATGGCGTTCATTGGCATCGTCACGTTGGCGGCCTCTCTGGTGGCTTCGTGGCTCAAGCAGTTTCCGGGATTCAGCCTGTTCGGCGCGTTGATCATCGCTCTGCTCATCGGCATGGTCGCGCAGTTCCCGATCCGCAAATGGTATTCGAACCGTTCCGCCGAACATAAGGCCGGTGTGAAGGATGCGGCCGGGCTCATTTCGAACAAGCTGCTTCGCCTGGGCATCATCCTGCTTGGTTTCAAGCTCAATCTGACGGTGCTGTTCACGCAGGGTATCAAGTGTCTGCCGATCGCGGCAGTGGTGGTGACGCTCACCATCGTGGTGTGCTACAACATCGCACGCAAGCTTGGCGTCGATCCGCAGCTCGCCATTCTCGTGGCGGGCGGTACCGGCATCTGTGGCGCGGCAGCCGTCATGGGATTGTCCGGCTCCATCAAGGTGCCGCCGGAAAAAGAGGATGAGAAGGCCAACAATGAGGTGATGGCCGTGGCCATCATCGCCATCATGGGCACCATCTTCGCATTGCTGGAAATCGCCCTTGGGCCGTTGACGGGCCTGAGCAAGACGCAGCTGGGCATCACCGCCGGAGCGTCCCTGCACGAAATCGCCCATGCCGTGGCCGCCGGCGACGCGTTCGGCGCGGTGGACATCGCCACCATCATGAAGCTTTCCCGCGTGCTGATGCTGGTGTTCGCGGCCATCATCATCGCCGTTTGGTGGGATAAAAACCATTCCGAAATGCCGGCCGACGGCAAACGCAAAGTGTCGTTCCCGTGGTTCATGCTCGGTTTCATCGGCGCTTCCATCATCGGCACGTTCGTGCCGTTCATCGGTGCCATCGCACCGAATCTGGTCGATTTCGCATACATCGTGCTCGGCATGGCCATGGCCGCGCTCGGCATCAACGTGAATTTCAGCGCCATCGCCAAGAAGGGACAGAAAGCGTTCCTGGCGAGCTTCCTCACGTCCGTGCTGCTCATGTGCTTCGCGGCGGGAATCGCGGCGCTGTTCTTCTAATCGCCTTCCGTTGTGCCACGCTGTCGTTTTGCGGAGGGCAGTTGGATTTCGGACAGCAGAATCGCACCGAAAATCAGCGCGAAACCGCATAACGACGGCACGGTCAGCGTTTCGCCGGTGAAAATCACGGATACCAGCATGGCGAAGATGCATTCCGTGCTTAAGATCACGGACGCCTCGGAAGTGGGCAGATTCTGTATGGCGATGGTTTGAAACACTTGGGCGATCACCGTGGAGCCGACCACCAGGTAGGCGATGCACAGCACGATGTCCCACCGCGCCCAAGCCATGGACGGTCCGCCTTCGGTAAGCACCGCGCCAGCACCGAACAGCAGGGCGCACCACACGAATTCGGCAAGCATCAGCGCGATCGCGTCGAAATCCTTGCCGATGAAACCAACCAAAACCAGATTCAACGCGAAGAAAAACGCGCCGATGATAGTCATGGCGTCACCGAAGCTCATATGCATGAGTTCCGCGCCACCGCCGCCGCTCAGCGACACCAGACCAATGCCGAACGCGCAGACGAACGCGGCCACCAGATGCTGCCAGCTGGGGCGTTTGCGCGTGAACGCCCACACCACGAACGGCACCATCACGCAATAGGTGTCGGTGAAGAAGCTGTTGCGTCCGGGAGACGTGGTTTCAAGTCCTTTGAGCTGGAAGATGAATCCCAGCCAGTAAGTCAATGCGAGTATCAGACCGGGAACGATATAGCGGCGCAGGCGAATCCTGCGAAGACGTGGGAAAAACACGATGGCCATAAGCAGTACCGCCGAAGCCATGCGGAAGAACATCATCCACTGTGTCGGCATGTTCTCCTGCACATGCTTGAGCATGGTGTAGCCGGACCCCCATACCGCCGCGTTGACCAGCATCATCACGCGGGCGACCGGCTTCGATACGCTAATGCCTTCCGATGATTCCTGCCCCGCGTCTGCCATCCGTCCCCCCTTACACGCTTCCACACATCCGACGTCGTATTCACGTCATGCTTTCCGAAGGAAACTTTAGACGTGGCTGCGGAAGCAACACGCGGGAGCATGCTACTGCGCTTTGGCCGCCTGGCTGTTCACCCAGTTGTCAGCCATGTCAATGGCTTCGTCAAGCGTGACCTTGGCCGCCTTGTAATACTTGGAATCCTTGATGTTGCTGCTTTCGACGAGCTTCTGTCCGGAGTCCGCGGCCTTGGACAGCGCGGACAGCAGTTTGCGCCCGGTCAGGGTCAGGGAATCGTCCTTGCTGAGTTTGTCGACCAGTTTGTCTGCCTCGTCGATCGACTGTTGCAGTTCCTTTTTGGATTCATCCAACGATTTTCGTGTCGGAGGTACCGTTCGAAGAAGTGCTGTTCGAAGAGGCTCCGTTCGATTGCCCGGATGGGTTATTGGACGATTGTCCAGCTGCCGCGCCATCCGAATCGGCCTTCGGATCCTGCAACGCGGTTTCGGCGTTTTTCTCTTGGATGCTTTTCAAACTGGCGTTCAGGGAATCGGTGGCGCTGTCCAACGTTTTGGCTACGAGATTGAGCTGCGTGATGGTGGCTTCCGCCTTGCAGCCTTCCGTATCGACTGTGTTCTCGGCGCTGGTGGCCGCGTCCGCGAACGCGTCGATGATGTCGTTCACGCCGAGCGCGCCTCGAATCAGCTTCTGCAGTTCGCTGCCGTTTTCGGAAGTGTCGAGCACGGCTTTGCGGGCCGAGCTGAATTCCGCGAGCGATTGCCGGCATGTGTCCAACGCCTCCTGCCGTTTGTTGTGGTAGACGTACACTCCTGCGCCGCATGCCACAGTGAGCGCCACGACCACGGAAAGGACAATCG
>ENA-OQHF01002137-OQHF01002137.1-human-gut-metagenome-genome-assembly--contig:-NODE-2137-length-10191-cov-10.453796_pt1 | contig 10191 bp, 10 predicted proteins | sample MGYA00242559_ERZ504709 | MGnify/ENA primary metagenome ERZ504709 (study PRJEB26092, sample SAMD00036203) | human gut metagenome | host: Homo sapiens | study: EMG produced TPA metagenomics assembly of...
ACCTTGTGATCTTAGACCTGAATTTGCCGGAGATCAGTGGCTTTCAAATCTGCCAGGAACTAAAGAATAAAACCGCTATCCCCGTCCTGGTACTGACTTCCAGAGATCAGGTAAAGGATGAACTGCAAGCGTTCCACTTGGGTGCCGATGAATATTTGACGAAGCCGTGCAGAAAAGATCGACTTCTTGCCAGGGTATCCAATATTCTCAAAAGGTATGAAGGCCGTACCAATCTCATGGAGGGACCAGATTTCCTGTTAGACCAGCAGACCTACACGCTTTATATTCATAATACCTCTGTCGTGCTTCCAAAAAATCAGGGAAAACTGTTGGTTGCTCTTTTGTCCGGCGGCGATGCTCTGGTCACGACGGAGCAGCTTTGCATAGCACTATGGGGAACCACGGAATACATAGACGAAAATGCCTTGCAGGTTAATCTGACCAGGCTGAAAAAGACGATGTCCGGTCTTGAGATGAAGCAGCGAATCGTTGCGGTTCGTGGGATGGGCTATCGTCTGGAAACGGGGGTGGCTCCATGAAGCAGCTTTGGCGCATAACAGAGCGATACTATCCCTGGCTATTGTTGCTGTTGGGCGTGGATTGCTTTTGTGCTATCATTCTTTGGATTTCTGACATTCAGGCATTTCAAACCTTGATTGGGTTAGTAGTTCTGACAAGCCTCTTTTTGTTTTCAGCGATTCTGTTTGTACTAAACAAGCGGGAGACCACCCGCCGAGAGCTGTTCCGGGATTTCCTCAGTGATCCTACCATCTGCAACGAGGAACGGCTGCTCAGTGCCATCAGCCGGGAAGAAGGAGAATCTATCCGGCTTCTGGCATCAGTTTTACAGGAACACAAAACTGAGAGTAACAGTATGGCAGATGCCCTACAGGACTATGAAGAATATGTGGAGGGCTGGGCACATGAAGCGAAAACGCCCCTATCGTTGTTGACCATGCTCCTGGATAATCGGAGCGACGAAATATCTCCTCCCCTGCAAGCAAAGCTGGATTATGTCCGCAGTCAGCTTCAGGAGGATGTCACTCAAATGTTATACTATGCCCGGTTAAAGAGCAGTACAAAGGATTATCAGTTTGAAGATATCAATTTGAATGACTGCTTGGGGGAAGTTCTGGAGGACTATGCCCCACTTTTGGAAGAAAAGCAGTTTGCAATTCTCAATAAACTGCAATCTAAAACAGTCTATACAGACCGTAGAGGGCTTCAGTTTATGTTGGGACAGATCGTGAGCAATGCCATAAAATATAGCAGCGATAGTCCCATGCTAACGATCTCTATGATACATTCGGAGACCGCAGATGTCCTTTCAGTTGAGGATAATGGCATCGGTGTAAAAAAATATGATCTGCCGTATATTTTTCAAAAGGGCTTTACCGGGGATTCTACTGACAGCAGAAAGAAAGCTACCGGTATAGGGCTTTACCTGGTTAAGAAGATGGCAGACGATCTAAACCTTCGTCTGGAAGCTGCTTCCCAGTGGGGAAAGGGCTTTAAGATAGTCATCATCTTTCCAAAATTGAGATGAGACTCCGAAGGTCATTCTAGGTGCTGTCAGCATCAGCTTAGCTACGCAGGAAGAACAAGAGAAGCAAGTGCAGTTACCTGATCCGCTTACAGTTCCATCAACGAGAAGATACCCGGTTTTGGCAGATATATTTAATCGGCTAGGATATATGGAACGTAAAAGTAGTGGAATTGATGATTAGAAATAGTTCACTTATATTGATTACAATGATGGGAGAGTAAAAATGATTATCAGAAAAGCAGAAGAAAAAGATATTCCAAGAATTTTAGAGCTATTAAAACAGGTGTTACAAATTCATGCAGATATAAGACCTGATATTTTTATTCCGGATACGACCAAATATACTACAGACGAATTGACAGAGCTTCTGAAAAATAAAGAAAAACCGGTATATGTTGCAGTAAATGAGGATGATGTTTGTATAGGGTATGCATTTTGTCAATTGCAGGAGCAGCCTTTTTCAAATAATATGGTGCCATTTAAGTCTCTTTTTATTGATGATCTATGTGTCGATCAAGAGATAAGAGGCCAGCATATTGGCGAAAGTCTGTTTGAATATGTAAAAAGTGAAGCGAAACAGCTGGGATGTTATGAAGTGACATTAAATGTATGGGCTGGAAATACTCCTGCAGAAAAATTTTATGAAAAAATGGGAATGCAAACGAAAGAAAGACAAATGGAATACATATTATAAGATAGTTTTCACTTCGGGGATTACAATCAATAAAGCCGGTGGAGGATTTTGAATCCAGTACCGGCTTTGTTGAATTGATAGATCACTCGAAAGCTTATGCAACTGTAAAGGTGCTGAACCGTTAAAACTTTATTTGCTATGGTTCATCAGTGCTTTAATGTCTTCTTCCGGTGTGGTAATAGATGCAATGCCATAATTCTCCACTAGAAAATTCAGAATATTAGGAGACAAAAACGCCGGAAGAGAAGGACCAAGACGAATGTTTTTGATACTTAAATGCAGAAGCGTTAACAAGATGCAGACAGCCTTCTGTTCGTACCAGGAGAGAACAAAGGAGAGTGGAAGTTCATTTACGGAACATCCGAATGCATCTGCAAGTGCCACAGCAACCTGAATCGCACCATAAGCATCATTGCACTGCCCCATATCCATCAGCCGTGGCAGACCACCGATTTCTCCCAGCTCAAGATCATTAAAACGAAATTTTCCACATGCCAAGGTGAGGACAATACTGTCAGAAGGTGTCTGTTTTACGAATTCTGTGTAATAGTTTCGGCCCGGTTTGGCACCATCACAGCCGGCAACCAGGAAGAAATGACGGATTGCTCCTGATTTTACAGCTTCTACTACAGTACCTGCATGAGACAGAATAGCCGCATGACCAAAACCGGTTGTCACTTTTTTACCGCCATTGATGCCTGTGAGTATCTGATCTTCCTTGTAACCACCCAGTTCCAGTGCCTTTTCAATAACCGGCGTAAAATCTTTCTTTTCATCGATATGAACAGCACCTGGGAAAGCAACCATTTCTGTTGTAAATACTCTGTCAGCATAGCTGCTTTTTGGCGGCATCAGACAGTTGGTAGTGTAGAGAATCGGAGCTGGAAGATGATCGAACTCTTTCTGCTGATTCTGCCATGCGGTTCCAAAATTCCCTTTTAAATGAGAGAATTTTTTTAAGAACGGATAGGCATGGGCAGGGAGCATTTCACCATGAGTATAGATGTTGATTCCTTTTCCCTCTGTTTGTTCAAGTAAAAGCTGCAGGTCTCTCAGATCATGTCCGGTCACGACAATAAAAGGCCCCTTTTCTATTGTAAGTGTCACATCGGTTGGTTCTGGTATTCCATAGGTTTCTGTATTTGCCTTGTCAAGAAGTGCCATACACTTCAGATTGATTTCCCCTACTTTCAGTACTGTAGGAAGCAGAGTTTCCACACTCTCCCCATAACCAATCATAAACAGTGCTTCGCAGAAGAATCGATTCACCTCGGCATCTTCATAATTCAGAACATTTGCATGATAGGCATAGGCTGCCATCCCACGAATCCCAAAAAGAATAAGAGACTTCAGAGAACGGATATCTTCGTTGGTATCCCACAGCTGCTGCATATCGTATTCATCTGTTTTACCGCATGGTGACTGACATTTGCTGCAGTCAGGAACCAGTCTTTCTTTTTCAGCTCTGACTTTTTGTATCATGTTTTCAATTGATGCATCGTCAAAATTCACATTTGTAACTGTAGTAAACAGTCCTTCAATTATGATTTGCCCGGTTCTTTTAGAAATAGCAGTTGAACCGTCAACAGCTCTTGCAAGGCTGATCAACGCACCTGTCAGTTCATCCTGTAATCTGGCTGTATCTGCTTTTTTTCCACAGGCGCCGGCATTTCCTGTGCAGCCGGTACATCCGACTGTCTGTTCACACTGAAAACAAAACATTTTCTTATCCATTATTGCATTCTCCTTCTTTTTTTATTCTATAGTTTTCCCATCAATACCTATCGTTATAACCTGCCATGGTAAGAATTTTCCACTATTTTGAAGCGCCTTTTTTGCTGCCATCTCAAGACCACCACAGCAAGGAACTTCCATCCTTACGATCGTTACGCTTTGGATGTTGTTATTTTGAATGATTGCAGTTAATTTCTCACTATAATCCACCTGATCTAATTTAGGACAGCCGATTAATGTTACCTTATTCTGAATAAAATCCTTATGAAAACTTGCATAAGCGTAAGCAGTGCAATCGGCTGCAATTAAAAGCTTTGCACCGTCAAAATATGGTGCACTGACTGGGGCAAGTTTAATCTGGACTGGCCAGTTCTGAAGTTTTGATACAGAATCTACGGTTGAAGATGGTTTTACAGACTCAGGTGTTTCTGTCCGCCGAATCTGCATGATTTTAGATCCCGGACAGCCGGAGTGAGAGGACATTGCCTGATTTTGAGTACCTATTTTTTTCTGTGCTTCTTTTACGGCTTCTTCGTCATATGCAGGAGCTTCCCTTTCTTCAAAAGAAATGGCACCTGTAGGACATTCCGGGAGACAATCACCAAGTCCGTCACAGAAATGTTCTCTCACCAATTCTGCTTTTCCGTTAATGATATCAATGGCACCTTCATGACAGGCATCTGCACAAGCACCACATCCATTACATTTCTCTTTATCAATTCGAATAATCTTTCTTATCATTTTTACCCTCCGTTTATAGTATTTTACTTTTGTTTCTATTAGAATCATAGTATAATAAATACAACTTGTATGTTTGATTTCCAACAGGAGGAACGATTTTGAAAAAATATTTGCCTATTCTAAGAAACAGTCCATTCTTCAAAGGTCTTACAGATAACGAAATATTATCCATATTGCATTGTGTAAATGCAACAATAATTTCCAAAGAACGAAATTCTTATGTTTTCAGAGCAGGAGATTCTACTGAAGTAATGGGACTTGTGTTGTCAGGCTGTGTTCTTGTGATTCAGGAAGATCTCTGGGGACATCGGAATATTCTGTCAAAATGCCACACCGGTGATTTCTTTGGTGAGCCATATGCAGCAAGTCCGGGAGCAGTTCTGAATATCAGCGTGATAGCAGATGAGGATTGTGAGATTATTTTCCTGAATGTTCAGAGACTTCTTGTTTCCTGTCCAACTGCATGCGAACATCATCAGAAGCTGATCCGTAACATGGTCAGTGTCCTGGCAAATAAGATACTGATCCTGAACGATAAGATCTCCCATGTAGGAAAACGAACAACCAGAGATAAACTATTGTCGTATCTGTCAGCAGAATCTATCAGACATTCGTCGTTATCTTTTGACATTCCTTTTGACCGGCAGCAGCTGGCAGATTATCTTTGTATTGATCGTGCAGCAATGTCTACAGAGATATCAAAGTTACAAAAAGAAGGCTATCTAAAAACAAATAGAAAACATTTTGAATTGACCGTTTCTAATGACACAGATTCAGGAATAAAAATGTGACATATGTCACGGAAAATAGAGAATCAATTCAAAAGCTATTCTATAGTGCAATAGGAGGAAGCATTAAGATGATAAATAAATTACATTTGGCAATGATTGAATTATACAGAGGGGATGCAAAGAGGATTCAACATTTTTGTAAAGTACATAGTTATGCAAAATTGATCGCAGAAACAGAAAATGTAGATAAGGAATGCTTGTTTATCATTGAAGCAGCAGCTTTAACACATGATATTGGAATTCATTTCTGCGAAGAAAAATATGGAAACTGCAATGGAAAATTACAAGAAAAAGAAGGTCCGGCAATTGCAGAAAAATTACTCCAAGAATTAGGCTTTAATCAGGATGTATCTGAGCGAGTCCAGTATTTGATTGCACATCACCATACTTATAATAATATTGATGAAATTGATTACCAGATATTGGTAGAGGCTGATTTCCTGGTTAAATATTATGGAGGATGGTTTATCGAAAGAAGCTGCATTAAAAGCTTATGAAAGTATTTTCAAAACAACATGCGGGAAAATGATTTGCAGGGAGATGTTTGATTTTTGCAGTTGATAATCAGACGAATACTGAGACCAGCTGTGAAGATAAAGCAGCATTTAAATACGGCAAAACAAAAGTAAGATATCGCATAATAAAATGGATTTATTGCCGATATTACGGTATACTTATAAAGATAGATTTGCTCCGCTAATGTATATGAAAAATAAAGTTGATACATCTGAAAATCATTTAAAAACAGCAATACAGTATGCAATGGTTGGAAACTATATTGATTTTGGATGCTTTAGAAAATGTAAATGAAGGTGAACTGAAAGTTCAATTAGATGAAGCAGTAAATATAACTATAGATTCTAAGCTGTTAGATGTATTTAAAAACGATTTGGTCAATGCAAAAAGGCTGGTTTATTTTACTGATAACTGCGGAGAAATTGTAACAGATAAGTTATTGATTTCAACTCTTTGCGATATTAATCCTAATTTACATATAACTGTGATTGTAAGAGGCAAACCGGTTTTAAATGATGCTACACTAGAAGATGCAAAATACATTCACATGGAAGATGTTGCGCAAAAGGTAATCGGAAATGGTACAGGATTGCCGGGTAATGTGATCGGAGCAATATCCAAGGAAGCAATGGATGAGGTCGAGAATGCGGATCTATTGATTTCTAAAGGACAGGGAAATTATGAAGGATTAAGCGGTTGTGGATTAAATATCTATTACCTGTTCTTGTGTAAATGTGAGATGTTTATGAGACGATTTGGTGTTGAACAGTTTACGGGGATTATGACAAGAGAATGTAATGAAAAGTAATGCCATTCTTTAAAGTTTTATAACTAAAGGTGTAATAAAAAAGAGGTGTCACAAATGAGAGAAGAGATAAAAGCTCAGCTTCGCAGAATCGAAGAAGAGCAAAATATAAAAATACTTTTAGCTGTTGAATCAGGAAGTCGCGCCTGGGGATTTACACCTTATTTACACCTTTGGAAGATCGGATTGGTAATCAAGACATATGGAAACTACAAGGGATATGTTTTGAAAATTAGGAATTCATATACTTATCCCGCTTGATGCGTCATTCTTGTTCTGAAAACAGGAACAGAATCCTTACAGCGACTGTAAGTGTTCTTTATTGTGTTTCTGTGCTATCATTTGCCTAGAAATGGATAGGAGGTATTCACATGAAACCAATTTTGAATATTGAAAATCTTACCAAAGTCTATGGGACTTTGCCAAACCAGACGAGAGCCCTGAACGGAATCACTTTTCAGGTCATGCCGGGAGAGTTTCTCGGTATTATGGGAAGCAGTGGTTCCGGTAAATCCACGCTTCTCAACTGTATTGCAACTGTGATTCAGCCCACAGGTGGAAGCATTCAGGTGGAGGGTGATACTCTGCAATCGATCAAGGGAAAGGCTCTTGCAGAGTACCGTGGGAAAAAGGTTGGTTATCTATTCCAGAACTTTGAATTGCTGGACAACCTGACTGGCAGGGAAAACATCCTGCTCCCGACTTCTTTGCATGGGGTATCTGAAGCAGAAAGCAGACAGCGGCTGAAGCAGTTGGCTGTCTATCTGGAAATCACTGATGTTCTGGATAAGTTTCCGTCCAAGATGTCCGGTGGCCAGCGTCAGCGTGTTGCGGCAGCAAGAGCTCTGATCTTACATCCTCAAATGATCCTTGCCGATGAACCGACGGGTGCGCTGGATTCTAAGAACGCAAAAAGTCTTATGGAGAAGCTGTCCGGCCTGAATCGTGACGAACAAGCTACGATCCTGATGGTAACCCATGATTCCAATGCCGCCAGCTTCTGTAAGCGCATCCTGTTCATCCAGGATGGCGTGATCTTTCATGAGCTTCGGCGTGGAGACGAAAGCCAGCAGGAGTTCTACGGGCGCATCCTGAAGGTGATGGCGCAACTGGGAGGGGGCAGCGCAAATGTTCTCTAATCTCATTCTTCGGAACAGCCGCCGCAGCCGAAAGGAAAACGGTCTGTTTTTCAGCTCCCTGGTGATTTCTATTGTTGCCTTTTACATGATTCTTTCCATCTCCACTCAAGATGTGATGCTCTTTTTGCAGAAAATGGAGAGTGACGCAGTTGACAAACTCCTGCTTCTGATTCCTGCGTTTTATGGGATGACCCTCGGTATTCTGTTCTTTTTGATCTATTTTGCCTGCAAGTATCAGTTCGAGCGCAGACGGCATGAGTTTGGTGTTTATCTAATGTTGGGGATGCGTAGAAGTAAACTGTTTGGTATGCTTCTGGCGGAAGATTTCCTGACCAGTATTCTTGCCATGCTCATAGGCTTACCTGTGGCTGTGGTGCTTTCAGAAATTGTCAGTCTTGTCACCGCCAAGCTGGTAGGCATGGGGATCATCGGTCATCAGTTTTCTTTATCCTGGTCTGCGATTGAATGGACGCTGGCAGGATTTCTGGCAATTAAGCTGACGGCACTTCTGATTTTGAGTGGACGAATCAGCCGCCAGGAGATCGGTACTTTGCTATCCCAGCCAACGAACCGCCCCAAAAAGCAAATGCCATCTGTTATCTATGGACTGGCTGCTATATGCGGAAGTGTGATGTTGGCAGTGGCTTACTACATGGCGATTCAGGGAATTGCATGGACAAAGGTAAGTATGATGGGACTGACTTTGCTGTTGGGCATAGTTGGTACGATGCTGCTTTTCTATGGGATGCGTGCGCTGATTGCTTTGATTGTTAAGAAAGGAAAAGGAAATAAGCAGCTTCATGTATTTACCTTCCGGCAGATTCAGGAGAATGTCATTCATCAGTCAAACTCCATGGCCATCAGCTCCCTGCTGATTCTGGCGGCGCTGTGTTGTTTTGGTGCGGGCGTAGGAATTGCAGGAACGAATAACCTGTCTTCTGGCCATGTAATCGACTATACTTTTGAAGATCATACTGCAGAAGATTCATCGCAGGTTCTTCCGAATATAAAGGCAGTCCTGAAAGAAAACAGTTTGGAAAATCAATTTTCAGAGCTTTTTGAAATGAGGGTTGGGCGTATTCGCACCACAGAAGATTATGATAATGCCTACAGCATGGACGCTGTTATGGACTCTCTTCGGAGCCTGCCCCAGTCGGAAGACCGGGATGTCCTTCTGAACAATCTTGGTTATGCCACATACCCATATTTGATTTGTTTATCGGACTATAATCGTTTGTTGGAATTGTCCGGCAATCCGGCTCTCCAATTAGGCGAAAAGGAGGCCGCTGTCTATATTGATACAGAGTTTACTACGGTAAGCCGTACCGCAATGCTGAACCAAGTATTGGCCGGGCATCCCAAGGTGGAACTGGATGGTAGTCCGATTCATCTTACAGGAGAGGTTCAGTCTGTGAATTTGGTCACGGACCGTTCTATAACCTTGTCCTTTGCATTGATTCTTCCGGATGAAGCATTCCTATATTATAGCCAGGGAATGTATGATACCTATGTCAATGCGGTGCTCAGTGAGCAGGCTCTGGATGGAAATAGCCTTATGACTGCATATTTGGATTTGAACGAGAAGCTGGACGAAACTGGCATTGAATATGAAAGCTATCTTCAGAATATGGGTCGTCAGCTTTTCTACACCATAGCATCCAGTTATATTACCCTCTATCTTGCGATTGTTTTCCTGGTAGTTGCCAACACCATCGTGGGTGTTCAGTTCCTGATGAGTCAGCAGAAAACCGGGCGCAGATACCAGACCCTGATCCGCCTGGGAGCTACTTACGAAACCCTTTGCCAATCTGCTGGAAAGCAAATTACCTGGTTTATGGGACTTCCTGTATTGGTTGCGGCTGTCAGCAGTCTGTTTGGAGTCAGGGCGTTATTTACAGGGATACTCTCGTCCCGAACCCGTGGGACAGTGTCTGAAATGCTGCTTGTATCTGTTGCTATGATTTTGCTGCTTTGCGTGATAGAATATATTTATATGAGAGTGGTCAAGCGCTCCAGTGATCGGTATTTGCTGACACTGATGCAGCCACAGAGAGAAGAATAATTTGGAAGGAGGTGCTGTCGTGAAAAGAATTGCTGTTGTGGAAGATGAAGTCTATATGCGGGAAGAACTCTGCAATATGCTCCAAAAGGACGGGTATGTTGCGGAGGCAATCACCGAGTTTGAAGATGCCGCTCGGCTCTTGGCAGCCCTCCGCCCTGACCTT
>ENA-OQHF01002138-OQHF01002138.1-human-gut-metagenome-genome-assembly--contig:-NODE-2138-length-10190-cov-3.165458_pt1 | contig 10190 bp, 5 predicted proteins | sample MGYA00242559_ERZ504709 | MGnify/ENA primary metagenome ERZ504709 (study PRJEB26092, sample SAMD00036203) | human gut metagenome | host: Homo sapiens | study: EMG produced TPA metagenomics assembly of...
CAGTAGTCTGGTTGCGATAGTTTTCAATAAACGATTGAGGACGAATATATTCCCATGAATCCGGCCTCAAAGCCAACTCATGTTCAATAGCCGTATTACGGAACATCAGTGCATCATAGGAGTCATACTTATTAGGCAGTTTTGAAGGAGATTTTAAAGTAGCATTGAAACCTACATCTATTTTAGCACTACCCTCCGTACCACGTTTTGTTGTTACAAGAATTACACCATTAGCACCTTTTACACCATAGACAGCAGTTGCTGAAGCATCTTTCAATACAGAAATAGATTGTACAGAACTAATATCTACAGAACTCATAGGACGCTCGATACCATCTACTAATACCAATGGGTCTTCGTTGTTATTCCATGAGCTTGCACCACGAATAGTTATTTTCGGCTCTTCTTCGCCAGGCATACCCGTACCTTGAGTAGTAACAACCCCCGGTAAGTTACCTGTCAAAGCAGCACCTATGTCTGAAACACCAGCTGCCCGTTCCAAAACCTTACCTGTTGTTTGGGTTATGGCACCAACTACCGATGCTTTCTTTTGCTGACCATACCCAACTACCACTACCTCTTCTAACTGCTGAGAATCATCTTCCAAGGTTATTTTGATCAAACCTTTCGAAGTCGCTTTTACCTCTTTGGACTTCATTCCCACAAACGAAACAATAAGAGTAGGGTTTTCATTGGGCACAGTCAGTATGAAATTACCATCTATATCTGAAATCGTACCTATTGAATTATTACCTTTTAATACCACTGAGGCACCAATGACCGTCTCACCGTTATTGTCAAAGACAGTTCCCCTTACCGTTATCCCACTTTGTGCCGATGCCATCAGACAGCTGAAACAGCATAAGTAAAAACAGGTAAGGAATCTTTTGACTTTTTTTTTGTTACATTTTTCATTACCACTAGTTTAAGATGTTAATTAACTACATTGTTCTCTAATCATCAGTCATTTTTTAATAGCCTTAGCTATCGTCATACATACATTTCATTTTTATTAGTATAAGATTAATAAACGCTAACAGTTAACATGTTTTATTTTACCGCACAAATATATTTAATGTATATAAAAAATAATTGTGGAGGTGTTCCACATACCCACATAAACGTTACATAGGATTTATTGCATGTAACAGAAGTTGTCCTTCATGTTACATGCAACAATAAAAGATCATTTACAAGTGGCGTACAGTCCTATCACGCTACCTGTAAATCCACCAGCCGTAGTTGTGGAAAGATAGCTTGCATCAACGTCTTTACAGAGCAATGTCCAATCTTTTTCTCCTTTCAAGGAATAATAAAAATCATAATGAGTACCTTGAGATATAACTTTCAAATAAATCTCTTTTGTGTTTCCAGAAATAGTATCAGAAGCCAATATCTGTTCAGACTCTCCAATTCGTTTCAGGAAAACGGACTTATTTTCTCCTTGCCTATTTACTGCAAATAAATACTGATGCTTTTCATCTTTAAACAATAACATACCAGCCTTATCCTTTTCATTGGAAGGATTAAACAACATACGGGTAGTAGATTCGAATTTATGATGCTGCATACGACGGCAAACAAAAGCAGGAGTATCTTTTTCAGCAGCACTGACATCAGCACACTTCAAGGTCAAAAAGCCCGGAGTGTCGGATAAAGAATACAATTCAGTAGCAGGAGCACGCAATGTTATCCACTGCATACCCAAAGAAGCATTATCAAAATCTTCAATCTCTTCAAAGTTACCAAAGGTAACACTGGCATCACGCTTTACGCCAGTTCGTTTTAGAATCAGAGGAACAGTTTCATTCCCTTGCGTCATATAAGGGAAGCCATCTTCGCTCCACCTTACCGGCATTAAAAATGTTTCACGCCCCAAATTTTCAAACTTATTATTTATAGGACGGCATGCCAAAAATACAGCCCACCAATCACCTTCTTTGGTTTGTATCAAGTCAGCATGACCGGCACACGTAATCGGATTAGGACGTTCGGCACTGAGATGACGTTGTGTTAATATTGGATTTTTCGTCCAAGGAGTAAAAGTTCCCATCGGAGAATCACTGCGGAAAATAACTTCAGAATGCCAGGTACTCGTGCCACCTTCTGCATCCATAAGGAAATATTTTCCATTGATCTTATACATATGGGGACCTTCTATCCAAATAGGTTTTTCCTCCGGATGCACACCTTTGTTTACCAGTATTTTGCGAGGTCCAATTGTTTTATCCGATTTTACATCAAACTCTTGTATGCGGATTGTGCGATGCCCGCTATACTCAGGTTTATAATCCGGAGCATCATCATTATTTACAATATAAGCTTTCCCATCTTCATCAAAAAAGAGGCTCGGATCAATCCCCTCCGCCGCATCTCCCAGATAATGTGGAACTGACCACGGCCCTTTGGGGTCCTGTGCCGTTATCACAAAGTTTCCACCATGATCCACATTTGTTGTTATGATGTAATAAGTACCCTCGTGGTAACGGATCGTCGGTGCAAAGATCCCCCGTGAGATCTCACTGCCGGACAGTGGAAGCTGTTCTTCCCTGTCCAACGCATTGCCGATCTGCTCCCAGTGCGCTAAATCCCTGCTATGAAACACAGGAATCCCCGGAAAATATGCAAAACTCGAATTTACCATATAATAATCTTCCCCCACCCTACAGATAGATGGGTCTGGATAAAAACCGGACAGAACCGGATTCTTTGCTATACTCATTTTATCGCTCCATTTCTACTATTCTAAAATCTTATTTTTCACACAAATTTCTCTGCTTTCCAGGCAGCCATGCCTTTTTTATTCCATCATAGCCAAAACCAAGTATTGTAAATTTCTTTTCTTCTTCCCCAGGTGTCATCTGAATCCTCACCTGATGCCATCCGCTTTCTTTTTCTTCCAGAAGAATGACCGGATTGCAGTGCGTCCAGCCGTTCACATGCGGATCTGCGGTCAGAACTTTGGTATCGTCCACAAACACATCTGCCCGTCCGGCGTCCACCGCTCCGGAATCTTTAAAGATGAGAAGCAGTGACCGGCAGTAGATATCCATCTGGAATGCATCTTCTGATCTGCCATTTGCCCCATCATACTGCCAATTGTACGGAAATTCAGGAACCGGCGTTAAACTGTCATCCATCTCCACACACTGTAATTCCTGATCTGTACCGGAAAATGCGCCACAGCAGATCTTCGCACGTTCATAGCCGTCTCTGCGGTCTAATAATTTCACTTGCGCAAATTCATCCCCATAAACCGGTTTTTCATGCATTCTTCTTAAAATATCAGGCTCACAGACCGCCCGGTCAATCAGATACATCAGACAGTCTGCCATGATTTTATGTCCCAGATTTGTCGGGTGAAACGCATCATAAAAGAACTGATTTTTTGAAACAACTCTGTCCTTTGCCTGCCGAAACTGCGGTGTCACGGCATCCCGGATGCTTACCATCGGGAGCTGATACCGCTCTCCCACCGGAGCAAGGCGTTCCTGTAAGTTCCAGTCATTTGCAAAAACAGCAAACAATAACAGGACAGCCGGTGCATCCGGCATGGATAAAATTTTTGTTACAAGGCTCTCATAACACCTTCCCTTTGTCTCATCCCCCTCGTCATTTACTGCAAATTCCACGACTACCAGATCCGGCTTTTCTTTTCCATCCCGCAGGACATCCCTCTCAAAACGGATCATCCCAAGCTCCGACGGGGTTCCGCCCACTCCCGCTTTTATCAGTTTCACATTGTTATTTTTTCCGTATTTTCCGGCAAATGCCTTCCAGAACCGGTATGCGTAGCACTGTGTGTGAAGCGGAACTGCCCCGGCTCCCTGCGTGATGGATCCTCCTATATATGCTATGGTTACCGGCTCCCCAGCCCGCGCTTTTTCTACGACTCTTCTGATCCTGCCCGCATCTCCCATAGAAAGGAGTGACCGCTCTATCATTTCCTGATATCCGTGGGATTCCATATCCACCACGCGCTCTTCCTGCGGCTTTGGTACGAAAAATCCATCCTTTAAAAAGAAACGGACATTGACCCTTGCAGACTGTTCCGGCGTCTCAAAGACAAACCGGATCTGCCCCGGCACATCATCATCTGTTTTCCACTTTACCGTATCAAGCGTGATCCTGACTTCTGCGCCATCCCCACGCAGTTCTGTTTCTATGAGCGTTCCGCCGCCGTAGAGATCCTCTTTCCCGTACATCTGAAATACAAATGTGACCGGTTCTCTGCTATGTTCCATCTCCACGGATATACCGATGCTGTGCACCAGGCTTTTAAAGCCCTCCACCGTGCCAAGTTTCTTTAAAATTTCTTCATCACAGACCTCACCGGTCACTTCCGCACTGCTTTCAAGCCTTCCATCACTCTCGTAGATAAACTGGACTCCCCTGCCCTGATACTCCCCCTGCGTCTGGAGCGAGCCAAAGGTTTCTTTTTCTTTCATAATGTAAAAATAAGATCTGTCTTTTTCCGGATCTTTCGGTGCCACAGGTCCACTCATCTGTTCGTCCTCCTTCTCTCCGGCAGTCCAAGACCTGACTCCGGCAAATGCTTTCCCTTGCGCACAAACGTCAGTTTTTCCAGCAGAAATCCCGGTGTCCCCGCATAATTCCAATTTCATTCTCTCCGCTCTGCAGCGTGACCTGCACACGGACAACGCGGATCTGATCCACCACCATTTTCGCCCATTCCGCACAGGACGGCTCGCCGGAACGGTATCCATCCGGAATCATCTCTATCTTTTGCGGTGCATTTCCATTGACGGCGCAGCCAAAATAGACACTGCCTCCCTGACAGACCGGATTTGCCGGAGCGGTATAGCAAATCATTTCGTATTCTCCCGCCTCCCTGACATAGATCTGATACGTCAGTTTTGGTGCCTGTCTGATCTGCTCTGCCATTTCAAAAAAAGTCTTTGTCTGCGGATATGCTTTCACACCAGATAACGTTTTTCCGTACTCCGGCAAAACATAAAATGCTCCCGCCTCCGCCTTTTCATTGCAGATAAAGTGCTCTGCCTCGACAGAGAGCATCCCGTCTGTCTCATAAAATGCCTCCGCCGGACATCCCGGCAGATCTTTTTTCCAGCAAAAATTTTTACCGGTATCCTTCCACCCTCATAGCAAACCTCAAAATCATATGTCCTGTGGTCATTCTCCCAGTCTGTGATCTCATCTCTTTTTATCTGCACCGTGAGCACTTCCTCACGGTCTGTGACTCCCTGCATTTTTCCAGGCAGAACCCACGGACTTTTGCACTCGATATGATAAGGCACTTTTTCTTTCGAGCCGCCAAACAATAACAGGGAGGCTTCACTGACAGCCGGATCTAAAAACTGCCGCATCACGATCAATTTTTTCGTCCAGTCCCCGCCTGCCGTACAGACATCACCGCCCTCTGACATGGCAAAGATCCTCGGCTTATTTGCCGGTTCTATGAAGGTCATGAGCGGATACCTGCACTCCTCATCGTTCCAGTTCACAAAGCCGATGTGCTCTGAGAGTGCCATTCCATCCCATTTTCCATCCAGAAGCTGATGAAACCGTTCTGTGAGTAAACGGTCTTTTTCTGATACATGCTTTTATTTTTTCTGCATAATCATTTGCACATACCGCTCCCATTTTTGCAAAAAATGAATTTTTTCCTGCATAAAGCTGCATATCAGATGCGTTTGCACTTCCCATTGCCGGGTAATATACCAGTTCCCAGAAAGCCGGCAGCATCTCTTCCGGCACAGAAGATAAAAGCTTTTCTGTCTCCTCTTCTAACCTTTCATTTTCCTTTTGTCTTTTGTCTGCCTCCCCAAAGTGCACCGGATGATAAGTATCTGCGCGCATCGCTTCCGGCTTGCAGTTATGATTCATTTTTGTATACTGCTGCATGATCCGATAAACTGCATTCTGCTGCGCCTCATAGAACCATCCGCCAAATTCACGTTTCACCCAGTACGCCAGATAATCCTGCGGCGCATGAATCCTGCTGCTTCCCCATTTCTCATAATCATATGCGAGATCCATAAAGAAACTGAGCGGATACTCCTGAAATTTCAGATCACCGACATTGACGATCCAGATATCCCGCACACCAAAGTCATATGCCATCGTCATCTGATCCCAGATTTTAGGCAGATAAGAACTGTTCACCCACTCATAAGAGACCGGCGATCCGTGGTAATCAAAGTGATAATACATGCCAAAGCCCCCGCGGTGGGAGCGCATTTCCTCCGTCGGAAGTGTCCGCATATTTCCATAGTTATCCTCGCAGAGCATCAGCGTCACACCGTCTAAGCCATCCCAGTCTTTAAGCCCCGGCGTTGTCTCATCCCCGTAATAATAAGCCTCCACTTCTTTATAAAGTGCGAGCATTTCCGGTTCATTCTCCCCGACACATTCCCGGATGAGTTTTCTCTGTTCTGTGATGATCTCTTTTAACAGGGAAATATTCTGCTCTAAGGATGCATCCTCCCCAAGCATCAGAGAATCTCTCTCCCCACGCATGCCGATCGTGATGATATTTTCATATTTTCCACTGCGCAAAAGCCCGTCGCGCCAGTAACGGATCAGTCCCTCACGGTTGGTAAGATAGCTCCACTCATTTCCATAAACAGAATCCTCTCCACGCACCAGATCCCATTCTTCGCTGTGTCTTAAACATGGTTCATGGTGGGAATTGCTCATCACGATCCCGTAGCAGTCTGCAAGGCGGGCATTTTCCTCCCCCGGTCCATCCAGTGAAAAAGACGATGTCCACATTGCCGGCCACAGATAATTTCCTTTCAGCCGAAGCAGTGTCTCAAAGATCAGGTCATACATTTCTGCAGTAAATCCACCATAATGGGAAAATGTCCAGTTTCCGAACGCAGGCCATTCATCATTGATAAAAAACCCCCGGTATTTCACGGAGGGTTCTTTGCTCTGCATCGAGTCTTTTTCGGAAAAAATGATTTCTTTCTGCGGGGCAGGGACCACATCTGCAAAGTGGACAAACGGCGATACCCCCATAAGCTCTGAGATATGGAATAACCCATAGATTGTTCCCCGCTTGTCACTTCCTGCGATCAGCAGACTGCCATTTTTCAACACCTGAAACAGAAAACATTCCCGCTTTCCACACAGAGAGGAAAGTTCTATCCCTTCCTCTTCTGCGATCGCCTCTGACATCTCACTGTTTCCGAGCGTTGCCACATACACCTGCGCCGGCTGCAACTCTCCCTGCCATTTTATGATCTTCGGGCGGACACCTGTGACCTGCTCCACATCCCCACAAACCTTTTCTGTGATTCTATAGACACCCTCAAATGTCCCATCCTCCATCACAAATGCCGCCGCTTTTTGATCCTTTACCAAAATTGCTTCCATACGAGCACTCCTAATAAATTCTATAATTGCCGCTCAGTGCCAGATATGCGAAGAAATACAGACAGTTGTCATAATATCTTCTGTCCCCAGTGCGAAGCGGTGTCTCCCAGAAACGGTGGACACAGAGAAATGCATTTTTCTGGTCTGAGGCAAGTGCCGCCTGCGCATTGACCGCAGTCATCGCAACCGGATGCAGTGCCTTTCCTTCCAGAATGGTTCCGTCGGTCAGGAAAATACCGTCCCTGTCTTTCTCCTGCACGGTATCACAGAAAAAATTCAAAAACCGGTCAACATTCTCACTCTCCCACTCATCCTTTGCAAACCACTCATAGTCAAGGGCAATGTTTGCGATCGTCCGGTAGGCATCACTGTAATACCAGTCATGTCTGCCTCCCCACTGGTCTAAAACAGGCTGATACGGTGTTCCGTCAAATTCTGCATATTCCGCACTAAGACCAGTGACCGGATGACATGCACGCTTTAAGTAATTACGGCTCGCCTCCGCCGCCTCCTTAAAAAATGCCCGGTCCTCTTCTTTTGCCCACAGTGCGAACAACTCATAAAAATGAGGCAGATGATAGGACGGATCCGAAAAATCCACATCCGTGATAAAACGGATCAGATGATTTGAGGCATCCCACATGGCTCTGCCACCCTCTCCGTTTTCTCCCTTGTGGATGCAGGTGTGCAGCAACTCTTTCGCTTCCCTGCTGTAATTGAATATTCCTTCGCCGTCTCCCCAGCGGTGCGCTGCGAAAAACAGTGCCATCGCAAAAATTCCTCACCATCCGGTGCTGCGCCAAAAGAATTTTTTGTTCCATCCAGCTGCACCGACCATGCAAAATATCCTGCATTTTCGCCTTCCTCTAAGTACATATAAGTTTTTGCCCATTTCCACAGGCGGTCAAATTCTTCTTTCCGGTCCATCTGGACACACATCATCATGCCGTAGGACATCCCTTCTGTCCGCGCATCATGGTTACCCGTGTCCTCGATATATGCCATATCGTCCTCGACGGGATGATAGATCCGCTCTGATTCTGCCCCGTAAAAAAGTGTATGGAAGATCTCATTTTTCCGCTTTTCTATGGTTTCCTTATCATAGCCTGCCTCCGCAAATACATTGCGGTAAGTTCCAGTCTCAAACGCTCCTCTTTTCATGCAACTTTATCCTTTCCTCTTATTCCTTGACACCGCCAATGGTAAGTCCTGTCACAAAATACCGCTGTAAGAACGGATACAGACAGATGATCGGCAGCATAGTCAGTATCGTTGCAGCGGCACGCACGGAAGTCGGTGTCACAGATCCTGCCGCATTTTTCATTGCCTCCACGGAATTTCCCTGGTTTGTGACGGAAGATAATAATTTCATCAGCTCATACTGTAAAGTTGTCAGGTTCGCACTCATACGGTTATAGAGCATTGCATCAAACCATGAATTCCACTGTCCGACTGCGACAAACAGTGCAACCGTCGCATATACCGGTTTGCAGAGCGGGGAAATGATCTTTAAGAAGATCGTGGTGTAACCTGCCCCGTCTAACTGCGCGGATTCTTCCAGACTGTCTGAGATACCATTCATATAAGTACGGATGACTAACATGTTAAATGCGCTGAACATTCCCGGAATGACATACACCCAGAAACTGTTTGTCAGGTGAAGTGTCTTAAATAACAGGAAGGTCGGGATCATTCCACCATTGACATACATGGTGATCACCCAGAACAGGGATAACTGTTTTTTAAACATGAAACGTTTTCTGCTGACAATAAATGCCAGAATCGCGTTGGCAAACAGTGCAAGTGCTGTTCCGATGACGGTTCTTGCAACCGTGATGTAGGCACCCATAATCAGGTTGTCTTTCTGCAGCACGGTAATATAATTTTTCCATGTAAATTTTCTCGGCAGCAGGTAGATCCCGCCGCGCAGCGCATCTGTTCCGTCATTCAGTGAGATTGCCAGCGTATTTAACACCGGATATAACGTAATGATCACAAACATGATCATAAATAATGTATTTAACGTTACGAAAACTTTGTCCGCAACGGATGTTTTCTTTCTTGATTTTCTTCTCTTTGTTGTTACTGCTTCCATACCAATACCCCCTAAAAACAGCCTTTCTTCGCCGTTACGTTTTGCGATCTGATTGGCGATCACGATCAGAATGATACTAACCAGACTCTTGAAAATACCGGCTGCCGTACCAATGGAGAAATCATTCTGGCTGATGCCCCATTTTAATACATAAATATCGATGGTCTGCGATACGCTCTGTACCAGACCGTTTCCAAGCAGATACTGGATCTCAAAACCTGCATTCAGTACGTTTCCGACATTCATTAAAAGTAAGATCATGATCGTCGGCTTAATTCCGGGAAGTGTGACATATTTGATTCTTGCCCAGCGGCCCGCACCATCCATATTTGCAGCTTCATAGAGTGAAGGATCGATTGCTGTGATCGCAGATAAATAGATGATCGCATTCCATCCTGTCTCTTTCCATACATTTGCAAATGCCACGATCGGCCAGAAGTATTTCGGATATGCAAAGAAGTTGAGAGGCTGGTCTAAAATACCAAAGTTCACTAAAAGTTCGTTGATAATACCGGTGCCCGATAATGCATCATGTAAAATACCGGTAACAATAATCCAGGAAAGGAAATGCGGCAGATAAGAAATGGTCTGTACGACCTTTTTTCCTCCCTGTGATTTTACCTCGTTCAATAAAATTGCAAATACGATCGCCATCACAAAGGTGACGACCAGATTGATCACACCCATGGCAAGTGTATTTCTGATTACCCGCAAAAAGGTTGCATCGGAAAAA
>ENA-OQHF01002139-OQHF01002139.1-human-gut-metagenome-genome-assembly--contig:-NODE-2139-length-10185-cov-1.965600_pt1 | contig 10185 bp, 11 predicted proteins | sample MGYA00242559_ERZ504709 | MGnify/ENA primary metagenome ERZ504709 (study PRJEB26092, sample SAMD00036203) | human gut metagenome | host: Homo sapiens | study: EMG produced TPA metagenomics assembly of...
CACAGATCCTGCATCAGAACCTGTTTTTTTGCAAACATAATTTGCCTCATCCGTCAGACCTTCGTCTGTTCTCCCCACATAACGCCGCTGTACATTTCCCAACGTCTTCCCCGTGACGAATCCATAAAATCTGCATCTTGTGATCCCCCCAATTCTTTTCATTAAGTATAACACATTTACAGCATTTTGACGAACGAACCTTTTTCTGCTAGAATGGCATCGATATCAGTCATCTCAGTCTGAGTTGAGACTCCCACTTCTGCAAGGACGCCACTGAAAAAAGTCCTTATTTTGCGCAAAACAGTACAAGATAAAGTATATTTATATGTTTTACGCTACTGTATATTGTGTGTAAAAACAGTTTTTCAGTGGCGTCCTGCAAGTGGTGAGTAATAACAAATCTTTCTCAGTGGGAGTTCAATCTCCGACTGAGATAAACGCTCCGCGAGGATGTGCAGTGATTCTGAGAAGAATATGTCAGCTTATGCTGACCAGAATGTTCAAGAATGCCCTCGGCATTCTTGCTGCGAGATGCACACATATAACTTGAATGTTCAACTGACATAGGAGGAATTAAAATGTCAACACGAAATACAGCTATTTTTGATCTGGACGGGACTTTACTGAACAGTTTACAGGATCTGACCAACAGTGTAAATTACTGCATGAAAAAATACGGTGGTCCATCCTATACCTGTGAAGAAATCCGGGAAAAGGTTGGAAACGGAATCTATGTACTAATAGAAAAATCTCTGCCACAGGGTCGCAGCAATCCGAACTATGATGCCTGCATGAAAGAGTTTCAGATTTATTATAAAGCACACATGCTGGACAATACGAAACCATATGAAGGGATCATGGATGCACTTTACCGTCTCAAAGAACATGGGTATCATCTCGCTATTGTATACCAATAAATTCGATGCGGCTGTAAAAAACTGCGGCAGGACTTTTTTGATGATGTTATTCCGGTTGCGAATCGGAGAATCTCCGTCTATCCATAAAAAACCGGCACCGGATACTGTTTTTCAGGCAATGCGTGAACTGGATGTGAAACCGGAAAACTGTATTTATATCGGGGATTCCGAAGTTGACATTCAGACAGCTGCCAATGCCGGAATTCCATGTATCAGTGTAAACTGGGGATTTAAATCAACAGAATTTCTAAAAGAAAATGGTGCGGCACAGATTGTATCCACGCCAACAGAACTGGTAAACGCTATATCAGATATGTAAAAAAATCGTGGGGATTGTTTTCCTGGCAGGCGCTTGTCAGCTGCCGGGATAGAATACCCACGATTTCGATTTATAAAACCTGCAATTTCTCGATTTACAATGTAAAGCGGTCATTCGCAATCTGTTTTCGCGGCTTGCTCATGAACGCAAAGAACTAGCCTCTACTCAAAGAAATACAGTTCCCGGTAATGCTCATACCGCTCCTGGAACTCTTTCGTATCTTCTTTTTTCACAGAGTTCAGATACGCATGACGACCAATATTTTCCTCACTGCTCTCCAGGATGCTGACTCCGATATTAGAACAGTGATCTGCGATGCGCTCCAGGCTGGTGGTCATATCTGTCAGCACAAACCCCATCTCAATCGTACATCTTCCCTCTTTCAGACGGATGACATGACGACGTTTCAGTTCATCACTCAGATCATCAATCACCTCTTCCAACGGCTCGATCTCTTTTGCCAGTTTCTTGTCATTATTACGCAGTGCCTGAACGGTCAGATTTACCAGATCCGTCACTGCTCTGCGCAGGAACATGATTTCGGAATTTCCCTCAAAGGACATTTGCAGCCCTTTTTCCTGCATCTCCTGTGCGCTTTCCTTTAAGTTTTACCGCATGATCAGAAATACGCTCCAGATCGTTGATACTGTGCAGGATGACAGACATTTTCGCACTGTCATTCTCCAGCATATTGCGGTTTGTAATCTGGATGACATAGGAACCGATGCGATCTTCAAAATGATCGATACGACTTTCCAGTTTTTCCACCTGTGCGGCTTTTTCCTCGTCATACTGATCCATAAGTGTCAGAGCTTTTGTCAGCGCTTCCTCACTCATGCGTGCCATGCAGGCTGTTGCTTCCATACAGTGGCTGATAGCCAGACCCGGCTGTTCCAGGAAGCGGACATCCAGTTTTTTCAATTCCTCCTCTGTCTCCTGAACAGCTGTTCTGCGCTCCGCATGATCTTCCTTGATAGACATGTAAGCCAGCTTCTCCAACACTTTTGCAAACGGAAGCAGTACGATGGTCGCTGCTATATTGAAAATACTGTGAACAACTGCAATTCCCGCCGGTGTCGCCGCATCTCCGAGGAAATCAAAATGTACAAAAGCATTGATCACATAAAATACGATCATAAACAATGCGGTTCCGATAATATTAAAATACAAATGTACTAATGCTGTCCGCTTTGCATTTTTCGAGGCTCCGACTGATGAAATAATCGCTGTCACACATGTACCGATGTTCTGTCCCATGATAATCGGTATCGCACATCCGAAGCTTACTGCGCCTGTACTGCACAGTGCCTGTAAAATGCCGACAGATGCAGACGAACTCTGGATGATCGCCGTCAGGATCAGACCAGCCAGCATTCCGAGCAGCGGATTTGTAAACATGGTAAGCAGATGTGTGAACTGCGGTACATCCTTCAACGGTTCCACTGCTGAACTCATCGCATCCATTCCAAACATCAGCACTGCAAATCCAAGCAAAATGCTTCCTACATCTTTATGCTTATCATTTTTTGATGACATCATCAGAAGCAGACCTATGATTGCAAGAATCGGGGAAAATGATGTCGGCTTCAGCATCTGGATAAAAAAGCTGCTGCTTTGGATACCGGAAAGACTCAGGATCCATGATGTGATCGTAGTACCCACATTGGCACCCATAATGATTCCAACTGCCTGAGACAGCTTCATAATCCCGGAATTTACAAAACCGACAACCATGACCGTCGTAGCGGACGATGACTGGATCACCGCCGTAACACCTGCACCGAGCAGAACGGCTTTGATTGGATTCGATGTCAGTTTTTCCAGAATTTTTTCCAGCTTTCCACCGGAAACTTTTGTCAGACCATCCCCCATAACATTCATTCCATATAAAAACAGGGCGAGTCCGCCAATCAACGATAAAATCGCAAATATGTCCATAGTAAAGAAACCTCCTGAATTTTATTCTGTGTAAAATAATCTTGCAAAACAACTGTACTTACCTGTTATTATCTAACATATTGCTACATGTATCACTTTAATCACTCTATGTAAAATTCAGGAGATTCTAATGTAAAGAGTATGTAAATTTTTTACATTCTATTTACATGATTTGGGTGTCAAAATGGGATGTCATACAAAAGTACAACATCCCATTTTCGTTTCACCTGTTTCTACAAAACCGGTTCCGGATTAATCGTCGGATGGGTTCCATTAACAGAAAAAATGACCCATTCCGCAATATTTGTGGCATGATCGCCGATGCGCTCGAAGTATTTGGCTACCATCAGCAGGTCTGTCGCTACTTCTGCACCTGCTCCGTGATTCTGGATCAGCCCGATCACTTCTTTTTTTGTATCATCAAACATAGCATCGATCACATCATCTCTCGCGATTACTTTTTTTGCCATTTCAATATCTTTTGCCACAAAAGCTTCCAGTGCTTTCATGACCATCAGCATGCATTCCTGTGACATCTGTTTCATGCGATCCATCATCGGCAATTCTTTTTCATTTACCAGACATAACGCTAATTTCTGAAATATCTGCTGCCTGATCACCAATTCGTTCCATATCTGTAATCATCTTTAATGCTGCAGAAATCAGGCGAAGATCTCTGGCTACCGGCTGCTGTTTCATCAGAAGTTTCATACACAGTGTCTCTAATATCTTTTTCCTGCTGATCTACTTCGGAGTCAAATTCCATGTTTTGTCTTGCTTTTTCTGCATCCTGATGTACCATGGCTTCAATTGCATGCTCGATTGCCTGCTCTACCATGTGCCCCATCTGGATCAATTCACCGTTTAAAGTATTTAACTGTCTGTCAAATTGATTTCTCATTTTTATGTTCTCCTTGCATTAACCAAATCTACCGGTAATATAATCTTCTTGTCTTTTTCTCTTTCGGTGTGAGAATAACTGATCGGTATTCACCTATACTCTACAAGGTCGCCCAGCAGGAAAAACCGCAGGTCTGATCAGATACACGTACTGCCTGCTGCATGTTATGTGTTACCATACGATGGTGTACTGGGATTTCAGTTCCATAACAAGATCCTCGATCTTGGATGTGGAGATCGGATCCAGCGCAGATGTGGACTCATCCATCAGAAGTACCTCCGGATGAACAGCCAGAGCACGGGCAATACAGATTCTCTGCTGCTGCCCACCGGATACACCCAGTGCACTCTTTTCAGACGGTCTTTACTTCGTCCCAGATAGCTGCATCACGAAGCGATTTCTCCACAATCTCATCCAGCTGTGCTTTATTATGGATACCGTGAGTTCTCGGTCCGAATGCCACATTATCATAAATACTCATCGGAAATGGATTTGCCTTCTGAAATACCATACCAACCCTTTTTCTCAGCAGGTTTACATCCATATTATTTCCGTAAATATCTTCGCCGTCCAATGCGATCAGACCGTCAATTTTACATCCCTCTACCAGATCATTCATACGGTTTAAGGATTTCAGCAAGGTGGATTTACCACATCCTGGAAGGTCCGATAAACGCTGTAATCTGAATTTTCTTTAATATTCAGATTAATATCTTTTAACGCATGAAAATCTCCGTAATGAAGATTCATATGCTCGATTGTCATTTTATTTTTTAACATGTTCTTTTCGTTGTCCTCTCTCACATATTGCTGTTTGCAAATTATGTTCATCCAGTTCTCTTTTGGTATTTATAAAAACTAATTCAAAAGATTTTTTTCCGTGCCGATCGTATCGCTTTAATCTCTCTGCATTTTCTTTGCAATGACGGAAGATAAAATATTGATCAAAAGCACCATTACCAGCAAAATAACTGCAGTGGCAAATGCCTGATCCGTATGCAGACCTTCCTGGGAAAGCACATACATGTGAACGGCCAGCGTACGTCCGGAAGAAAGCAGATTCTTCGGTAACGTTGCCATGGTTCCTGCGGTGTAGATCAGTGCAGCTGTCTCACCGGCGATTCGTCCGGTAGAAAGAATAACACCGGAAAGAATACCTGGTATCGCACTTGGAAGCACGATTCGAAATACCGTACGAAGTTTTTCCTGCGCCAAGCCCGAAACTTCCCTCACGGAAGCTATCCGGAACTGCTAAAAGTGCTTCCTCGGTGGTTCTCAAAACCGTTGGCAGAACCATGATCGCTACTGTTAAAATACCTGCCATTAAGGAATAGGACATATGGCAGGCAGTTACGAAAAACAACATACCAAACAATCCATATACGATAGAAGGAATACCTGTCAGAGTTTCTGCCGTAGTTCTGATTACTTTTACAAGTTTATTTCCTTTTTTTGCATACTCTGTCAGATATACCGCTGAAAATACACCTACCGGAACTGCGATCAGTAACGCTACTCCGATCATGATCAATGTATTGATAATAGATGGAAGCATTGATACATTGTCACTGTCGTAATGTATAGAAAACAGCGACGGAGTCAGATGCGGAATACCTTTTGCAAGAATATATACAATCAGATAACCAAGCATCACAAGCGTAAAAACAGCTGCCAGAATAACCAGTATTTTTAAAATCAGAGAGCCGGCATAAATTTTTTTTCTTTGTCTTTTTCATTACTCCTTCTCTCCTTTTCCTTTGATGATGCTGAATGCCAGGTTAATGATCAGGATAAATACAAACAGTACCACACCGGTTGCGATCAGTGCTTCTCTGTGAAGTCCGGTTGCATATCCCATCTCAAGCACAACATTTGTGGTCAGTGTACGTACGCCCTCCAATATTCCCTGCGGCATACGTGGCTGATTTCCTGCAATCATTACTACCGCCATGGTCTCACCAATGGCACGTCCGATACCAAGTACCACACCGGCTAAGATACCGGATTTTGCTGCCGGGATCACACAACGGAAGATGCTTGCTTCCTTTGTAGCACCCAATGCCAGCGCGCCTTCAAAATAGGCGTTATTTACAGACCGGATGGACGTCTCCGTTACACCGATGATCGTCGGCAATATCATAATTCCAAGAAGGAAAGATGCTGTCAGAATACTCATACCGTCTGTGTTATCCGCTCCGAAGACCATACGGACCGCCGGTACGATTACCATCAATCCAAAGAATCCATATACGACAGAAGGGATTCCTGCCAGAAGTTCGGTTGCCGGTTTCATAATTTTGTAAAGTCCTTCCGGACAATACTTTGCAAGAAATACTGCGGTAAAAATACCAATCGGTACACCTACTGCAATGGCACCGCCTGTAATATACAGACTTCCGATGATCATCGGAAAGATACCATATTTATCGTTTCCCGGCTTCCACACCTGTCCGCCGAGGAATTTTCCCAGTCCAATTTTTCCCATTGCCGGAATTCCATTTGCAAATAAGAAGATACAGATCATGGCTACTGCCACAATGGAAATACAGGCAACTAACAGAAAAATAATTTCAAACACTTTTTCTTTTCGTTTCATATATTTTATTTCTCCCTGTGGGAATGCGCCATGCAGACCCTTCCTGTGCAAAGCGGAGATTCGAATCTTTCATGACGCATATATCATAGTCATTCAGAACATAGGAACTTTTCTATAACAAATGTAGTTCTGAAATCATTATTTTACTGAATCAATTATTTTACATCCTGCCATTTTGTAACTTCACCGGTGAAGATCTGTTTTACCATATCAGAACTGATCTCATCGGTTGGGTTATCATTGTTTACGATAACTGCGATACCATCAAGTGCAATCTTGGTAGCTTTTACACCTGTCTCTTCTTCTTTCAGATCACGGGAAGCCATTCCGATATCACATTTTCCGTCAATTGCAGATGTGATACCTGTTGTTGAATCTGTTGTCTGCTGCTCAATTTCTGCATTCGGGTTTACTTTTTTGTAAGCCTCTACCAGTTTCTCCATAACCGGTGATACACTGGAAGAACCATCGATTGTGATTTTTCCGCTTGCTCCTGTAGAGGTAAATGCCTCACCTTCTGCTACGGAAATATATCCGTCATTGGAGATTACTTCCTGACCATCCGCACTCATGATATAGTTGATAAAGTCCTGTGCTACATCACTTACAGTATCTTTTGTAATAATGTTGAACGGTCTGGATACTTTGTAAGATCCGTTGGATACGTTCTCTGTGGTTGCTTCAGCACCGTCGATTTTTACAGCTTTAACCGTATCATTCAAAGAACCGAGGGAACAGTAACCGATTGCATATTCGTTACCGGCTACCGTAGACATCATAACCTCTGTGTTGTTTGTGATGGTTGCATCTACGGTTGTCATGTCCTCTTTCTCGCCTGCTTCATTTTTCTCTTCAATTCCAAACAGCTCGATGAAAGCACCTCTTGTACCGGAACCATCCTCACGGGATAATACTGTGATATTTCCGGAAAAATCAGATGCGTCTGTCTTTCCTGCATCACCGCTTTCTTTTGCTGCGCTTGTTCCATCACCTGCTGTGCTGTTGTCGCTGCTGTTTCCACATCCTGTAAGTCCAAGTCCTGCTACTGTTGTTGCGCAAAGTACAAGCGCCATCATTTTTTTTAATTTCATCTTATTCTCTCCTTTTTACAATCATTGTCCTGTCTATCTTATTTTTAATTATGTTGGCAAGTTATTTCTTGTTTGCCTTACGCGGTATACTTTATCTCGAATCTGTTTTTCATACTATCCGATTCATGCAAAAAAAAAGTAAAGCTTTTGTAAAAAAACTTTACTTTCAAAGGGAAATCTCTGCTTTTTCCTGAAAAAAGAAGGCATCATACCGCAAGGATACGACGCCTTCTTCTTTTTGTGGGAGTTTTATTTTATAGAATTATTTCTACTTTTTTAATTGTTTTCTATAGTAAAGATTAGAAAACCACTTTTCCTCCGACTACATTCCAGGTTCCATACTCGTTGGATGCCTGTCCTGTGTAACCAAAGTCTACTTTTCCATTGGTTACCTTAAACCAACCATACTCATTTGCTGCAAGTCCGTTGTAATCAAAGTTTACTTTTCCTCCAATTACCATGAACCAGCCATTTTCATTGGATGCAAGTCCTGTATAGCCAAAGTCTACTTTTCCTCCGACTACCATGAACCAGCCATACTCGTTTGCTGCAAGTCCTGTATAATCAAAGTCTACTTTTCCGTTGGTTACTTTGAACCAGCCGTTCTCGTTTGCTGCAAGTCCTGTGTAATCAAAGTCTACTTTTCCGTTGGTTACTTTGAACCAGCCATACTCGTTGCTTGCAAGACCTGTGTAATCAAAATCTACTTTTCCATTCGTTACTTTGAACCAGCCATACTCGTTTGCTGCAAGTCCATTGTAACCAGATGTTACAACACCATTCTGATACAGGTACCAGTTGCCATCTTCTGCCATTGCAAGACCATCCAGTGCCGGGGTTGCTCCTTTTGCTCTTACTTTGATGACAACCTGCATCTGATCCATCGGGCCTCCGGTGGAACTCAGAACATATGGGTACTCAGCAAAATCAGTACTTGGATCAATCTGTCCATTTGTCGGTGTAGTAGAAACAATCTCATAACCATCCTGTACATCAACGCTGAACAGTACCGTACCTGATGGGGTATTCAGTGTCGCTACTTTTACAGCTGCTGAATTGTAGGTACCATCCTCATTTTCCACATAGAATACATATGGGATATTTACGAAAGTCTGTCCTTCTGCCGCAATACCGGTATCCGGAATTACAATATCACTTGCTTCTACTTTGATGGTTACGTTGTTGATGGTGTATGTACCATACTCATATGCTACATTTCCAACGGTCAATGCTGTTGTGTAAACAGTCTCCGGATCTGCTGCTGTGATACAGTCTTCTGCTGCCAGATCCAGTGTATTTAGGTAACTGTCACCGGTAACGGTCCATGTGGAATCTTTGTCAACATCCAGGTTGACCGGGTTATTAATTGTCTTGTGAGCTGTATGAGAGAAGCTTCCGATTGTCATATAATCGCCAGTCGTACCTGTGCCGTCATCAGCCAGATAGTTTGCATGGTTTCCGCTTTCGGATCCTGTGTATGCCTGCAGAACAGTACCGTTCTCTACCACATCACCTGTCTCCGGATCAATATGTACTGCTACTGAGGAAGATACAGTACCTGTCAGCTGTGCATTTTCCAGAGATACATCCAGTGCCTGTTTATTGTTATAGATACTGTTCCAAATATCACCGGTGTACGCACCATTTTTGAATGTTGCACTGGAATCATCGATCTCTTTACCTGTCGGGATCGCATCCGCGCCCACATCATTGATGGTGTAGCTTGTTACACCCGGATTACCTGCATCGTCAGATTCTACCAGTTCCACCAGGATACCATCGTCAGTACGTTTGGAATCACCGGAGAAATCTACATCTGTGTTATCCACTACAAGATGGCTGTAGCCTTTGTTTGCCTTACCGGATTTAATCTGCATCAGAGCATCTTTGGTATCCACTTCACTGTCTTTCAATGTCAGTGTACCACCGCCAGCCTGCTGTGTCATGAATGCGATACGGTCACAATACATATAGGAATCGTCATAAATTGAACTTGATTCACCGGATGCAAGGATCTGTACATAGTCTGGAGAGTAGAAACGTACATTGCTGTATTTATTCCATACACCGGAATCCGCATATGTTACATATCCGGAACCACCCATGGTGTATCCGTAAGTCACACCGTTTACGGTCTGTGTTGCAGTATATTTCTTTGCAGCCTGTGCCACTTCTACTGTACCGATACCAGAAACAGAATTATTTACCTGAAGTGCATATGTACCGGTATTGTTGTGAGATGTTCCGGAATCTGTGGACAGAGCACCCCAGCCTGTGGAGATGATCATACTGTTGTTGTAGATTGCCTGACCTGCACCAAGTACGTTTGTTGCACGGATGGTTCCCTCCATACCAAGTGCGAATGGTACACGTTTCATCATGGATGGTACCAGTTCACTATATGTATTGTAATCATCATTTGT
>ENA-OQHF01002144-OQHF01002144.1-human-gut-metagenome-genome-assembly--contig:-NODE-2144-length-10173-cov-6.757715_pt1 | contig 10173 bp, 9 predicted proteins | sample MGYA00242559_ERZ504709 | MGnify/ENA primary metagenome ERZ504709 (study PRJEB26092, sample SAMD00036203) | human gut metagenome | host: Homo sapiens | study: EMG produced TPA metagenomics assembly of...
GGAGGTATCTGCTGTGGTATCTGTCTGACGATCGGAAGTATGGCACAGCAGATCGGACTGCAATATACCACAGCAGGAAAAGGCGGATTTATTACAGCTCTCTATATTCTGATTGTTCCACTTTTGGGACTGGCATTCGGGAGAAAAGCAGGGAAAAAAGTTTGGTGCGGTGTTATTTTGGCCGTGGTTGGAATGTATTTCCTTTGCGTAAAAGACGGATTTTCTATTTCAAAGGGAGACTGGATCATTTTGGCAGGTTCTTTCGCTTTTGCGGGACACATTCTTGTGATCGATTATTTTTCGCCGAAAGTGGATGGAGTATGTCTTTCGTGTCTTCAGTTTTTTATTTGCGGGATGATCTGTGCCATTCCGATGCTGGTGTCAGAACAGCCGACAGTGAATGCGGTACTGGTATCCTGGCGACCGATCGTATATGCAGGTGTATTGTCCAGTGGCGTCGGATATACGCTTCAGATCATTGCACAAAAAAATACAGACCCGACGGTAGCATCATTGTTGATGAGCCTGGAATCTGTATTTGCTGTACTGGCGGGATGGGTCATTTTAGGAGAAAGACTTTCCGTCAGAGAATTTGTGGGATGCGTACTGGTATTCTCAGCAGTGATTATTGCCCAGCTCCCGGAACGGAAAGCAGTCAGTTCCGGAAATCGGACAGTTTCAGAATAAACTGCAGGGTTGCAGAATATGCCCCTAACGCATGAATAGATTAACAACATGAAGGACTCCGTCTTCATCATTCGAGCGGGTGATGAAATCAGCGGAGTCTTTTATAATTGGCTGTGCATTTTCCATGGCGACACCGAGTCCGGCATATTCGATCATGGAAAGGTCATTAAAGCCGTCACCGCAGCAGATCATGGAATCAGCAGTCAGTCCGATACTGTTGAGAAGTTTTTGCAGAGAATGAGCCTTATCAATGTTCTGAGGCATGATCTCAAGGAAATACGGTTCGGAAAGATAAATATTGAGTAGTCCGTGGTATTTCTCTTTCAGCAGTTTCATCAGCTCCTGAAGGACATCTGCGGGTCCTGGGACAAGCAGCTTATTGATCGGGAAATCAATATAGGAGACAAAGTCATCCGGCTGATAAATCTCCATACGGTTGATCCCCGATTCGATCCGGGTATACTGGTTCGGAGCGATCGCAGAGATAATCGTTGTATCAGTATAAGTGATCAGATCAACCTCCTGTTCTGCATAAGAGCGGACGATATCACAAATCGGTCGGATCATCTCAGGCGGAATCTGCTTATTATAAATGATCTTCCCATCTGAACAGCGTGTCACTCTTGCACCGTTAAAGGAAAGCATATAGCCTCCGAAATCCTGAAGACGCAGTTGCTTTGCCAGTGGAGCAACCCCGTTGATGGGGCGGCCGCTGGCAAGAACAACTGTCTTTCCGTTCTTTTGAATGTCGATGAGAGCCTGACGGGTCGGTTCGGTGATCTCCTTTTTTGAATTTGTAAGTGTGCCGTCCAAATCCAGCACGATAACCTGATATTGCATAATTCTCCTATTTATGTGCTTCATTCAGAAGCTCAGTTTTTGTATCATATAATTTCTGAGAAAGATCCACATATACTTTATGAGGATTGAACAAACGCTTTGTCTCATCCCAGAGAGTTGCTTTTTCTTCTTTACAGAAAGCTGCGATCTCTTTGACGGAAGGGGACTCATACTTACATTCTCCGTGAATAAAAATTGGCTGTAAAAGTTCTTTCATAGTATAGGTTCCGCCTTTGAGAAGTGTCTTTTTCCAGGTTGCATTCGGATCGAAAAGAAGAAGGTCTTCTTCAGGATCATAAACCTCATCAGCGAAACAAATAAGGTCTGCACGAAGCATATGAGTTTCTTTATCATAAATTCTGTAGATCGTCTTATTTCCCGGGTTTGTGATCTTCTCTGTATTTTCGGAGATCTTGATCTTCGGGATAAACTGTCCTTCTGCATTCTGGATCGCTGCCAGCTTGTATACACCGCCAAAGGACGGGCAGTCTTTTGAAGTGATCAGATTCGTTCCGACCCCCCAGGAAGTAATGGCAGCACCCTGCATTTTCAGATCGTGGATGAGGTATTCATCGAGGTCATTGGATGCAGCAATAACGGCATCCGGGAAACCGGCATCATCCAGCATCTTTCTTGCCTTTTTGGAAAGGTAGGCAAGGTCACCGGAGTCAAGGCGGATTCCATAGCTCTTCGGTTTGATACCTGCCTCACGAAGCTCTTTAAATACACGGATCGCATTCGGAACACCGGATTTTAAAGTATCATAAGTGTCTACCAGCAGGGTACATGCATCCGGATACAGTCTTGCGTATTCTTTAAATGCAGTGTATTCATCCTTAAATGTCATGATCCAACTGTGGGCATGTGTTCCCATAACAGGCACATCAAACATCTCTCCTGCGAGTACATTGGATGTACCTACGCATCCACCGATGACGGCAGCTCTTGCACCGTAAAGTCCGGCATCCGGTCCCTGTGCCCGGCGGAGACCAAATTCCATGATCCCATCTCCCTGTGCGGCGTATACAACACGGGATGCCTTGGTAGCGATCAGACACTGATGGTTGATGATGGTCAGGATCGCAGTTTCTACAAGCTGTGCCTCCATGATCGGGGCAACCACTTTGATGAGCGGCTCTCGTGGGAAAATCACACTTCCTTCCGGAATCGCATAAATATCCCCGCTGAAATGGAATCCGCTCAGGTAATGAAGAAAGTCTTCACTGAAAAGCCCCAGCCCTCTCAGATAGTCCACATCTTCATATGAAAAATTCAGATTCTTGATATAATCGATGACCTGATCAACGCCGGCCATAATGGAGTACCCACCTTTATTTGGGTTCTCACGGAAAAATACGTCGAAGATTACGGTCTGGTTTTCCTGAGTTTCAAAATAGCCCTGCATCATAGTAAGTTCGTACAGGTCTGTCAGTAAAGTAAGGTTCTGTGCACTCATAAATTTCCCTCTTTTCTGTAGCATTGAATCAATTATACATAATTAATGCGTGTAAATCAATAAAGAATCCATTGACAAGGGACTGTCAAATAGCTTAATCTATATGGAAGATTAGGATGAAATCCGATTGAATGACAGGAAGATCAGTGAAGTGAGTGCTGCAGGGGCAGCAGATTGGAGTAGAGAATGAGATTAGGAGTAAAGCAGGTACTGACGGTTGTAAAGATCGTAGATTTTGGAGTGTATCTGGGCAGCGATGAAGAGAGAGTGCTTCTGCCAAAGAAGCAGGTTCCGGAAGGAATCGAGGTCGGGGATCCGATAGAAGTCTTTCTTTATAAAGATTCATCAGACCGCATGATTGCGACGACGAATGAGCCGAAGCTGACACTTGGGGAGCTGGCAGTGCTGACGGTAGCAGATGTTGGCAGAATGGGGGCATTTCTTGACTGGGGATTGGAGAAAGATTTGTTCCTTCCATTTAAAGAGCAGACAGAGAAAGTGGAAAAAGGGGATAAATGTCTTGTGAGTCTTTATATTGACAAGAGCGAGAGACTTTGTGCCACAATGAAGATCTATCACCTTCTGCGGACGGATTCTCCTTATAAAAAGGATGATACAGTCAGAGGTACGATTTACGAAGTGAACCGGGAGATCGGTGCTTTCGTGGCGGTAGATAATCTTTATTCTGCACTGATCCCGAAAAGAGAGATGTACGGAAGGATGTCTGCAGGACAGGAGATCGAAGCCCGTGTAGCAGCCGTAAAAGAGGATGGCAAGCTTGATTTAAGTGTACGTGGCAAGATCCCGCAGCAGATGGACGAAGATGCAGAACTGATCCTGGACTGTATTGAGACGTGTGGGGGCAGGCTGCCATTTACGGATAAGGCAGACCCGGAGCAGATCAAGATGGAGATGGGGATGAGCAAGGCGGCATTCAAGCGTGCGGTCGGAAGACTTTTGAAGCAGAGAAAGATTCAGATCAGGGAAGACGGGATTTACAGACTGTGATCTGAAATAAAAAGATCAGGCAGAGCCTATGGAGAGAGAATGTCAGGTGTCCGGTCCAAAAAAAAGAAAAATACTACTTGAAATTAAGCTGGCAGAAGCGATAGATGGAACTTATTGATAACTGCAAAAGAAAGGACAATGAGGTGAAGGTATGAGTTTTGCACATTTACATGTCCATACGGAGTACAGTCTTCTGGATGGCTCGAACAAGATCAAAGAGTATGTTGCAAGAGTGAAAGAGCTGGGGATGAACAGTGCGGCAATTACGGATCACGGAGTCATGTACGGAGTGATCGATTTTTATCGGGAGGCACGTAAGCAGGGGATCAATCCGATTCTCGGATGCGAGGTCTATGTAGCTCCCAATTCCCGGTTTGACAGGGAAGTGACAGGCGGAGATGACCGGTATTACCATTTAGTGCTGCTGGCTGAGAATAACGAAGGATACGAGAATCTGACAAAGATCGTTTCCAAAGGATTTGTGGAAGGGTACTATTACAAGCCGAGAGTAGATAAAGAACTTTTAAGAACCTATCATAAGGGGATTATTGCGTTGAGTGCGTGTCTTGCAGGAGAAGTTCCAAGATATCTTACCAAAGGGATGTATGAAGAGGCAAAAGACCGGGCTTTGGAGTATCAGGAGATTTTCGGAAAAGGGAATTATTTTCTGGAGCTTCAGGATCATGGAATCCCGGATCAGCAGTTGGTAAACCAGCAGTTGATGAAGCTGTCGCAGGAGACCGGGATTGAACTGGTTGCTACGAATGATGTGCATTATACCTATGCAGATGATGAGAAGGCACATGATATCCTGCTCTGTATTCAGACGGGGAAAAAGCTGTCGGATGAGAACCGGATGCGTTATGAAGGCGGGCAGTATTATGTGAAGTCCGAAGAAGAGATGGCGGCTCTGTTCCCGTATGCAAGGCAGGCACTGGAGAATACGCAGAAGATCGCGGACCGCTGTTCTGTGGAGATTGAGTTCGGAGTGACGAAGCTTCCTAAATATGACGTGCCGGAAGGCTATACTTCCTGGGAGTACCTGCAGAAGCTGTGCTATGAAGGACTGGATCAGCGTTATAGGACACCGTCGCAGGAGCTGAAAGACCGGCTGGCATACGAGCTGGATACGATCCGGCATATGGGATATGTCGATTATTTCCTGATCGTATGGGATTTTATCAAATATGCAAAAGACCATGGAATCGCAGTCGGACCGGGGCGTGGTTCAGCAGCGGGAAGTATCGTGTCCTATTGTCTGGGGATCACAACCATTGATCCCATCCATTATCAGCTCCTGTTCGAGCGTTTTCTGAATCCGGAACGTGTATCCATGCCGGATATTGATGTGGATTTCTGCTATGAGAGACGGCAGGAAGTGATCGATTATGTAACGAGAAAATACGGAAAAGACTGCGTGGCTCAGATCGTTACATTTGGAACGCTTGCGGCAAGAGGTGTCATCCGTGATGTAGGAAGAGTCATGGATCTGCCTTATGCCTATGTGGATTCGATTGCCAAGATGATTCCCCAGGAGCTTGGAATTACGATTGATAAAGCTCTGCAGATGAATCCGGAGCTTCGTAAGCTTTATGAGTCGGATGAGACGGTGACGCATCTGATCGATATGGCGAAGCGACTGGAGGGACTGCCGAGGCACTGTTCGATGCATGCGGCAGGAGTGGTGATCTGCCAGAAACCTGTAGAGGAGTATGTACCTCTTTCAAGGGCAGCAGATGGGACAATCACGACCCAGTTTATTATGACAACGCTGGAAGAACTGGGACTTTTGAAGATGGACTTCCTGGGCCTGCGTACACTGACCGTGATTCAGAATGCGGTACAGCTTGCAAGAAAAAAGCAGCCGGATCTTCAGATCGACAAGATTGACTACAATGATAAGGCAGTGCTGGATTATATCGGTACAGGAAAGACGGAAGGAATCTTCCAGTTGGAAAGTGGCGGGATGAAGAATTTCATGAAAGAATTGCAGCCCCATAGCCTGGAGGATGTGATCGCGGGAATTTCTCTGTACCGTCCGGGTCCGATGGATTTCATTCCACAGTATATCCGGGGAAAGAACGACAGATCATCCATCACATATGACTGCCCACAAACTTGAACCAATCCTTGCACCGACTTATGGCTGTATCGTTTATCAGGAACAGGTTATGCAGATCGTGCGGGATCTTGCAGGTTATACACTTGGACGAAGTGACCTTCTGCGTCGTGCCATGTCCAAGAAAAAAGCAGCGGTCATGGAAAAGGAACGGAAAACTTTCGTTTACGGCGATGAAGAGACCGGTGTACCGGGATGTATCAAGAACGGGATTGATGAGCAGACTGCAAATAAGATCTATGATGAGATGATCGATTTTGCAAAATATGCTTTTAACAAGTCTCATGCGGCTGCTTATGCAGTAGTATCTTATCAGACGGCGTGGCTGAAATACTATTATCCGGTAGAGTATATGGCAGCCCTGATGACTTCTGTGATCGATAATCCGACGAAGGTTGCAGAATATATTTACGTCTGCCGTCAGATGGGGATCAGAATCCTTCCGCCGGATATCAACAAAGGGGAGGCGGATTTTTCAGTAGACGGCGGAGATATCCGTTATGGACTGGCTGCGATCAAGAGTATCGGCCGCCCGGTGATCCGTGCCATTGTGAATGACAGAAAGGAACTCGGAGAGTTCAGAAATCTGGAAGATTTTATTACTAGGATTTCGAGCCGGGAGCTGATGAATAAACGGCTGGTGGAAAATCTCATCAAAGCCGGGGCATTGGATGTCCTGGGGGGAACAAGAAAGCAGTTCATGAGTATTTATATTCAGATCGTCGACCATATGCAGCAGGAAAAGAAAAATTCCATGGTCGGTCAGATGAGCCTGTTCGATATGGTGAGCGAGGAGCAGAAGGAAGAGTTTCAGATCAGAATGCCGGATGTCGGAGAATATACAAAGGAGAACCTCCTTGGATTTGAAAAAGAGGTACTCGGAGTGTATGTCAGCGGCCATCCGCTGGAGCCTTATGAAGAAGAGTGGCGGAAGGTGATTTCTGCGACCACTGCTGATTTTCAGGTTGATCCTGAAGTCGGATATACGAAAGTAAGAGACGGAGCCAGGGAGATCATCGGCGGTATCATTGCGGAAAAGACGGTGAAGCATACCAAGACGAACCAGATGATGGCATTTCTGACGGTAGAAGATCTTTTCGGAACAGTAGAAGTAGTTGTATTTCCGAGGGACTACGAGAAGTATCGACAGTATCTTGAGGAAGATAATAAGATCTTTGTAAAGGGAAGAGTTTCGGAAGAAGATGACAAGGCAAGCAAGCTGATCTGCGAGAAGATCCTTCCGTTCGGGCAGAAGAAAAAGGAATTATGGATCCAGTTTCCGGATAAGGAAACGTATCTGGAGGAAGAGGCGATAACCTATGGATATCTGGCTGATTCAGAGGGAAATGACGAAGTCATGATCTACTGTGAGAAGGAAAAAATTGTGAAAAAATTACCTGCGAATAAGAATATCAGTATAAATCCACAGATTTTGAGCAGGTTAATGAACCATTTTGGTGAGAATCGGGTAAAAGTAGTAGAAAAAGCTATTGAAAACCACTTCTAAATAAGGTAGAATATTTGCGGAGTTGATAAAAAATAGACAATAGAGATCTTTATCAGACATTGCAGAGAAAGGGTGGAGATAACATGGCAGAGAAAACTATGAATGAAAAAGAAAAATATCTGGACGAGATTGAGGATAAGATCCGTACGATCGGAGTTCTGACGAGTGGAGGAGACGCTCCTGGAATGAATGCAGCAATCCGTGCAGTCGTAAGACGTGCCCTTGCAAAAGGATTAAAGGTTCGCGGAATCCGCAGAGGATATCATGGACTTCTGAAAGAAGAGATCATCGATCTGACAGCACGTGATGTGTCTGATATTGTTCAGCGTGGTGGTACAATTCTTCAGACAGCACGTTGCAAGACAATGCGTACAGAAGAAGGACAGCAGAAGGCAGCTGCTATCTGTAAAAAGTATGGCATTGATGGTCTTGTAGTAATCGGAGGAGACGGATCATTTGCAGGAGCTCAGAAGCTTGCAAACCTCGGAGTTAATACGATCGGTGTTCCGGGAACGATCGATCTGGATATCGCCTGCACAGATTATACGATCGGATTTGATACAGCGGTTAATACAGCTATGTATGCGATCGATAAAGTCCGTGATACTTCTACATCTCATGAGAGATGCAGTGTCATTGAGGTTATGGGTCGTGACGCAGGATATCTTGCACTGTGGTGCGGTATTGCCAACGGAGCTGAGCGTATCCTGATGCCGGAAGAGCATGGATTTGATGAGAAAGCCCTGATCGAGGACATTCTTGAGAATAAGAAACGCGGTAAACAGAATTATATCATTATCAATGCTGAGGGTGTTGGTGATTCTATCAATCTTGCAAAGAGAATCGAAGATGCAACAGGTATTGAGACAAGAGCTACGATCCTTGGACATATGCAGCGTGGTGGAAGCCCGACATGTAAGGACAGAGTTTACGCTTCTACAATGGGAGCTATGGCAGTTGACCTTCTCTGCCAGGGCAAGACAAACCGTGTTGTAGGATATCAGCATGGCGAGTTCGTTGATTTTGATATTGAGGAAGCTCTTGCAATGAAGAAGACCATTTCTGCATACCAGTATGATGTGGCTAAATCACTTGCGATCTAAATAAGCATTGCAAATCCTGGTGATTCAAATTATAATATTATAAGGCAACGACATGATGATAATTCAGCCTTGTGGAGTCTTCGGAGTCCGCATGGCTGAATTTGTGTCATTATAGAAAAATAGGGGAGAATATAGTCGGATATGATGGATAAAAAGACAGCTCCTGTCGGAGTATTTGATTCGGGAGTCGGAGGACTGACGGTTGCAAGAGAGATCAGCCGACAGTTACCGGATGAGAATATTGTTTATTTCGGAGATACTGCCCGCGTTCCTTATGGAAGTAAGTCGCAGAATACGATCATTCGTTTTTCGGAACAGATCATTCGTTTTTTGAAGACCAAAGAGGTGAAGGCGATCGTGATCGCCTGCAATACTGCAAGTGCATTGGCACTGGATGCGGTGAAAGATGAGTTTGATATCCCAATCCTGGGAGTGGTTATTCCGGGTGCGAGAGCAGCCGTAGAGGCGACGAAGAACAGGAAAGTCGGAGTAGTTGGGACAGAGGCAACGGTTCAGAGCGGGATGTATACGAAAGTGATCCAGGGAATGAACCCGGAGATCACGGTCATTGAGAAGGCCTGCCCGTTGTTTGTTCCTCTGGTGGAAGAAGGATTTAAAGAGCATCAGGTAACAGAGGAAGTAATCGAGTATTATCTGGAATCTATGCGAAGTACGGATATTGATGCCATGATTCTTGGCTGTACGCATTATCCGTTGCTCAGATCCAAGATCCGGGCTTATATGGGGGACAAGATTCAGATTGTAAACCCTGCTTATGAGACAGCGATGGATCTGAAATGTCTGCTGGAAGAGAATGATATGGCGAATGACGGAACAGAAGGGCAGCACAGCAATTATTCATTTTATGTAAGTGATGCGGCAGAGAAGTTCAGAAAATTTGCAAATACAGTCATGCCATTTGATGTGCCGATAACGAATGTAGTGAATATAGAAGGATATTAAAGATTATGACAAAGGATGTATTTGTAAGCATTTCCGGTATGCACGAAGAGATTGCAGAGACGCCTGCAGTTGAAAGGGACGAGGCAGAAGCGATCGAAGTTGTGACTCCGGGCAGCTATTACTTCAGAAACGAGAAGCATTATATTGTATATGATGAGGCTGTGGAAGGGTCTTCTGAAATGATCAGAAACCGGATCAAGATCACAGGAACTGGATGCGTGGAGATCGTAAAGAGCGGATTGTCAGATTCTCACATGATCTTTGAAAAGAATAAAAAAAACTCGACGTATTACCGGACACCGTATGGACAGATGCTGCTTGATGTGAATACCAGAGAGCTGGAGATTCAGGTGACAGAGGATGAAATTGATGTACGGATCGAGTATGAACTGGATGTAAATCATGAGCCTATGGCGGACTGCAGGATCAAAATGAATATCATGTCCCGCAGCAATGGAAGTTTTTCCGTGTTAGGATGAGTGAATGGCAC
>ENA-OQHF01002146-OQHF01002146.1-human-gut-metagenome-genome-assembly--contig:-NODE-2146-length-10170-cov-4.434731_pt1 | contig 10170 bp, 11 predicted proteins | sample MGYA00242559_ERZ504709 | MGnify/ENA primary metagenome ERZ504709 (study PRJEB26092, sample SAMD00036203) | human gut metagenome | host: Homo sapiens | study: EMG produced TPA metagenomics assembly of...
CTACAGACGATTCCATGGATGGACGTGAGGTGCTGGATTATTACAGAACCAGGTTCCAACTGGAATTTTGCTTTAGAGATGGCAAGCAGCATGCAGGAATCACCAACTGCCAGTCAACCGACTTCAGAAAGTTGGATTTTCACTTCAATGCGTCGCTTGCAGCTATCAACTTGGCCAAAGCGGCATGTAAGAGGCTCGGAATAACCTATTCCATATCCTCCTGCAAGTCTTTCATACACAATGCTTATATGCTTGAACGATTTATTTGCGTGTTTGGGATTAACCCAGACCCGCAAGTTATTGACAAACTTTTCAAAGAACTCATTTTATTTACTGCCAGAGCCGCTTAGGCGTGGCGAATTTTTAACGAACTATTGATTTAAAGAATGTATAAGTAAATCTGTTGTGTTTAAATATAATAAAAAAACAAGTCCGCTCATAGTGGTAAATCTGATATTCTGAGTTTTCTTAAAAATGCGAATCTATCAATCACACTTGTACATGGACATCAATACAAAAATATTCAGAGATAATTTCCTTCAATATTACCGTCCGCTCTGTCTGTTTGCACTTCATTATCTGAAAGATATAGATGATGCGGAAGATACGGTGCAGGACTGTTTTATGGAATTGTGGAAACGGAAAGAGAAAGGATTTGAAGTGAGTGGTCTTAAATCTTATCTGTACTCTATGGTGAGAAACCGCTGTATAGACATCTTGAAGAAGGATTCACTTATTGATGGCAATGTGCAGCCATCAGACCTTGAGGAAATCCTGTCGGACGAAGAGTGTGAAGAATGGTCTTATGAGGAGGCTCGTATCTGGACTGCTATAGAGGCCTTACCAGAAAAATGCAAGGAGGTGTTCTTGCTGGCTAAGAGGGATGGTATGAAATATGAAGAAATAGCCGTAAGGCTGCATATCTCTGTCAATACAGTAAAAAACCAGGTGAGCAAAGCACTTAAAACGTTGAAGGAAGGTGTGAGAAAGGTGTACCTGTTCTTTTTCGGATAATTTTTTGGTTTCGGCATAGTAGTTTTTATGGTTCATTCAGTCTTAGCTAAAAAATACATTCAGTCATGAAAGATAAAGAAGAAAGAAAACTCCAGTTTGTCCTTCGGTATTACGAAGATGGGAAACTGGATACAAGAAAGGCCTTGAAGAAAATAACAGGGATAGCGCATCAAAATAAAGTAAGCGGATTTTGGGCTTGTTTTTCAGGAATCGCTGCGGCTATCCTTATCTGTGTGGTGAGCTATACCTTGTTAAGCCGGAAGGAGCATCATACCGTATTAATTACGGCAGATGCGATGGTGACAAGATATTTCCTGCCAGACAGCACGCTAGCTATACTTTCCAAAGGGGCGACTTTGGAATATGATGCCGATAAATATGGACAAGCTAACCGGGAAGTAAATATGTCGGGAAAAATCTATTTTAGTGTCCGAAGAAATGCGCTGTCTCCTTTTATTGCCACCACTGAATACGCTCAGGTGAAAGTACTTGGAACCGAGTTTGAAGTGGATGAATATAGAAAGGATACTGCTACTCGCGTGTATGTAAAGTCCGGTAAAGTTGTGTTTAAAGGAAGGTATGGAAAAAATGGAATTGTCCTTACAAAAGACATGTGTGGCATGCTGACACATGGCGATGAAATGCCTGTAGCGGTGCATGCTGTTTCTCCAAATCCTTCGGCTTGGGCTATAGGAAAATTCATTTACAGGAATACACCTATTGATGAGGTGCTGAAAGAGCTTTCTTTCTATTATGGCACACAACTGTATGCGTCGGAACATGAAAGGACAATTACCGGTGAATTCAAGACGGACGACTTAGGCGAAATCATCGCATTGATTGAAAAGACACTGGATATAAGAATAATACAGAAAGAGCGATGAAAAGAATCATATCCTTATTGTTTTTAGCTTTCTTGGTGGATGCTTCTTCCCTATATGCGCAGCATCGGGTTACCCTGGAAGACATGATGGGGCAGGTGAAACAGGTGTACCCTGTCAGCTTTGTGTATGATGCGTCTATCAGGCTTGATATTCCGTATACTGGCAAGAAACTTGGTATGGTCAGTCTGGAAAGTACCCTTGAAACCCTATTTCATCATACGAATATCAAGTGGGAAATAGATGGCAGTCATGTCATCCTTAAAAAGCTGTTGACTTATACGTTAAGCGGATACGTCTATCAGGACAATGGAGAAACTGTGGTAAATGCAACCGTATGGGACATGACTTCGAATGTGGGTACGCTGACTAACGAGCACGGGTTTTATAGCCTTACGTTAAGTGAGGGAAGGCATAAAATCCGGTTTTCGCACATTGGCAGTGGAGAACATCTGGAAAATGTTACGTTAGGCGGAAACAAATCAAAGAATATAACTCTGAAATCTGATTACCAGTTAAATGAAGTGGTGGTGACGGCTGATTTGAACTCGCCTCTTCATACCACTCAGACTGGAAAAGTCTCGCTTACAGCGAAGGACTTTGTAAATGGAAACAACTTTATGAGCTCGCCCGATGTGGTAAAGAAACTTCAAGGCTTGTCGGGAGTGGCCGGCGGGACGGAGCTTATCTCCGGGTTGTACGTACATGGTGGAAACAATGATGATAATTTGTTTCTTCTGGATGGTACTTCCTTGTATCAGGTGAATCATGCCGGAGGGTTGTTTTCAGCATTCAATACAGACATTATCAAGAATATAGATTTTTTATAAAAGTGGTTTTCCTGCCCGTTATGGCGGACGGCTCTCTTCGGTGGTTGATGTGCGTACGAATGACGGCGACATGAAGGAATATCATGGCAGTTTTACGCTTGGACTTTTAGAGGGCAGGATACAGTTTGAAGGACCGATAGTGAAGGACCATACGTCGTTCAATGTCGCCATGCGCCGCACGTGGATGGACTTGCTTACCGCCCCGGCTATTGCCATTATGAATACCAGTCGCCGGAACAAGCAAAATGTGAGATATGCTTTTCATGACATCAATGCGAAAGTGACTCATGTATTCTCCGAAAAGAGTCGTGCGGATATCAGCCTTTATTCAGGGAATGACCTTTTTAAGTTCAGACATAAAGAATATCTGTTTGACCCAGAACCTACCAATATAGACAAGTTCAATCTGCAATGGGGTAATTTTACCGCATCTGCCAATTGGAAATACATTTTCTCGCACAACATGTTCGTCAATATTACAGGAGTTTATACTCATAATCGTTCCAGGTTCGATTATTTGAGTGAAGAACGCTTGGGATATATCGAAGGAACGAAGGGTGGAATTGTAAAAGAGCAGAACAATCATTCCACCATCAATGACTTCGGTTATCGGATGGAGTTTGATTATCGTCCAAACTCCTGGAATCACATCCGTTTTGGCTCCAATTATATACGCCATTTGTTTGTGCCCCAGAATTATTATTCGAAGTATGACAGTACATCGCAAGATGAGTTGATCGAGAAAGTGGATAGCCGGTACAAGAGCAATGAGTTTACGCTTTATGCAGAGGACGAGATGACGTTATGTAAAGGTGTGAAACTGAATGGAGGGCTGCATTACACGTTGTTTGGTATATCGGGTACGAAATATCATTCGATAGAACCACGTGCGGCAATCAATTTCAGGTTGTGTGATAAAGCCAGCCTGAAAGTCTCGTACACCGAAATGAGTCAGTTCATGCATCAGCTTTCGGCCACCTACTTGAATTTGCCGACTGACTATTGGGTGCCTTCCACAGCACGCATCACTCCCATGAAAGCACGTCAATACGCAGCGGGGGTATATACCCGATTGCCGTATAACATCCGGTGGAGTGTGGAAGGGTTTTATAAAACCATGGACAACCTGATAGAATATGATGGCAATAGTGGCATGCTTAATCCGATGGCAGACCGATGGGAGGAAGAGGTACGTACAGGGAAAGGAAAAGCTTACGGGATGGAAACTGACATCCGTTACAGTAACGGAAAGACTTCGGTCGATGCTTCCTATACACTTTCGTGGAGCAAGAGGTTTTTCCCTGACTTCCATTCTTCATGGTATCCGGATAAGTTTGACAACCGGCACCGGTTTTCTGTCAATATCGGGCATAAGTTTAATGAAAGAATTGACGTATACGTCTCATGGAATTATCATAGTGGGAATCGCATGACCATTCCGACACAGCAGGTAGATGCTCCCGTTATTCCGGGAGTAGAGAAGGCAAATGAAGGGATGATGATTTATGAGATGCCCAACAATGTTTCCCTTCCGGCCTATCATAGACTGGATTTGGGGATTAATTTCCGCAAAACCACGAAAAGAGGTTTCGAACGTATCTGGAATATCAGTTTGTATAATGCGTATTGCCGGATGAATCCGCTCTATGCTACTGTCCGGCAAAATCCGGACGGTACGTTTGTGGGAAAAGCTCATGGAGTGTTTCCTATCATACCCTCTTTCAGTTATACACTTAAATTTTAAATCCGTATGATATATCGACTTTTATTTATAGCCTTATTAATTTCTGTGCTACCATCTTGTACGCATGAGTTCAGTCTGAATGAGGTGGATGCCGAGCGCAAAATCGTTCTTTTCTGTATGCCTTCTACATTAGGCGATACGACACTGATACAGGTGGCACGAAGCAGGGTGATTCATAATCAGGGAACAAACACAGACAGCAAGCCTTTCCTTGTATTTAGGTTGAACGGAGAAGAGAAAGAGATTCACTACACGGAAGTTTCTACCGGTTTGCTTCCGGCTCAGTCGTATTATGTAGTGGGAAAACTAAAAGAAGACGACCTGATTAGTATGGAAGTGGCTTATCCTGATCTGCCAGTTGCCAAGTCGCAAACGGTGATACCGCAGGCGTTTCCACTGGATAAGTCGGAAGTTGTATTGACGGATGGGGAATACGGCAGGAAAATACAGTTCCGTATTGCTTTTACAGACTCTGCCGGAGCAGAGGATTATTATGGAATGAGAGTCATAAAAAAGACCAGCAAAGCGTTTTTACAACCTGAAAACTCAGATTCGGATACCATAAAATATACTTCTGTAGACCTTAACCTGGATAACGAACCTTTATTTTCGGAAAAGACAGGATTTGATGACATTTTCGATATATCGAAAGAATATTACCGTAATCTGTATATCTGGGATGACAGCAAGATAAACGGGAAAAATTATACGTTGAAGGTAGATACCTATTATGATGCCGGGTATGAAAATGAAGAACGGAAAGAAACTATCGAGTTTAAAATCTATTTGTACAAATTGTCGAAAGAAATGTACACTTACCTGAAGTCGCTCAATCGTATAAATAATAATGACTTGGGAGGATACGGGCTTGCTCCCATCCGTAGCCACTATACCAATGTGGAAAACGGAATCGGTCTTTTAGGAGGATGTAATGTGTATGAAAGTGAATGGATAAGCAATCCGAAAGAGTGAGAAGAATTTTATTTACAAACTAAAATATAGACTTATGAAGAAAAAAATTTTATTTACGCTGGTAATGACGGTATCATTATTGTGTGTAGGTGTACAAGCGCAAGAGTTCAGATATGGACTTTCAGGAGGGTATAACTATAATTCCACGAAAGAAAGTATTTCCAGATCTGGTTTTCATGCCGGATTGAAAGGGGAATATGCCTTCCGTGAGGCTGCAAAAGGGCTGTATGCAGATATGGGACTGATGATTTCCTCATACGGTTGGAAAAGTGTTCCTTATTATGTAATGAATGAGAGAACCTACGAATATGAAAGTACGCCTTATTATCTTCATCTTCCTATCCATTTAGGCTATAAGTTGAAAGTCGGGAGAAATGTCAGTTTGTTTTTGGATGCCGGACCTTATTTCAATGTCGGTTTGTTTGGTCAAATGAAGCAAATTGCCAGTCTTCCGGGAGAACCGGATATTGTCACAGTGTCCTCACATAATATGTTTAAGGAGGGAGTGATGCCGCGCTTTGACTGGGGAGTAGGCTTTCGTGCCGGGGTAGAGATAGCCCGCCATGTACAGATTGCCATCGGATACGACTGGGGCATGACCAAAACTTATCAGCATAATCCCGATACCAAGTTCCGGACTTTTGTAGCTTCATTAACGTATTATTTTTAGTCAGAATGAAAAATAAACTAACTTTGAGGTGATTGCTTTTTAATCTTTAAGTTATGAAATCGGTAGTGGTTTTTCTTATGGCTTTGGGACTATCCTGTATGCAGATTTTTGGACAAGAAAGTATCAAAAAAGATACGATAAAGCTTGGTGCAGGGTTGAAAAAAGATGTGGGTGGGAAATTCTTGTCGATTAACCCATCCACGGATAGAGTGAAGATAAAAGACCATGAAGTAAATCAAGAAATACAATCTGATTCACCCGTAGATTTTGATTTTAGGCAGGAAAGGCCTTTTTATATTCCAACCTATTATGTGAATCCTTCTCCCATGTTTATGGGTGACTATAATGCATTCGGGCAGTTTTCTCCCTATTTTTTATGGCAGGGGAATGCAGACTACCATTCCAGGCATCGGTCGGGTGAACCAGATGATGTTTATATACCAAAGGGAAATCAATGATTTCTTGGATATATATGTAGGAGTGAATGCGGCAAAATATACTTTCCCCTATAGTGTCGGTCAGTCGTTTGGTGTGTCAGGAGGCATGACACTTCATCCGGCAGATGATTTTCATCTTACGGTGTTTGGTGCTTATAGTCCGGATAACAGGTATAATCTCAACCGTACGTATTATGGAGCCACCGTTGGTTACGATTTTACAAACCGTTTTGGAGTGGAGGTTGGTGTACAAAGGTATTATGATGTGCGACAAGGATGGAAGACTGCACCGATGGTCGTTCCATCCTATAAGTTTCGTAAGTTTAAACTAGGCATAGATGTGGGAGGCCTGTTTTATGAAGCAGTGAGAAGTGCAATTGAACGATAAGTGTCTTTTTATTCTTAATTAAACAATTATGGATTGCTGAAAGGATAATTTATGAGAAGAGTGGGGTGAAGTTTGGTGTATAATATCTACTTTTGAGGACTATTCTTAAAAATAATATCTTATAATGAAGTCTGTCAATCTATATGGAGTTGTCATAGGTACCATCATCATGGCAAGTTGTGTGAATCACAAGATGGTAAATATTGAAGGCGTATGTAGCAACTGCATGGATGGGACGCCAATAGAATTGTATTATCTTCAGAATGATTCGGTGATTAATGTCGCTAGTGATACTTTGCTCCATGGAAAATTTAATTTCAGCATTGAACCTAATTTTGAAGTGGCATATTATCTTTCAGTAAATGACACGTTGAATCCATTAAAAGGAATGTTCTTTGCCGAAAAGGGAACGGTAAAGATAGCATTTGATTCGGTATATCATGTAACAGGAACACCTATGAACGACTTGTACAATACTTACCTTACAGAAACACGCAGAATAGAAAAATTAGGAGAGATGGAATATCGCAGAAGCATAGAAGGAAAAGATAATCCGGATACTTCGGTGTATGATTCTTTGGCTCAGGTCTACACAGAGTATAAAGTGAAGTTTCAGCTTGATAATATACACAATATTGTAGGCAAGACCACATTTATCAATGAAATAGGTTCTGTGTATGACCCTCATTTCCTGGAAACCTATCCCACTTTGCCGGAAGAAGTGAAAGCTGACAAGAAAGTGCAATGGTATTATGAACTTCGCCTGGATATGGACAGAAAACAGAAAGAGTTAGATGCCAGGATTGGTGAAAAAAGATAAGGGATATGGAATTTCCGGATGCCAATGGGATAACAAGAAGGCTTTCTTCGTTTATTCCTAAAAAATGGGTATCTGTATATTGAATTTATGGTCTTCTGCCTGTGCTCCCCTGTATTGCGGAAATTTCCCGAACTGGGAAAAAACTTACAGCCAGTATAAGGAGAAAGGATTGGATATACTTTTGATTTCGATAGACAAGAGTATGGATGAATTTTCAGGCGGCCATGAAGAAATATCAAATCAAGTTTACTTCTTTGATTGATACAACTGAAGGAGAAAAGGTAAAAGAGAATTTTCCTTTCTCAGGTATACCGCATGGTATTCTGATTAATAGCAATGGCGAGATTGTGGCAAACCAGCTTCACAATATGCTGTTGAAACAAAGATTAGAGGAACTGATAAGATAGACGTCTTAAATGCCTATAAATGAAATGTAAAAAAATTATAGCAGGTCTCTTCATATATGTAGGTTTTGCATCATCTGTATTCAGTCAGACAACCGGAAAGATAGTAGATGCCAATCAGCATCCAGTAGAAGGTGCTACCATCGTCATGCAGCTACCGGATTCAACCTATTTAGGTGCAACCATATCTGCAGCCGACGGTACATTTACGCTTGAACCGGAACCGGAGAATTATCAGCTTATCATTCAGCATTTGCTTTATAAGACCAGGCAGGTGAAGGGTCAGGCACGTGATGCCGGTGTCATTACTTTGGAATCGAAGGACTACAATCTGGAGGAAGTGGTAATTGAGGGAGAACGCCCGTTTGTAACCGTGGAACAGGGAAAACTGAATTATGACATTTCGGCCATCTCAGAAAAGCATATTGTAAACAATGCTTACGAGGCTATCTGTAAGTTGCCGGGTGTGCAGGACAGGAACGGTAAACTCTCGCTGGTGGGAGCAAAGGACGTAACGGTTATCCTGAACGGAAAAGCAAGTACACTGACACAGGAACAGCTGATTGAGATGCTGAAGAATACTTCCGCTTCGCAGGTACAGACAGCCGAAGTGATGTATAATACACCGCCCGAATATCATGTGCGCGGGGCTGCCATCAATATTGTGACTGCTAAGGCAGACGACAATACCATTCAGAGTGAACTGTCGACCAGCTACAGCAACCAGTATTTCAGCAGTTACAGCGGCAATGTAAACTTCCTGATGACGAAGGGAAAGTCATCGCTGAATGTCTCTTACAATCCGGGTTATTCGCATATAATGACGGTGATGGACCTGGCATCCCAACATACCTATGACGGAAAAGTATATGACATCACGCAGACACAGAAAATCAATACAAAGGGCTGGAAGCATAATATCTATGCTGAGTACGGCTATCAGATAAACGAGGATAATGAGTTGAGCGTGGGTTACAACGGTGCCCTTTCTGATAATGGTAAAGGTACGATTGATGTAAACGGGAACTTCCAGAACAGCCACAATGACAAGTTGCAGGACAGCCGTCTGCACAATGTCTTTGCCCGCTATTCTTCCGGATTCGGACTTGACCTTGGGGTGGATTATACGGACTATACCATGAATGACAAGAATCGTCTGGAAAGTAAACTGACAGACAATACCCGTCAGTTGCTTGATTATACTTCGGACCAGAAAATCCGCAAGTTCTCTGTATATGCCGACCAGAGCCACGCTCTCGCCAATGACTGGACTTTGAAATACGGTGTCCGTTATGATTATACGGACAATAAGAACGCCCAGTTCTTCAATCAGACTGAAGGAAAGGATGATGTGGGCAATTCTTCCTCACGTCTTTATGAGCAGATTACCAACTTTTATGGAGGCTTCGACAAAGAGTTTGAAAACGGTCTGTCTCTTTCTCTCTCGGCAACCGGTGAGTATTATTCCATCGGAAATTATCATAAATGGGCGGTCTATCCGCAGGCCAGTCTGACCTATTCGCCGTCGGAGAAACATACGTTTATGTTGGGGGTATCATCGGAAAAAGATTACCCTACCTATTGGGATATGCAGACCAGTACCACTTATATGAACGCTTATGAAGAGCTCCAGACTATTGAGGGACTGCGGCCTGCTAATGTGTATAGTGTAAATGCCAATTATCTCTTCCTGCAGAAGTACATGTTGTCGTTGTTCTACGAGCGTACCAATGATTATTTCACGATGGATATGTATCAGGCAAAAGACCGTCTGGCGCTTGTGTATCGCACGCAGAACTGGGACTATTACCAGTCCTTCGGTATGAGCGCCAACGTTCCGTTCAATATCGGTGAGTGGTTGTCTTCTCAGGTGAATGCGACGGTGGTCAATGACCGTAACCGTGCGATAACTTTTGGGATATTCCTTTCGACCGTAAGAAATGGGCCTGTATGCTTGGCTATGCAGAATCATTTTTCGGTAGGTTCCAACCTCGGATTTTGATCTGGATG
>ENA-OQHF01002147-OQHF01002147.1-human-gut-metagenome-genome-assembly--contig:-NODE-2147-length-10170-cov-2.247237_pt1 | contig 10170 bp, 9 predicted proteins | sample MGYA00242559_ERZ504709 | MGnify/ENA primary metagenome ERZ504709 (study PRJEB26092, sample SAMD00036203) | human gut metagenome | host: Homo sapiens | study: EMG produced TPA metagenomics assembly of...
AGAGGGGATGCCCGTCGATGTCGCGTGTGGGGATGGCGCCCATGCCGGCCGTGTTCATCTCCTCCCGGGTCGTCGGGGTATCGTTCCGGGTCGCACCACATGCGGGTCGTGTGGTCGAGCATGATGGTTGCGTGGAGCCGGGCGGCGATCATGAGGCCGAGCGTGTCCGCATGCCGGTCTCGTACCTGTTCGCATGTCTGGTCGAATGCTTCCGCGTCCGTCAGGCGGGTGCGGTCGAATCCGTCGGGGACGAGCCGGCCCGCGTGTGGCGTGTGGACGAGCATGGGCGTCGCGCCCTGCCGGATTTCGAAGAGAGGCTTATCGTTCATGATGGTTCCGGCTATGCGTCCCGGGCGCGCGGGGGCGCATGCGCGATCGCGGACAGGACGGCCGTCCTCTATCCGGCGGTCCGGCCGCGGCCGTGCATGTCTCTGCTCATGCGGGACGGCTATGCGTGCCGTCGGCCGGCTTCCCGTTTCAGTCGGTCCCGCACCAGTCGGCGGCGGCGTCGAGCAGCTGGTCGTCATTGGCGGCGTGCCCGCGACGGATGGGGATCCATGTCTCCGCGTTCCCGTTGATCCGGTCGGCCATCCAGCCGAATACGCCGAACGGGTGGATGCCGGGCCCGTTGTATTCGCGTAATGTGGGTTTCCTCCATTCCCGGTAGACGAGGTCCCAGCCGCCGTGCCCGTCGGGTTCCGCGTGGACGCGCCGGTCGCCGTGACCCGGCGCGTCCAGGTTGATGCTGCGCCCGTTCTCGCTTCGTCCGGCGAGCAGATCCCAGTCGAGGCCGTATTCCCGTGCCCGGTCGAGGATGTCGGACGCGTTTTCGGCCGTGGTGGGCGGCCTCACGTCATCCGGGCCCGTGGCGCCGCCTTTCGTCTCGTATCGGCCGCCTTCGGGCGTGCCCTTCGGCTTGTGGCTCCTGTTATGCCTGTCCATGACCATGACGGCCTCCCTCCGGTCGGTTGCGTTTTCGCCATGCTCCTATGCGTCCCCGAGCAGCAGGCGGGGCCAGTCCGCGTCGGGCGGCACGGTGAACGCGCCTGGGTTCGTATATGTGCAGGAATAGGGCCTCACGCCGTGCAGGCGGTAATTGAGCGCCATGACGGGATTTTTGAAAACGACCGGAATGAGCCGCAGGAAAAAGTTTTCCGTAAAGCGAACGTTGCCCGTGAACGCCGCCTGCAATTCCTGCCGGTTGATGTGCAGCTTCATAAAATGCCGCACTTGCGAGACGATCTCGGGGAACGTGTAGTCGCCGAGCGTGGGGTCGATATACGGGCGGACGGTGGTAATGAAGTTTCGCAGCGTCTCGCTCGGGAACCAGCCGCGCAGATTGATGGGGATGGCCAGCGCCACGGGGCGCAGGCGGTAGGGCTTTTCGCGCTTCTGCTTTTCCAAAATGACGTAAATGAGCACAGCGGAGAGGTATTCGGTGATCGACGCGCCGTACTTTTTCGCCTCCTCGCGCAGCTTCGAGAGCGGCACGAAGCCCATCGTCACATGGAACGTGTAAAACGGCTCGCTTGTGCCGGTATTCTGATACGCCGTCGGCTGGCGGTGGAGGCCCAGCGCGTGGTGTCCTGCGTAGCGGGCATAGGCATCCTCCATCTCCTCCTCGCGCGGCGGCTCGTTCAAATCAAGCACACCGTTCCCCGCAGGGATATCAACGCCGGTCTGGCGCAGGTATTCGGCCAGCAGCGTGCGGAAGAAGACGATGGCTCCGCCGCCGTCGGAAAGCGCGTGGAAGACCTCGATCGAAATGCGGTTGCGGTAATAGTAAAAGCGCACGAGCCAGCCGTTGTCTTCCTTGAAGCGCACGGGCTGGCAGGGGTCGGACACGTCCTCTTTCAAAAACGGCCCCGGCGCGCTGTTGTGCTCCAAATAGTACCAGAACGCACCCTTACGGATGCGCACGGCAAAGGTCGGGAAGCGCGGCATGCAGCGGTCGATGGCGCGCTGGAGCGCCGCGGGGTCGACGTCCTTTTCCATCAGGGCAGAAAAACGGTAGATGGCTGAATACTCCTCCTTTTGCAGCGCGGAGTAGAGCGTGCCCGCGGAGTCGAGCTTATACCATTTGCTGTTGGGCTTGGCCATCCGATGTTCCCTCTTTCCTTCTGCGCGGTCTTAAGGGGTTTATTATAGCACAAAACGGGGCGCGCTACAAGAAAGATGCTCTTTTCCTTGGCATTTTTACGAAATTATGATATCATGCTCTCAAAGAATTTTGTTTTTCAGGAGGAGCTATGGAACCCAAACTCCGCATCATCCGCAAAAAGAAGAGCGAGGCCGAGAACGCGCATCTCGACCCGCTGATGCGTGCGCTCAAGGCGCTGCACAGCGCCGGTGCGCCAGAAAGCATGACCGCCGAAGAGCTTGAGCGCAGCGCCGCAGTCAGGAGGTCCTCGGCAAGCTGACTGCGCCGATGACGGGCATGGATTACGAGGAATTTGCCCTCTCGGGAATGAGCGCGGCGTGGACGCGGCTCAAGGCCCCCCACGGCAGCCGCCATGCGATTTTATACTGCCACGGCGGCGGCTACACGAGCGGCAACCTCGGCTATTCGCGCGTACTGTCGTCCAAGCTCGCGCATGCGACGGGCTACGATGTGCTGAGCTTTGAATACCGCCTCGCGCCCGAGTTCCCCTATCCCGCCGCGGTCGAGGACGCGCTGCGCGCGTGGGACTATCTGATGCTCCAAGGCTACGGCGCGCGCGATATCGTCCTCGCGGGCGACAGCGCGGGCGGCAACCTCGCCCTTGTGCTCTGCAACCGCCTCAAGACGGCGGGCCGCAAGCTCCCCGGCGCGCTCATCCTGATGTCCCCATGGACCGACATGACGATGTCCGGCCAGTCCTATACAGAGCGTGCGGAGATCGACCCGATGCTCACGCCCGAGTACATCGAAGCCGTGCGCCTCGCCTACGCCGCAGGAAGAGACTACCGTTCGAGCGACCTGTCCCCACTTTTTGCCGACTTCACCGGCTTCCCGCCGACGCTCATCCAGGTCGGCGACCACGAGATCCTGTATTCGGATTCAGAACAACTCTATCAGGCGATGAAGCGCGCAAACGTTCCCTGCCGCCTGCAGGTCAGCGAGGGGATGTGGCATGTGTTTCAGATGTTTCCCATTAGAAAGGCTTCTGTTGCAATAGAAAATATCGCACGGTTCTTACTGGAGCAGTAAGCAGCTGATTTTTCCCTGCGCCGTGCAGGGGAGCGGTTAAGGGGGATATTCTCTTTCCTCGGAAAGAGAATATCCCCCTTTGACCCCCAAGAGAAAGGGATTAGATTGGCAGTCTGGAGCTCGAACAATCTTTATGCCTCCGGAATGAAAATGCCTGCGCGCGGCAAAGCCGCGTTAGCATTGCGATACGACTTGCCTCTGCTTCTATCATCCGCTGTTGCGCAGCCGTTGGCGGCTTTGCCGCCTTACGGATGCGGTACACCCCTTGCGGGTGCCGCTCTGCCCATCTTGTAGGAGTACAACTTAATTTCCGTCTACCGTGGCACTCCTCAATGCGGCGAGCGAAGCAATGCCGCATTCCGCAGGCAGTCTGCCGCCGTTCTACCGTCACTCGCGCCTCACGATAGTAAGGCGCGGTTGCAAGTGCTAACGAGATGGTAGGGATTCATGGCGAAGCCATGTACACCGCACTTACATCGCGCAGCGCGTGCAGGCTCTTCAAGCCCCAGGCCGGCAATGTTTGGGGGGGCGAGGGGGTCCTCCCCTCGCGTTCTCTTGAGGTCTAAGGGGGCCATTCTCTCACGTGAGAGAATGGCCCCCCTTTATTCGCATCCCCGCATCAGGCGGGGGAATCTTCTCTCTGCACCAGCGCAGAAAACCTTATTTCTCTTCCTGAGCCTTCAGCTTAGAAAGTTCTTCTTCCTCCAGCTGGCGATACGCCACCTTACCAACCAGAGTCTTGGGCATATCCTCCTTGAACTCGATGTCATACGGCATGGCGTACTTCGCCACATTCTTGCGGCAGTAGGCCATGAGCACCTGCTTGGTCTCCTCGGTCGCGGGCACGCCCTGCGCAAGCTTGACGAACGCCTTGACCTTCTGCATCTTGTAGGGATCGGGCACGCCGATCACGCAGCTCATCTGCACGTACTCGTGCGCGTCGAGGATATTTTCGATCTGGCCGGGATAGACATTGTAGCCGGACGAAATGATCATGCGCTTGGCACGGCCGCGGAAGTAGATAAAGCCCTGTTCATCCATCACGCCCAGGTCGCCCGTGTAGACCCACGTCAGGCCGTCGGCGTGCGTGCGAAGCGTCTGCGCCGTCTCCTCGGGATTGTTCATGTACTCCTTCATCACGGTCGGGCCCGCGAGCAGGATCTCGCCCTCCTGCCCGTAGGGAACCTCCCGGTCAGTGTCCGGCTCGACGATCTTGATGTAGGTATCAGGGAACGGAAGGCCGATGGAGCCCTCCTTGAACATGTGCGGCGGTGTCAGGCAGCAGGCCGTGACCGTCTCGGTCGTGCCGTAGCCCTCGCGCACCTGAATGGACGCCTTGTGGTCATAGAGGAACTTGTCGAACTTCTTCTTCAGCTCGATCGACAGGCTGTCGCCGCCGGAGAATACGCCCTTGAGCGAGCTGAGGTTCGCCCCGTCCATGCTCGGCAGGCGCAGCAGCGCTTCGTAAAGCGTCGGCACGCCGGCGATGAAGTTGCACTTGTACTTCACGATCTGCTTGGCGTAGCTCTTGGCCGTAAAGCGCGGGATCAGGATGCAGCGTCCGCCCTGCGAGAGCATCGTGTGCACGCACACGCCGAGGCCGAAGCCGTGGAACAGCGGCATCGCCGCGAGCATGCGGTCGCCGGGGCGGAACATCGGGTTCGCCGCGATGACCTGCTGGCCGAGGGCGTTGAAATTCTTGTTCGTCAGCACGATGCCCTTTGTTGTGCCGGTCGTACCGCCGGAATAGAGGATCACAGCGGGGTCCGCGCCCTCGCGCTTGACCTTATAGGTCTTATAGTAGCAGGAGTGGGAGAGCTTCATGAAGTCCTTCCACATGATGACCGGCGCATCCTCGGGAATCTTCTCGATCTTGCGTCCCTCGGTGAGCATATAGCCCGCCTTGATCGTCGGGGACAGCGCGTCGCGCACGCTTGCAATGATCATGTTCACGACCTTCGTGCGCTCGCGCACCTTTTCAAACTTGTTGTAGAACTGGTCGAGCGTCACCGCCGCCACGCTTTCCGAGGCGTTCAGGTAAAACTCGATCTCCTTCTCTGCCGACAGCGGATGGATCATGTTCGCAATGCCGCCGACGAGGTTGACGGCATAGAACATATAGATGGCCTGCGGGCAGTTCGGCACGGCAATGGTCACCTTGTCACCCTCGCGCACGCCGATGGTCTTGAGCGCCTTGGCACACTGCTCGATCTCGCGGATCATCTGGCGGTAGGTCGTCGACTTTCCCATGAACGTAAAAGCGATGTTGCCCGGATATTTCTTAGCGATCTGCTCCACGGCCTCGAACATCGAGCCGTCGAAATACTCAAGGTGCATCGGCACCTCGCCCATGTAATCCTTCCAGGGCGTTCTGACAATGGAATCACTCATATTCTACTTCCTCCGATAGCGGTCGTTCCAAAAGGGTGGGGTGTTCTAACAGATATTTGAAAAGGCGCACGCTCTTTGCGTAATAGTAGCCGTCGGCAATGCGCTCATCCACAGTGAGGCCGAGGTCGACCGTCTCCTGCATTTCGACAAGGCCGTGCTCGTCGTACAGCGGCGTCCACTTCTTTTCGCCGATGATGCAGAACAGCGAGCTCGTGCCCCAGTTCGTCAGGTGGTGGTAGCCGCTTTTGAGATGAATGGAACCGAGGTTGGAGATGAACACCGAACTGTAGTTCGGGTCCTTGCCGATCAGGAAATCGGGGCACCAGCCGTGCTTGTCGAGCCAGCGGATAAATCGCACCGCCGCCTTGGACAAAAAGCGCGGCAGGCTGTTGAGCACATTCATGCTGTTGTCGGTCGTGTTGACCTTCTTCTGCTCGCGGCAGGCCGCAACCTCCTGGTGGATCTCCTCGTGGATCGTTTCGATGGTGCTCTCAGGCTTTATCTCCAGCAGAGCCATGGCCTCTTCGCTGCCGTCGGCAAACTCCTTTTTGATGACAAAGCCCGCTGTCACCTTATTGCGCTGATAGTAGTTTTCATTCGCGTAAAAGCGGTTGAGCTTCGGCCGTAAAATGACCGTCTTAACGAGCGCCGTCAGGATCACGTGGAAAAACGTGTACTTGAACGGAATGCCCTCATAGTTTTTCGTCGCAATGTACTCCTTGATGGGCCCTAAATTCACGCGCTCTGCGATATACGCCTCGTTGTCCGCGCGGTTGGGATAGATGATGCCCATGATAAAGTGCAGCGAATCCACATCCCGCAGCAGTGTTGCGTCGCGCCGGTCGCCCCAGCGTCTTTTCTGTTCTGCCATAAAACCTTCTTCCTTTTCTTTCGGTTTTGCTTCTTTTCCCCCACCCTTCCACAAGTGGGACCCCTCTTTAGGGAATAAACCGCTCAAAAATGGCGATCGCGCCCTCGCGCTCCGCCGTCTCCAAGTCTTCTTTCGACCGGATGGTCCAGTAAACGCCCTGCGCGCCGTAGAGCTTACGGCATAAACGCGGCGCCCAGTTTTTCTTATCTTCAAATTTATAGGCGACAAAATCCGGCTGTGCCATGATGTTGCCCAGCAGATTCGTCGTCGCAAACGCCATCGGCAGGCTCAAATTGCCGCGGTCTTTCAAAAAGTCGCAGCTCAACTGCCCGCGGATGACCTCTGGCCGGTGCTTTTTCAGCCACGCCACGCACCGCGGGTCGAACGACTCCACGCAGTACTTGACGTCAAACTTGTCGAGTTCCGCCATCGTGCGCTCGGTCAGCTCGGCAAAGTTGTCGCGAAAGCTCTTGACCTCCACAATGAGCGGCAGGCCCGTCCCCGCAAACAGCGCGAGCACATCCTTGAACTGCGGGATGGTCTCCTTCGTCCCGTCCAGCGCATAGTCCTTGAGTTCGTCCGCGCTCAGGTCCTCGAGGTATCCCTCGCGGCCCGTCATGCGCTTCACATCGCTGTCGTGAAACACGGCAAGCGTCCCGTCGCGCAGCAGGTGCACGTCAAGCTCCGCGCCAAAGCCCCGCGCGATCGCGCGCGAGAATGCCGGCAGCGAATTTTCGGGAATGCCCGACTCCTTATCGTAGAGCCCGCGGTGCGCATAGCGGAATTTCCGCAGCGCCGCCATCGACTCCGTCCCGCGCCGCGCGCGCAGTAAAATCGCCCACGCGACCGCCAGAATCAGGCAAATTCCGACAACGATCCGTAAAATTTTCATTTTAGATCACTTCTTGTATTCGATTTAGTCCGCATCCATGTCCTCGAACGCCGCAAGGCCAGCCTTGGCCTCCACCTTGCAGTCGCCGTGGCGCACGAAGCACATCGTCACAAAGCTCAGCGCCACAAACAGCGCGGCATACGGGAACAGCACGCGGTAGTCGATGGCCCGCATCAGGGAGCCCGCCACGATGGGCGTGACGACCTGCGCCGCCATCGAGAAGGTGTAGTAATAGCCGGTGAACTTGCCGATGTCACTGCCGCGGCACATCTCGACGACCATCGGCAGCGAGTTCACGTTGATGGCCGCCCAGGCCAGACCGACCAGCGCAAACACCACGTACATGATCGGCTGGATCGAGGTGTACATCGTCGTCAGCAGGTAGCCCAGCATAAAGCAGGTCGCCAGCAGCACAATGCCGCACTGGATTGTGCGCTTGCGGCCAATTTTTGCAGCCAGCGCACCGATGGGAATGTACGAGACAATGGCACCCGCCGTTGCCACCAGCAGGCATGTGGACGCGCCGCCCAGGCCCTCGCCCATGACGGCCTCCACGTACTTGGTAAACCACGTCGTAACGCCGTTATATCCGATGAACCACAGCGAAATGGAGAGCAGCAGAAACCCAAGGCTCCGCTTGACCGGCGCAGGCAGGACCTCATGGCCGGCGCCGTCGTTGGTGGCCAGGTTCCACTCGGGGTGGGCGGCCTCGAGCTTCCGGTTTTCCTCCCCGAGCTTCGGCTCCCGGATGGTCAGGTACAAAATTGCCACCGCTGCGACCATGATCATCGAGACGATGAAGAACAGCGGGCGGTAGCTGACATGCCCGACCCCCTTGGTTTTGGACACCGGATACATCAGCGCCGCCAGCCCCAGATACAAAATGCCGCCCACGGCCCCCATCAGGTTGATGATGGCATTTGCACGGCTGCGCAGCGGCTTAGGGGTCACGTCGGGCATCAGCGCCACCGCGGGCGAGCGATAGGTGCCCATGGAAACCAGTAGCAGACCCAGCACTATAATGAACAACACCAGCGTGCCGGTGCCGGGGTTTGCCGCATAGCGGTCATCCAGCAGCGGGATCAGGTTCATCAAAACGGCCGCCAAGGCAGTGCCGCCCACAATGAACGGCATCCGCCGCCCGATGCGGGTGCTGGTCTTATCGGACAGCGCACCAAAGAACGGCAGCAAAAACAGCGCCAGTACGTTATCTGCCGCCATAATAGCCCCGGCGAGGGTCTCGTTCAGTTTAAAGGTGTCGGTCAGGATCAGGGTCATCACGCTGTCGTACATCTGCCAGAACGTACAGATCGACAAAAACGCCAGGCCCACCAGAATCGTGCGACGGTTGTTCAGCTTCACGGCAATGCTCCTTCTTGACGGGGCCGTTTCGCCCCGGAATAGAAATATTGTAGCATTGTTTGGTTGTTTTGTCTATAATTGCGCGGAGATTGTTTTTTATTTTGCGCGAATTTGACGATTTTTATAGCAAAAGGGGTCCCCCGCGAGCTGCTAGGCGCCGGATCATCCTTTGAAATTCAGACATTTCCCATCATACTCACAGATAATTTCCTGTCCGGGAACGATTGTTACCATATAGCCATCTTTTCCAAAATTCAACGCAATGACTTTGCCATCAACCGTATGAAAAAGCTGTATGATTATGTCCGTGGACTTTGGTTTTTTATTTTTATCAAAATACGTACTTGGCTTTGTATCCGTTGGTGATTACCTTGCCCTCGTAAAATGTATAGCGCGGATTGTTTTTTGTTTGCACTGTCCAAATACGCCAACACCATGGCGGGAAAACTCTGCGGTTTGCCGTCCCCCGCTTCCACCGTATCCTTTGGGTTCTTTTGCAATGCATACAGCGCGGCGTTAGAAATTTTGCCTACATTGTCTACCCATTTATTGTTTATGCAGACAGAAAACCTGCAGTTGCTTTTATTGTTTGCAGAGTTGGCAGTAAAACTCTCCGGGTACAGGGCATAGCACTCCGACAAGGCAGCCTGCGACGCTGTCCACACATCTCTTGCCTCCGTTATCACAGCTTTCTTTTTTGCTTTGTCTATATATCCGGTAAGCGATGGTACAAGCAGAGCTGCTAAAACCGCCAGAATTACCAGCACAACAATAAGCTCAACCAATGTGAACCCGCGTTTGCGATTGTTTCTTCCCATGTAAGCCCCTAACAATTTTCCGTACTTCCGTTTAATGTCACTCTAATCCATTATAATGATAGCACATTTGCGAAAAACCGTCAACAAACGTCCCGTTCCTGCATCACAAATTTGTTCCGGAGGGGGCTCTGTAAAACTGTTTGGCATATTGACTTTTACGCGAAACAGGCACAGCATCGTCAGCATAGGAACTCAGCGTGTCGGAAAATAAATTTGCTTTGTCTGCCACACAAAAAATACCTAAGCCATTAAAAGGCTTAGGTATAAGGAATGCCGGTGATGGGGGTCGAACCCATACGGTGTCACCACCAACGGATTTTGAGTCCGTCTCGTCTGCCAATTCCAACACACCGGCTTAACAAAATTTATTATACGTTAAACCGGTGGAAAAAGCAAGTGTTTTTTTAATTATTTCGAATTTTATTCGTTTGCGGGCACAGAAACGTCAAAATAACGGTACTTTGCTTCGCAGTCCCCCTGCGCCGTAAGGCCCACAAAGCAGCCCGTAAACGTGCAGTTCATGCACTCTGTGGAAAGCAGCTGCGTGCTGCCGGTGCCGATCTCTTTCATCTCTTCCCCGGCTTTACCCGCAAGGAACGTATAGCGCAGGCGGTTGGCCTTGATGCACAGCGTCAGCGTGTCCGTT
>ENA-OQHF01002148-OQHF01002148.1-human-gut-metagenome-genome-assembly--contig:-NODE-2148-length-10170-cov-1.877626_pt1 | contig 10170 bp, 15 predicted proteins | sample MGYA00242559_ERZ504709 | MGnify/ENA primary metagenome ERZ504709 (study PRJEB26092, sample SAMD00036203) | human gut metagenome | host: Homo sapiens | study: EMG produced TPA metagenomics assembly of...
GCATGTGTATCAAAGCTGTCAATGGTATTGAATGATGCTGCTACCTTCGGTCCGATTACCGGAAGGTCTGTTGCTGATCCGCCGCAGAGGATCATTACATCGATATCATCTTTCATAGCTTCCATATCATCAAAGTGCTTTACTTCTGCCCCTTCTGTCTGGATCTTTACACTTGCAGGATCTCTTCTTGTAAATACTGCTTTTAATTCCATATCATCATTACGCTTGATAGACTGCTCTACTCCGCGTCCGATGTTACCGTATCCAACGATACCAATTCTGATTTTTCCCATAATTCTACCTCTGTTTCTTATGATTTGCCGCCTTATTCTGTGGCCGCTTTTATTCACTGATATCAATCATTTCTACTGTTCCTTTACAGTTTTGCACTGTCTTTTCTGCCACTGATATCTTTGTAAATTATATCATAGATTCTTTTCACGACAATCTTTTTCTTTTACAAATTTCTTTATTGATAATTTTTATGTTTCTACTCACAGAGCAGCTTCCGTTTTTCTTATCTTCTGCCTATCCCATCTCATTATAATGCGCATAGATTCCGCCCTGTTTTAACAGTTCTTCATGTGTTCCACGCTCTGCGATTCCATTATCTGCCACTACAAGGATCTCATCCGCATTGCGGATTGTTGATAATCGATGCGCGATCGTAATCGTTGTCCGGTTCTTTGCAAGCTCTTCCAGACTCTTCTGGATCCAGCGTTCGCTCTCATTATCCAGTGCACTTGTCGCCTCATCCAGAATCAGGATTGACGGATTCTTAAGAAATACTCTTGCAATCGAAATTCTCTGTTTCTGTCCGCCGGAAAGTCTTGTTCCACGTTCACCAACAAATGTATCATATCCGTCCGGCAGTTCCATAATAAAATCATGAATGTTCGCTTTCCTTGCTGCGTCTTCAATCTCTTCCATAGATGCTCCCGGCTTCCCATATGCGATATTCTCTTTAATACTTCCACAGAACAGATACACATCCTGCTGTACCAGTCCGATCTGATTACGCAGACTTTCCAGTGTCAGATCCCGGACATCTTTTCCGTCAATCGTAACACGTCCGCCTGTTACATCATAGAATCTCGGAAGCAGAGAGCAGATCGTCGTCTTACCACTTCCCGAAGGTCCGACTAAAGCCACGGATTTTCCTGCCGGAATGTCGAATGTAACATTAGAAAGCACCGGTGTATCATCGTCGCTATAATGAAACGATACATTTTCATAAGAAACGTGTCCGTTTACTTCATCTATTGATTCTGCGTCCGGTGCATTCACGATCTCCGGCTCGGTCTCTACCACATCCAGAAATCTGCGGAATCCGGACAGTCCTTTCTGCATCATCTCAGTAAGCTCGACCAGAATCTGTATCGGGCTGATAAAGATCCCAATATAGAGTGCGTACATCGCAAGATCCGCTGCCTCCATCTTCCCATGTGCGATCAGCCATCCTCCGAATGCCAGCGTTACCAGATACATCATCCCCTGAAAGAACAGGTTGCCGCTCATAAAGCTTCCCATACATTTATAATTGGCATCCTTGGAACGCAGAAATCCCTGGTTGCTTTTTCGGAACTTCTCCCGTTCAATCTCTTCATTTGCAAAGGACTGTACAACACGGATCCCGGCCAGTGTATCCTGAAGACTCGAATTAACATCCCCGATCTTACGCCGGTTGTCCATGAATGTCGCCTGCATCTTCTTATTCTGCCCGTACGAGAAGAACAACATGAACACTACCAGAACCAGAAGCGGTATTGCCAGTCTCCAGTTGATCAGAAACAGGAATATGAACGAACCGATAATTTTGATCAGCGAAATAAATAAGTTCTCCGGTCCGTGATGTGCAAACTCTGAGATATCAAAAAGGTCCGATACCAGCTTGCTCATCATCTGCCCGGAATTATTCTGGTCATAATATGAAAATGACAATTTCTCATAATGGTCAAAAAGCTGCTGCCGCATGTCCCGTTCCATATTGGCGCCCATCATATGATCCCTGACTAGCTGACATATATTTAACATCAGCGCCCTGTCAAAATATAAATTTACAAGAAGCCCCGCTCCGATTGGGAGAAGGGCCTGTAATATACGTCTGCCGGTTCTGCGAACAAAGGTCTTTGTAAGTGTCCGCAATATCTGCGGAAATGCAAGATCTACCAGACTTATAACCGCCGCACAGATCAGATCCAGAAAGAATACCGCCTTATACGGGGCATAATACCGGATGAATTTTTTCATTGTATGCATTGTATATCCCTGCCTTTTCCTATAAACTCAATCCACTATATTATAGGATATCCGGAAGGAATTGGGAACCATTAAACTCATTTATAAGAAATTTTTCTCTATCTCACCACACGCCAAGCATTTTCAGAAGCTCTGTATGCGGATGTGCCTGATCCTTCTGATATACGTCCACATAATTGAGTGCTGCTGCGCCATCCATAAATGCCGGGAAAAAGAAAGCCGCACTCCGGTTCTCCGGGCTCATAGTCTCCACTCACCGGACAGATAGCGCAGATCAGATATTCGAACATCTCCTCGGATTCCCCCTGGCGGCACATGATCTTTGCCCTTTGCCGGAATGTCATACCTGTCATGAAATACATAGACCGCATAATCTCCCATTCGCCTGATATTGATTCCCCGACAATCTCATAAAATGGTCTCCATTAATGCATCATTTTTCAGTCCACACACACGCATTCCCATTAAAAGCTTCCACATACTGTCACCTTTCATCTTCTCACTGGAAAATGCATATTCTTTCAGATTCTGATTCGTATCTGCAAATGGGATTACTTTTGCTATCTGTAAATTTTTTTCTTTCTCATCTGGGCTCAATTTTAAAAATCCCGTGTTAAATGTCCCGTCTATATACCCATCCATGTCCAGATATCCTCCGGCGATTCTGGTCATAGATGTTCTCTTAACTGTCATTCTTCTGGTCAGTGCCAGCATGTCTTCTCTGTTAATCATTTTGTTTCTTTTCCTTTTACTTTCCGATTCATGACTGGATTATAGATTCCAACTTCTACATTCTGATGTGCTGCCAGTGCCTGAAACACCGGACTCTTTTCCAAAAAGAGCTTCTGATAGATCCCGTCGATCAATATCTGTACCTGCACACCCCTTTCTGCCGCCGTATACAATGCCGCAATGATCTTCATACCACTGTCATCCGGACGCAGATCAAATGTGGATAACACAATACTTTTTTTTGCATTTCCGATCATACGGATTTCTTTTTATCAGCGGCAGAATGATATTCACCGCCAGAATCACAATCAGTATGAATCCTGTTATTTTTGCTAATATACCTATGTACTTTTTCATAACATTCCGGCTTTCCATGTTTTTCCTTTTTTATCGATCAGTCATTTAATTCTACTCTTATCAGATCCTGATGCGGATTCGTCTTCGCAAGTCCTATCTCTGCCACCGTCACTTCCATCGGCATAAACAGTTCCTGCATCACCGAAAATGCTTCCTGCATCTGTTCTTTTGAAAGCTTCTTTCCCAGTGTGATATGCGGAAGCCATTGCATAGGCTGATAATACCGGCTCATTCTGACCTCCGGAATGTGCTTTACCATATCATGTACCTGTTCGATCATATCTTCCAGATACAGATTCAGAACCGGTGCCGCATACAATACATACGGCAATAACACTCCGACCGAGACCAGCTGGATCTGCCCTTTGGTCAGGGACCTCTCCAACTGTTCCATCACCTCTGTCAACTTTTTTTTCCTCTCTTGCCTCTACAGACATAATTGTCAGATGTGGTGGAACATGATTATCTGTCATAAACGTATTTCCCGTCTTTTGTGCAATTTTATTTATATAATTGGAAATTATTTTATTGCTTTTGTCATCAAAATACACCGATATCAGATACATTTTATCTCCTGCATCACCGAAAAATGCTTCCTGCATCTTATCTGCTTCTTACATCCAGCTCTTCAGCCAGCTTTCAATCTCCGCTTTACCTGCTCTGTTTAACAGTTTCTCTGATACGAATTCTGCCGATTTATCCACAGAACCTTCCAGTCTGGATACTGTTTTCCCAAATCCGCTTCCACCTGATGTGGCAAAAAGTGCGATCTTCTTTCCAGCGAAGTCATAGCTTTCCAGGAATGTGTTAATAATTGTCGGTGCAACATACCACCAGATTGGAAACCCGATAATTACGTTATCATACTGCTCCATATTCTCTACCGTTCCTGTAGTAGCAGGTCTGGAAGACGGATCGTTCATCTCAACCGTACTTCTTGCTTTTTTATCCATCCAGTTCAGGTCTGCATTTGTATATGGTACTTCTGGTTTGATCTCGAACAGATCTGCTCCTGCTTCCTCTGCCACCTTCTTTGCTACACCTTCTGTTGTTCCGCTTGCACTAAAATATGCTACTAATGTTTTCATGATTTCTATCTCCTTTCAAATATTTTCATTACTTCAACATCTTTTTCACTGCCGTATACGTCAGTTCATATACCGAATTATAAGTATAATCAACTCCTGCTTCTTTCATCGCTTTCTTCTGTTTCTTCGTCACCACGGTATACGGATAAATTCCAAACATAAACGGAAAAAATGCATAGACAAATTCCTGTCTCTTTTCAATATCCATATCCGGTCTGAATTTTGCAAGAATTCCCATTACAGCTCTCAGTGAATTTCCATAAGATACTTTGAATTCTATCAACATCTCAATACGGCTGTTTTCCTCCAGATCATAATGATTCATGGAAAGTATCTTCAGAAGTTGATGACGCTGATCCAAGGATTTTGCAATCGCCGATGCAATCTGCTCATCGTCCATGCTTTCATGTTCTTCAACAATCTTATGCAGATCCAAAATCCACGCATCGTATTCTCTTTTTAACAATGCAAGAAAGATTTCCTCTTTCGTCTCAAAATAATTATATATCGATGTTCTGGAAAAAGAGGTGACATTTCCGATTTCCTTTATCGTAATATCTTTAAAATTCATCGTCTGATACAGCATTTCGCATGCATTGATGATCTCTTCTTTTCTCGCATTCGTTCTTTCTTCGGATCTCGCCGGCATGAAACTTCCATCCTTTCGCTTTCTGACATACTGTCATGATAGCACAATCTGCCAGGGATGAAAACCTCTAGTTCATCTTTGCACAGTCTCCCACTTTTTCTCCCGTCACAAAATATTCATATGTCGGGAATTCGAAAAGTACCGGTTTGAATGTATGATAATCAATCTTACCTGATTCTGATTTGTCTTCTTTATTTCCGCTTATCACTCCCATACGGTCAGCTTCTTTTAGCCATGCTTCGTCTACGATATTTACTGATAATTTCTTACTCTCGATAATTTCCTGATTAATGTAGTGTGCATGTACCAGCGACACCATCAGATGACTATGCGCCATAGTTCCTGCATGTGCCACCAGTGTCCATGTCGGTTTATCATTTACTATTGCTCCTACTACAATTACCGGTGCCGGATATAATGCCAGCTGTGCTCCAATATTTTTCTTCATAATCAATTCTCTCTCTTTCCTTCCTATATACTGGCTGATCACTACCGCACCACCGGAAGCAAGTGTTATAAATAAATTGATGAACATAGCATTAAATGAGTTTACAAGTGATACTCCGGATACCGCAGCCTCCCCTACAAAACCAATCACAAATACATCTGCGATTCCGACCAGTGCCATCAATAACTGTTCTAAAAACAGCGGTACAATCAGATTCTTCAAATCTTTATTCGAAAACATAATGAAAACCACTCACCTTCATTTTATAATAGATATTAATTTTTTTCAGCTTATTATTGAAGCTATTTTTTCTTAATATAGTTTACGTCGTATATTTTAAAATGTAAAATGCCTATGCTCGATAGTAAGATATAGTTAGAATGTATATCTTACCTCCAATACCTAAAGTTTTCTTTTGAAAAACAACTTTGGAAAATAACTTTCATTAATTTGTAACCTTTCTATGTTTTCATTTGTATTATAAGTGAAAGGCCTTAAGAAACGAACGTCTGATGCCCCACTCAGTCGCCAGAACATTTGTAAGGAGATGCTTATGGCAGGTCTTACGGCAACATGTTCTGTAGATACAACACAAAAAAAGGAGTACTCATGAAACCAGCAACACAAGTTTTAATCGAACGATATCAAAAGCATCTGTATGCGATTGCATTTAATATATGCAGAAACCAACAAGATGCAGAAGATGTCGTTCAGGATACATTTATTCAGTATCACACATATAAAAAAGAGTTTGATACAGAAAGAACATATCCGTGCCTGGCTGATCCGGGTTGCAATCAATAAAGCAAAGAATATCACCCGCTCATTCTGGCACAGAAATAAATGCAACTTAGAAGAATATATAGAAACATTAACCTTCGAAACACCGGAATCAGAAACTCTGTTTGACACAGTAATGAAACTTCCTGAAAAATACCGAATTGTCCTGCATCTCTTTTACTATGAAGATTATACAACACAAGAGATCAGTGATATCCTGCATCTTTCTGTCAGCAATGTAAAGACCCGGCTTTCCCGCGGACGTGCTCTTCTCAAAGAAACCTTAAAGGAGGAATGGAACGATGACGAATAAAGAAAAATACAAGCAGACTTTTGATACACTTTCCGCCTCCGTCAATTTTTCCCTGGAGGTAGACAAAATGAGTATCTTAAATAGGAAGCACAAATTAAAAACAATAGCAGCCGCAGTTGCCGCATGCCTGATCATAACAGCCGGAACCGGAACAGCCTACGCATCCGATCTTGGCGGAATTCAACGTAAAGTCCAGCTCTGGATCCACGGAGATCAGACAACTGCTACTTTAACAATCAATTCTGACGGTTCTTATACCGGAACTTATGCAGATAAAGACGGAAAAAATAAAGAATTTGGCGGAGGCGGCATTGCATTTAACCAGGATGGCTCCGAACGCAGCCTTACACAAGAAGAAATTATGGAAGAACTAAATGCTCCGGATATAGAATATGAAAAAGATGGTTCCGTCATCCTGTATTACAAAAATCAGTCCATCGATATCACACACAAATTCAACAAAGATAATATCTGCTATGTGAAACTGGTTGATGGTGATGACTCTTTATATGTCACAGTGAAATATAACAATGGATATGCTTCATCTCCAAATAAATATATTTCTCCATGGGAGTTCAATTAGCTTGCTCTTCCAACTGAAATACTTTATATTAATATACGGATGGCTCTCCTGCTGTCCGTATATTTTTATACAAAAATATGCAAGCGAGGCTGTCATTGACAGGTTCTCTGTAGCCATTATTTATATAGAAAGGATTTTTTACAATCATGACTGAACATACACATACCGATAAAACTTTACAGGGAAATGATAAGATTGAATCGGCCATTGCAGCCCTTCAACATGAGCCGTCTCAGGAAATGCTAGCTCACGTTCTGACGGTCATCCGCAGACGCATGAATGAACATGGCGAACTGATCATTGCAGTAGATCCCTCTTCCGCTGCCTCCGGCCTCCAAGTACAGGCAATCCAGACCGATGACGGCCGCAAATGGTGGGCGGCATTTACCAGCTTCGATGAAGAACTCAAAGGTTCCGGAAGCGTAATGTCTACATTTCTTACTGATATGAAACAGTTATTTAATTCTGCCATTACAGCTGATAACATTCAGGGTATCATCATCAATCCTTGGAACCGGACGATTATGTTGGATAAAGCACTGTTGAGAATTATTTTAGGAGAGATTTCTATTTAGTTCATCATGTCGTCTTACCCAAGTCCCGAATAAAAGTATGGGAGTGATTTCTGTGCTGATTCGATCATGGAGTAACTCTAGAGCAACAAAATTGTCCTAAAACCAGCCTTGGAAAAATCAAAACTCGACATTCGTCTCAGACAATGATTTTTCCAAGGCTAACGGCCAATTTTATTACTCAAGAGTTACTAACCATGACCTCATATGCACAGAAATCACTCCCATACTTTTATTCAGTCACGTTTTCGCATGCCATAATAATTAAATACCGGGAATTGTAACCATTGTGCTACCGTAAGTGTATCTATCGGAAAAGTCGGAAAATTAAGGCATTCACTACAAATTTCCGATTACACATAAAGGTTACAGTCCCTCTATTGAATTCATTATCATTGGCCTATCACGACATGAGAAAGGCTTGGTATCCTGTTGCGGGCGTATATGGATCGATGATTAGAAGTTGTTAGAGCGCCAGAATTTTCGTTACCCGGAATATGTGCCACTGTTTGAGCCGAACGGCGAGTTTGGCACATAGGCCGGGTGCTTTTAGAAAATTCTGACGCCCTTACAACTTCTTCATCGTGGAATCTTAGCCCGCAACAGGATACCAAGTCTTTCTCATGGACCGGGGTAAGCCACGATGATGAACTAAATAGAAATTAATTAAATCCAATCAATCTCCGCGCAACAATATAAACCAATGACGATATCTTACGTCCTGATTTTCCCGGAATGTTCATTGTCTGTCCGAGAATACCGTAACGGATTCTGATAAAGCTTCGCATATCTTTTTTCTTCAGATACTGCCATAATTCCTTTTTCTTTTCCAGATTTTCTTTATTCTTGGAACGGATGCAAAGAATAGAAGAAACTGTCATCATGATTGCAAGATAATTAAGCATATACTGTCTTAATTTCTTACTTCCAATATCTTTAAGCTGATACATATCAATCATCGTCTTTGTGACAAAAATCTGCTGATCCAGCCTTTTGATCATTACTTTCTCATTAACCGACTGATCTTCTCTTCCAATAAAATATCTATAGAAGTCTACATCCATATAGTAAATTTTGCGTACATGCGGGAGTGGGTAATATACATAAATATTGTCCACATAGAATGTATGCTTTGGCAGATGAAGTTGGATCAGTTTTAACATGTCTGTACGGTAAATAACCGAGTGCATCAGAATATACTGATCCAGACGGAAATGTCCCATATCATCCCAACGGAAAATCTCATCCTGTGGCAATACGTTACGATAATGAATCACCTTCTTATGTGTTGCACCAACTTTTTCATACACATAGTTAGCGATCAACATATCCAGTTCCATTCCATCTTCTTCCATATGGCGTAAAACATCTAATATTTTATGAAGTGCATCTTCGTCCACCCAGTCATCACTGTCTACAACCTTAAAATTATTTACCGGTTGCATGCATCAGCCCTGAGTTTACAGCATCTCCATGTCCACCATTTTCCTTGTCTACTACTTTAATAATAGTAGGGTATTTTTCCATATATTCATGAGCAATCTCTGATGTTCTGTCCTTTGATCCGTCATTTACGATAATTATTTCAATATCTTCTCCACCCGGAAGAATACTTTCTATCGCATGGGCCATATAATCCTGTGAATTATAACACGGAATGGCAAAAGAAATATATTTCATTCTTCATTTTCTCCTCTTTCTACAATTTGACTTCTATTAGTATAATCTATTTTTCGCTATTTTCCAACAAAATCTTTGTAAAATCCCGTGTTCACAATTTGTTCATTTATCCTTCAAAATTCTTTCATTACTTTAACATTCTTTCTTCATAGGTCTTTCTTATACTATAATCATCAAAGAAATACAGAGAACTTGGTAGCTACTTCCGAACACATGGCGATTTAGAATTTCTCTCATATCCTTTGATATACAAAAGACGTTATCTAGTATGTAAATACTATTTGGAATAAACTTTTTCATAATACATGCCGGGAACTGCGAAAGTGGTTACCCGGCATCCTCCCTTTTATGAAAGATTTTTCCAGATTTCTTTCACTTTTTCCCGTTTCCATATTCCTACAACAATCAATGCGCCAAATAAAACAGCTCTCTCCCATAAATTATGTTCTTCTTTTTTCCTTCCTTTTTATCTTCCTTGACCATTTTTTACATCCTGTATTACCTTTTCATTTCCATAAAAAATATATTTTCTGACCGGTTCCACAATTTTCTGCCACAAACTCTTTTCCTCGTATATTTCAAATCCTATCTGTGAAACTTTTTCATTTCCCGCAAAATCTTTTGCTTTTACCTCTATTTCATAATTTTTTGCCTCATTTAGCTGAATTTCATATCCCTTCTTCTGTTTTTCCTGTTTTGTTTTTTCCCA
>ENA-OQHF01002149-OQHF01002149.1-human-gut-metagenome-genome-assembly--contig:-NODE-2149-length-10168-cov-2.389901_pt1 | contig 10168 bp, 10 predicted proteins | sample MGYA00242559_ERZ504709 | MGnify/ENA primary metagenome ERZ504709 (study PRJEB26092, sample SAMD00036203) | human gut metagenome | host: Homo sapiens | study: EMG produced TPA metagenomics assembly of...
ATGCCGACTTTTAGTTTGCGAGATCGTTTCGCTTATAGGAAGTGGACATCAAAATTTCACTTGGTTTGCTTTACGATATTCTGTCGGGGATGTTCCCTCTATGTTGCTAAATGTCTTGCAAAAGTAGCTGGACGAAGAAAAGCCGAGAATGCTGGCAATCTGAGATGGTGCAAGGTCGGTTTCGGCCAATAACCGCTTTCCCTCCCGGATGCGGCAGTCAATAATATAGTTGATAGGAGAGACACCATATTCGCGCTTAAAAGCGTGTGCCATATGATATTTGCTGATACTAACCTTTTCGGCAAGCTCATCCAGCGTAAGATTTTCTTTATAATGGTGGTCGATATAGCGCTTTACAGTTGCACACTGGCGGGTTAGCAGGCAGCCGGGGAATGAATTGGAACAGCGGATACACTGGCATTTCGCATAAGCTGTACCACGATAATATCCATATAAGCCCTGACAAAGTATCTGAAAATTGGATTCCCGATTCTGCATTTCCGTAAGAATCTTTCTCATGCAGGACAGTACATCGTTGTTTCCGTCAAACGTATAAACGCAAAAGCTGCCCTCGGCGGCATCGGAATCGTAAATTCTAACCCCTCAATACCCAGCACAATGTATTCCAGCGGGTGGGATTCCAAGCTGACCTCTGTATGGATAACATTGGGGTTTACAACAACAAGCTGGTGTGCCTGAACAGGGAATAATTTATCGTTGATTTGAAATTGCCCCCGCACCATCTACAATATAAAATAATTCTCCTTTTGCATGTAATACGCCATTGTTGATTGCTCTATGTTTTCCACCATTCTCTTGTTTGATGAAACGAATTAATATACGATCTTCATTTTGATAAGATTTTATAATTTCATCAATATCATCAGTGCTCCCATCGTCAACAATAATCCATTCAAAATTTTTATAGGTTTGAGACAACAAACTCTGATATAGATTTCCAATTAAATTCTTCCTATTATATACCGGTGTAAATACAGTAACTAAATCTTTCATAAAAATCTTTTTCTATTGTTTTGTATTTTATTTTATCCACATTACATAAGTGAACATATATAACATAGAATAATCCATTTTATTCGTTCTCCCTGGTTATTTATTAAGTTATCTTTTAGCAAGGGATATATCAATACTATAGGATAAAGAAACCAAGATAGATAAGCAAATCTGTTATTATACGGTACATGAATGGTCAATAGCCAGAACGCATTACTTGCTATATAAGTATTAAATAAACGGATAAACAATTTGTCTTCGTAGCAATATGTATAGATATATTTCACTCCTGCGATAATGGGTATCAAACTATAAATAATGAAGTCCCAGCGAAATCCAATATTAGAGAACATTTGCTCCATGCCTTTATAAGACATATTCAAATATTCAGACATCCTTTTATCCTGTTCAAACCAAGGAATGTTTGTCAACAAAGTGGAGAAAGAATCACGTGCAACAAGCATAAGCAGGAAAAACGTTCCCCATAAGTATAAGTAGTGTTTGGGATTATTTGAAAGTCGGGTCAGCAAGAAACAGCCAATTGGCAACATGACGGATTGATGGAAAAGACATGCTATAATCCAAACAGGAATTCGTTTAATATCGTTGTTTGGAACAAGAAAAGAGAAGATAACTAACGATGTAGCTATTCCGTTACGCAGTCCATTTACTCCGTATCCCCAAAAACTCAAAGAACAAACGAACAACACTAGTGCTACAGCATATTGTTGTTTGAATCGTTTCTTTAAAGCAAAGAAAACAGGCAATATATATAATGAGCAAAGAACAAACCAATACCCTTTTAAATTGACGAGTTGTGAAAGCCAATAGGTAAGATACTCAAAACCAATATCTCTATCTCTTATAGCAACCGTACCATAGAAGGCTTTCTTTTGGAAAGCCATGGCATAAGCTGAAGTATCTCCAAAGTAGTGATAATCGGTCGGTCGGAAAGTTACATGAACATATACAATCAAGAGTAAAGCAAGGCTAAATATCTGGTTGTTGATATAAGGCTGTCTTACTGTTTCTGCCCTGACCGGTTGAATAGCGATGTAAACAACTAATAGCAGCAACAAGTTGTAATATAAGGCTATATATAGACTAATACTCATAAAATGACATCACAAATTTGGTCCACATAATGTTCCCACGTAATTTTAGCTTCTATGCGCCGACGTGCATTACGACCTTCATTTATAGCAAGAGATTTATCGTCGATTAACTTAATGAGTAAATTCTCCAATTCTTCGTGGGCGTTCTGATGTATCAACCAACCGCCATTATTCTCCTCGACAGCATCGGGAATGCCACCTGTACGAGTACCTATAACGGCGGTTCCACAAGCTTGCGCTTCGGCAAAAACAAGCCCGTATCCTTCTACATTCCTATTATCCGCTTCTTCACGTGTACAGAGAATGAATATATGCGAGGCTGAATAGAAATCGCAAAGTTTATTATCATCAATGAAACCTTCAAATGATACAATATCTGACAATCCTAAATCGGTAACCATCCGCTCAAGTGCACTCTTATATTTTCCTTTACCTCCGAGATGCAATCGCACTTGTTGCTTATACTTTGCCGGTAAAGAAGCTATCGTCCGGATAATAAAATCATGTCCTTTAAATTTTTCCAATCGAGAAATAGAACAGAGGTGTAGCAAGCCATCCTTATATTTTTCACAAGTAGGGCGAAAATGAATTGCATCAACCGCTAACGGAATAGCGATTGTTTTAGCATTTGGAGAACAATGTTTTACTAATGTCTCTGTATAATGACTGTTAGCAATCACGCAAGAGGCGTTTCTTAGTATAAAACGTCGATAAGTAGGCCAAATACAGCGTCGGAAAAAACTCTTTCCGGCAAGATATTCGGCTCCATGTGCCAATATATAGGTTTCTCTGTTTGACAATAGAGACAGCATTCCCTCTGGATGATAATTCCCGGTAATTACAATATCACCGGGAACAGTTTTTTTGCGTAAATACTTCAATGTACGCAACTCCAATATTCCTCTTCTTCCATGCAATCTCACCACATTATTATCCTCCTCTGCATCGGTAGAAGTACTTTGGGGACAAATGACTGTAACATTCAGTCCTTTTTTCTCTAAATATTTTTTCAGTTCAAAACAAAGCCTTGCAATACCACCATTACTTGGTGGATAATCATAGGTTACAATAAAAATGTGTTTGTTAGATGTTTGCATAATGAGTATATTTAGGAGTTAGTTTTCCTTTTTTATAACCTTCTTTATAAGTTTTTGCAAAAAGTCTAAACAGTCCGGGATTGCGGTAAGTAAAAGCGTATGATGCAACAAGACGCAACAAATAGATGTAAGCAGTCGGCCTATGATACCATTTGAGATGACGGCTAATCAATAAAGCCCGGTTATGTACTAATGAAGCAATATAGCGATTGATATCCAGAACCCTGCAACCGCCTGTATCAGCAGCCAAGTGCCATACATGAGCATCATAATTAAAAAAAACTTTGTATCCAAGTTCCTTTACTCGTAAACATATTTCGGTTTCTTCATATAGAGCAGCTCCATAATTCAAATATTCATCAACACCACCAACTTCTAAAAATATGTCTTTTTTTATGCTATAATTTCCACCTCCGCCATGATCTACATATTCTTTATGATTAATGTGGAATCCCCGTTCTGGAGTTGCCGTATAGAAATGGAACTTGCCTACATTTTTCGATTTGGGATTATTCTTATATTTTTCTGTAATTCCCCCTGCCACTACTGCGATATCAGGTTGTGACAAGAACTTGTAATGCTCTTTGAGCAGGTTGCAGTCACACTCGATATCATCATCTAGAAATAGGATGTAGGCGTATTGTGTGTGTTGCACACCGAAATTACGAGCTTCAGGTAGCCCTCTAAATTCAGTCACATGATAGTACTTAATCAATGTATCACTATCTTTTGCACGACTATACATAGTACTGTCAATGGCTGCCGATTGGTCTACAATAATTATTTCATACGGCTCCCCAAAATCTTGCTCTATTAAGCAATCAACTGTACTTGCCAGATAATCAGCCCGATTAAGTGTGGGCAAAATAATGCTTATCCCTTTTTGCATAAGGCGTTTATGAATAATATGAATCAAGAGTTAAGAAATTAATCACTTCGTTTAGGAATTATACTCTATCAGAAATTTCACTATAATGAAGCATTTCTATATTTTACGTAGTTGTACTGAAATGTTTGACTTTCTTCAAGATGGCAATACAAAAAAAGCCTTAACTCCCCTTCGTATGAATATGTGATTTTATAAATAAAAAGTCCGTTTAAATTTTCTAATAAAGCAGTTGAGTTAGGATTCTTCTACATGATGTTTGGAGCTATCTCTTATAACTCGATTGTAAAATTCGATGTTTTGTGCCACTATCTCGTTGGTGTTGAATCTAGCAGTTGCATTTAGATAAGCCCTGTCGGCTTGTTCACACCTATAAATGGGATTCGAGATTAGCCGTTGCAAAGCCTCTGCAAATTCATCGATACGTTTCACCCTGCATTTGCAAACACAGTTACTGTCTCCTATAATCTCTTGAAAACAATCGATATCGGAACAAACAATTGCCTTCCGCAGTAACATTGCCTCCAGTAAGACCAAACCGAAAGTTTCTGCATGGCTTGGAAATATGCAAATATCGGCACTGTTAGCGTATGACATAGTCTTGTCATAAGGTAAGCGACCTAAATACGATACACAACCGATCGATTGCTTTGAAAAGAGAGATTTGCATTTTTCCCATGTCGAAGAACCATTCACTACTGCATCCTGTCCGATGAGAATGAGTTTGACATTGTCGTTTTGCTCGCATATCCTGTTGAAAATAAGAGGCAAATCAAGTACCCCCTTTTTCTCAACAATTGTCCCCCAATAAAGTATCGTTATTGTATTTTTGTTCATGTCACTAGATGAAAGAGGGGGCATGTTTATATCCACAGGATTATATATTACACATTTTCTCTTATTCGAAGACAGACTGAATAATTTATCCGTCAGGTCGAGAGCCTGTCGGCTAACTCCTATATAGGCATCAGAATTACGCAAAGCATTATATTCCATAAGCCGTACGTTCCATGGAGTTTTGTTTCCAGACAAATGATCGAAATACACATTTGAACCATGTAATCTTGTAACTACTGGTACAGATAAACTACAAAAAGCCAAAGGTCCCTCCCAGTCGATAGATTCAACGAGGTCGATGCCAATCTTTGCCACTAATAGATTTAACTTTTTATTTAGATACCTTCTATTGATAAAAGAAGAAAATGGAGACTTATGAGGCTGGTTTATAGGTATCACAGATATACCATCGTCCCACACAGTTTCTGTAAACTTATTGCCCCAATACACAACTGATACCTTCACACCAGTCTCACTCTTAACGATAAGATGAGACAAATGTTTGATAAAAATTCCGATTCCGCCACATTTCATACCCAATATCGGATATTCTGTAGTTAAAAACGCTATATGCATCTCTATTGTATTTTTTGGAAAATATCAATGAAAGATTTTGTTTGTTGCGATGCCAAGTAACGGCGGCAATATTCTTTGTTTGCCGTCATTGGAAATTTTTCGCTAAATACTTGTTTGATGACAGTAACACCTTGCTGAGGAGTATCTATAAAATACCTATGCCTGCTTTTATCAATTCGGTTCGTGCTTCGCTAGTCATGGGCACCATTGCTAATACAGGCACTTGTAATGCGATATAATCGACCATTTTTGCGAAATTAGTCCACCATAAAGCCGTGTGTCCGGGAATAAGTACTGCTGCTTTTGCATTAACTATCAATTCATACAATTTACGCTGCGGTACATGATTGATATATTCCACGTTGTTACAGATTCCCAAATCATTGACAAATTCTTCCGTTTGTTTTTGATTGATATTCTTATTACCCACAATTTTAAGGGTGCAACCCTTGCCTTTTAATTCCTTAGAATTGACAGCTTCGGCAAATATTTTCAAGAAATTATCTTTATATTCATGGAGGTATTCACCCACGAATATTATATAATTCTCTTTTTCTCTATTTTGAAAAGAAGGCAAATAATCATCATCTACTCCAGTTGGAATAAAATATGATTTATTTGAGTATCGTCCCTCATATAAATCATTAAATATATTCAGGTATGCTCCCGACAGACCAGTAATAGCATCAGCGTATTTAAAAGTATCTTGTTCAATTTTCTTTTGCTTGGCAAAAACAGGAAAATAATCAGAATACATTCGCTTAGCGTATGTGGTAGGATCCCTGAAATCAGCAACCCATTTTACTCCGGTTAGATGTTTAAGTCGCATACCGATTCTATTTGAGGTAAAAGGCAGGCAAGTGGTATATATGATAGATATATCATGTTCTTTAATTATTTTTCGTCCCATCCTCACGGCACTTCTTTCCCAGAATCTAAAGCGGTCGGGAACTTGAATCCATCGGTCTAGTATATATTTATAAAACTTACCGAATAAAGATTGCTTGTTAGAGGTGACTGTATCCGTGCTTTTTGACTGTGCACCAATAGTTTTTGCTTTGGCTGTAATGGCTTTGAGTGAAGTATCTTCTCCTCCAAGCAACATTCTAAGGCCGCGCAATGTCGGTTCTATATAATTGGCTTGATAAATAGGCACGTCTTGGACTTCGTCCAACAAATCAGGATCTTCTAAATATAGATAATTACGATTAACCGTCAGTACTATCGGATTCCAACCTGTACGTTTAAGATATTTTACAAGTTTAAATGCCCTAAATTACCGCAGCATGAGTCTGTGGCGGAAAAAAATGGAGTAATTATAAGTATGTTTTTATTCATCGTTTTAATTTGTTTAAAATCAATGCTTTTACTTTTTTCTTATTTTCTTTGTCTAATAGCACATAATAGGACAGAACAACCAATATTATTGAAGAACTAAGAGCCACGATAATCACTCTTGTAAAGGACTCAACCAAGATATGTTGTATGAGTAGGATTGCGGTAAAAGAAGGAATACTTATGAAAAGATTCACTACCATCGTTGTGAAGAAAAAACGTATCGGTTTGAAATCTTCAACATAATGATGGAGTGTATATGAGCAAACGATATAAATCAATAATGTGCTCACTATAGGCAATCCAAAAGCCCAAGTCAAGCCGATACCTTTACTAAACAATAACCAAAGTATCGGAATGACTGATAATGATACTGTCCCCGCCATAAATGAATAAAATTTCAAACGTCCGACAGCTTGTATTCCAATATATATAATATTATTATTCAATGATATGAAGCTTGAGACTATCAATAAAATACAGAATTCAATTGTATATGGAGGAACTTCCACGAGCCATAAATTCATTACATAATGTATTTCAGAGATAAAAGGAATAGCAACCAACAGATATAACACATTTGCCAAACAAGTAGTTTGCTTTAGTAATTGTATCATGGCATTGAAATCGGTCAATGCGTATTGCTTTATAATTTGCGGCCTCGAAGCCATTACCAAATTGGTTGATACTTGTTCAATCATCAGTTGCACAGTTGTTGCCAATCCGGCTGCGGCATTAACAGCTGTACTGCCAAATATATTAAGCAACATATTTGTTCCCTGTTGACGAGTAGTAAAGCAAATATTGGAATAAAGATTCCATCCTGAAAAGCTAAACAGAGAACGGCCGATAACCTTATTCCATTCCCAATTAATCCGGCATTCGTCATAATGCCTAATGCAATAAATGCGATATGTCATTGCAATCAAGAATGAAGATAAGAGCATAAGTCCTCCATATAAAATGAGCTTATCACATACTGTAATAAGTAGAAGTGTAGCGATCAGCAACTTCAACAGTGATCCAACAATTTCCACAATAGCATACACGTCCATTTTTTCGTGCGAAATAAGAGTCGCATTGTATGGAACTTGAGTGATGCTGACCATTGAGGAAATTATTGAAAATTGATACACCCAAACAGCTGCACTCATTCTCTCATCTGGAATGTTCAATTTTTCGAATAACAGCCAAAGTCCGACCGTTTCAGCCAAAAACAAGACTATAATTGCAATTCCTATATGTAATATAAAGGCTGTATTGAATGTTTGTTGGAGTTGTCGAGGGTCATTTTTGGCAAGTTCGACTGTAAGAAAGCGTGAAGTCGCTCCACTCATCGTTACATTCAAAAAGCTAAATAGGACAACAATACCGCCGACAAGTCCATAAATGCCATAATCATCTACACCAAGTGCATTTAACACGATCCGTGATGTATATAGTGATACAATCATGGACAGCAACATACGTGCATAAAGTGCCACTGTATTCTTGAATATTTTTTTTATTATTTACGGACGATGTCTTATTCATAGCAAGCTTATGATCTTCCTAATACAGACGGAATGTATCTTTTTATTAAGGTTGTCGCAAAATAGCATATTGCAACAATGAGTGCAAATTCCAATATGGTCCAACTGTAGTTTACAAGATGTAACTTATTGCGCACGATCCAGAATGTATCTACAAATAATATATGTAGCCCCAATAATGCCAAACTGTTAATTCCACACCAAATCAATATTTTATCCAATGGAATAAGTTTCAGCTTTCTCGAATTAAAATATGAATTGATAAACCAATAAAAATTCATAATAAAAACCATTGAAAGCAACAATAGATGCAATGGAAAATTGTTTGATTTTAAGTCAACGTAAGAGGGAAATAGAACGATGAAAACAATGGCGATAATAAGCAAGAATAATGAGTATATCGGTGAAACCTTCATGCCGTACCATTTGTTCCGCATGAAGCAAAAACCAAGATGGTAATAAATCAAGGTAGACATTGTTGTGTCAATAAAATATGGCAAATCAATGTTATTAGCATTTAACCAATATCCTACTCCATATAATAATATACATAATGCGCTGATTGTTAATGCTTTATTGTAGGGGTGATTTTATGTATCAATAAATAAACGAATGAAACCTCGAACAAACAAATTAAAAACCAAATTACATGAAATAAAATAAAAGAGTTTTCATCACCGAGAAAACCATCAAACATACTCGTTACAGGGAGCGAGATCGCTTTTGCCCAATTATGAGTTTCGTTAAGTTTCAAAACGAACAAATATGCGAACAACAAAAAGGCAAAAAAGGCCCAAGGAATCAGTAATTGTCTGGTCTTTTTTGCAAAAAACTCTCTCAAACTGATTGGACGAAAGAAACAGCCTGACACAAAAAAAAAGGGGCATGTGAAAACTGTAAATAACGGTTTTCAACATGTAAGGGATTTGTATATGACCAAGGATGACCAATAAAATTCCTCCCCCTTTCAATATGTCAAAGGAGACAATCCGATTAGAGTCTACCATCTACAACGTTTTTTTCAAAGATAGCTTTAACATCGAATATGACGTGTTGAGCATTTAGTAACGTTTTTACATCAAAGCCTATAAACTGTTCGTGTGCTACAGCTATAATTGCCGCATCGAATTTCTTATCCAAAGGATGTTGGTTCGTTACCGAGATTCCATATTCTCGCATAACTATATCAGGATTGGCCCAAGGATCATATACGGTGATATGTACGTTATACTCTCGCAAAGCATTGTAAATATCTATAACCTTTGTGTTCCGCACATCAGGACAGTTTTCTTTAAAAGTAAACCCTAATATGAGGATATGAGAGTTGAGCACCTGTATTCCTTTCTTCAGCATCAATTTCGCAACTTGGTTGGCCACATATTCCCCCATACCGTCGTTCATTCGGCGACCGGCTAAGATTATCTCAGGATTATAACCGTGACGTTGTGCACATTGAGCCAAATAATACGGATCAACTCCAATGCAATGGCCTCCAACCAGCCCAGGCTTAAATGGCAGGAAATTCCATTTGGTAGAAGCTGCTTCCAGTACATCCTGTGTATCAATGCCCATTTTAGTAAATATCTTGGATAGCTCATTCACAAATGCGATATTGATATCACGCTGTGAGTTTTCTATTACTTTGGCTGCTTCCGCTACTTTCATCGTAGGAGCGAGATGTGTACCGGCGGTAATTACAGAAGCATATACCTCATTTACTTTCTTACCTATTTCAGGCGTAGAACCGGAAGTAACCTTTTTGATTTTTCTACTGTA
>ENA-OQHF01002150-OQHF01002150.1-human-gut-metagenome-genome-assembly--contig:-NODE-2150-length-10167-cov-2.502390_pt1 | contig 10167 bp, 15 predicted proteins | sample MGYA00242559_ERZ504709 | MGnify/ENA primary metagenome ERZ504709 (study PRJEB26092, sample SAMD00036203) | human gut metagenome | host: Homo sapiens | study: EMG produced TPA metagenomics assembly of...
AAGACTCATTTTTCTGTGTTTCATACAGATAGCGGAGCAATGCCCCCCGCAGCGATCGTGCCGCACGCATAATCAGATAATCCAAGCCCCTCAAGACTCTGTACCTTAAAATGGTCTTTTAACGTATTTTCTGCCGTCTCGTCACTGAAATACCATGCCTCTAAAGAGTACACTGCAATACCAAGGCGATTTTTCATATCAGAGAGATCGACACCGCTCATATAAAAGCTCTCATTGCAGATGACCTCGGATGGTGCAAATTTGTTGATCTCGTCAATCAGTTTCCGCTCCGTATCGACCTCTGTAACAAAATAGTCTCCGGTCGAGATGTCCGCTAATGAAATACCGTATTTATCTGCAAGATATACGATACACATAATGTAATTATTTTTGGATTCGTCGAGAGCCTTGCATGTCTGTGTTTGTTCCCGGTGTGACGATGCGGATCACCTCACGCTTTACAAGACCTTTTGCAAGTTTGGATCCTCCACCTGCTCACAGATCGCAACTTTATGACCGTTTGCAACCAGTTTATTTAAGTATCCTTCCACTGCATGATAAGGAACACCGCACATCGGCGCGCGTTCCTCTGCACCACAGCTTTTGCCGGTCAGCGTCAGTTCAAGTTCTTTTGAGACAACGATCGCATCATCAAAAAACATCTCATAAAAATCACCGAGTCTGTAAAACAAAATGCAATCTTTATATTCCTCTTTTGTTTTTAAATATTGCTGCATCATAGGTGTATATTCTGCCACGTCTTTAACCTCTGTTCTTTTTCTATTCATCATAATAGCGTCCGTCAAATGGATCATCTATTTTTTTCATAATTGTAATCTATCATTTACTCTCTATGGCATATCTACCGATTGCCTCGGCAACCTTTAAGCCGTCCATTGCCGCAGACATGATACCACCTGCATATCCGGCGCCTTCCCCGCATGGGTAAATGCCGCGGATATTCGACTGGAATGATTCATCACGCACGATACGCACCGGGGAAGATGTACGGCTTTCGACACCGGAAAGGATCGCATCCTCACGGTCAAATTCCGGAATCGCACGGGAAAAATGATGCATTCCTTCTATGAATGATTCCTCTAATTCTTCCGGCAGAAGTCCTCTCAAATTACAAAGTGCGGAATCACCCTTTGTTGTACTCTCAAATGCACCGTAGGAAACGGAAGGACGATTTTTACAGTAATCACCAAACAACTGCTGTGGGATCTTTCCATTTCCAAGTTTCCATGCCTGCTCCTCCAGACGTTCCTGAAAACGGACGCCGGACAGTACATCTTCTTTCCCATCGGCATCTTTTAAAACACCATGACGGATCGCATCCGCCTTAAAATCTTCCGGTGTGACGGAGACGATGATCGCACTGTTTGCGTTGCTGCCGCCACGGTCCGAGTAACTCATGCCGTTGACTGCAAGACGGTGTTCTTCGGAGGAAGCGTTTACGACATAACCGCCCGGACACATGCAAAAGGAGTATACCCCTCTGCCGGAGGGAAGATTTGCCGTCACTTTATAAGGTGCCGCAGGAAGTTTGTCTGCATATAAATCTCCGTACTGTGTCAGATTGACCTCGCTCTGCGGATGCTCCACACGGAATCCGACCGCAAAGGATTTTGCCTGCATATTTAAGCCCTTTTCCTGTAACAGCGAAAACGTATCCCTTGCACTGTGACCGATGGCAAGGATCAGGCAGTCGGTATCGATCTGTCTGTCGTGATTTAATTCGATAGATTTTAAGTTCCCGTTTTTGCCGGTGGAAAATCCGGTAACACAGGTCTCAAATAAAAACTCTACGCCATTTTCTGTCATAAATTCCCGCATCCGTTTTATCACATCTGCAAGAATATCTGTGCCGATATGTGGTTTGTTTTCATATAAAATATGTTCCGGTGCCCCAAATTTTACGAATGTTTCAAGAACAAAACGGTTCCTTCCAATGGGATCTTTGACCAATGTATTTAATTTTCCATCGGAAAAAGTCCCTGCACCGCCCTCTCCGAACTGGACGTTCGAGGCGGTGTCTAAGACACCGGTCTCCCAGAACTTCTGCACATCCGCAGTCCGTTCTTCGACCTTTTTACCACGCTCTGTCACGATCGGATGAAAACCCTCTGACATTAATGCATAGGCACAGAACAGTCCGGCAGGGCCTGCCCCCGCGATCACAGGTGTGCGTGAAGGATTTATGACTTCCGGAAGGACGTATTTTTTTACTTTGATTGACATAACATTATTATTGTTAACCTTTTTTAAAATTTTCTGGTCGTCTGACGTCTCTACATCTACGGAGTACACATAAAACAGATCCGGCTTCTTCCTTGCGTCAATGGATTTTTTGACGATCTGGTATTGAAAAGGCGTGTCCGCCTTTAATTTCAACGCTTTTTTTGATCTTTTGCTCTAACTGCACCGTATCATGTGTTACTGGCAGCTTGATCTGATTAATTCGAATCATAATTTCCTCGTTTCTTCCTGTGCGCTTTTTTCCCGGATGTGCATATTCTCCTGCGTGGCTTCCTGCCACATATCCGCTGGACCAAGCCCATTGCAGATTATATCCACCGCAGATACCATCAATATCAAACGACTTCTCCTGCGAAAAAACAGTCCCGGAATTAATTTTGACATCATGCTGGCTGCAATCGATCTCGCGTGTGTCCAACACCGCCCGCACAGACCTGTGCCTGCGCGATATCTTTGCTTCCTGTGATGTCGACACGCAGGTCTTTCAGCAGTTTTGTCAGACGTGTCAGTTGTTTTTCCGGTATTTTTTTTGACGGAATATGAAGATCAATCCCGGCTTCTTTTAAGAGTACCTCTGCAAGCTTTTTATTGCAGAGACCGATCATCGCCTGAGAGGCATCTTTTCCGTGAGCATTCATGCAAAAACGCAGTTTCAGCAGATCATTCACTTCCCCAAAAGACCGGTCAGGCATAAAATCGATCTGTGCATATACCTGTTTTTTCTGTTTTAAAGCTCTGGTTGCATATCGGCTGATCTGAAAAACCGGAATTCCCGATATTCCATAATCCGTCAGCTGTAATTCACCACGTTCTCTGGTCGTTTCTGCTCCGTTTATGTACAGTCTTATCGAAACTTCTGCACGGATTCCTGCAAGCATTTTAAAGAATGACTGCCTGCACTGCAACGGCACCAACGCCGGTACAATATCTATGATATGGTGCCCAAAGTGTTCAATATATGGAAGCGCACTGCCGTCACACCCACTCTTCGGCGAAGCGAAAAGACCGGTTGCAAAAATGATTGATTTTGCGCGAAAATCTCCTGTGCCTGTCCGGATCAGAAAGAAATCCCCCTGTCTTTTTATTGCTCGGATCTCACAGGAGACAATCTCCTTTACACCGGTATATGCGGCTTCCATGCGAAGGACATCCAGAACAGAAGCAGCCTGTTCACTCGCCGGGTAATAATAGCCGTTTTTTATTTTTGGTTCGATACCGATCTCACGAAAAAACGCCACTGTTTTTTTCTGATCGAACTGTCTGAATACCGGTACAGCAAAAGCAGGGTTTTCGCCTCTGTAACACGATAATCCCTGCACCTCGTTTGTATAATTACATTTTCCATTCCCCGTGGCAAGTATTTTCTTACCTACACGGTCCATATGTTCTAAGATGATTGTATCTGCACCTGCTAAAGCAGACGCAATAGAAGCCATCAGCCCGGATGCTCCGCCGCCAATGACTGCAACTTCTGTTTCTGTCATATTAAAAACCTTTTTCGATATTTATATAGTTTATTTGTCCGTAACAGGATAAACCATTGATTATTTTAACATACAAAAAACAAACATTCAATCCGTGAAACCCATAGTTATTGCTGGTAATTCATCAATATCAGAAAGGCTGCAGTAATCTAACTGGAATAGCTCTCCAAAAAGGCGTACAATTCCTGATCGTCCGAAAACCGGATCCCATTTTCCAATTTTTTTACCATATCTTCATTCAGATCACGGATGCGGATATTTGTCTCAAAAAATTCTGTGATCCCATCACTCTGGTATACGACCAATATCCCGTCCTTCTGTTTTATAACATATGCATATGATTCATAAACAGCAAGACTCTCTGTTGTCTTAAGTTCTTTTTCTGTATCCGTTTCTGCCGGCATTTCTTCGGTTGCCGCAGCAAGATCCTGTTTCTTTTTTCCCCCGTATCCTGTTGTGTAAACAGTAAATAAACAACCATGACCAATAAAAGAAAGATCATTCCGGTTAAAAAGGCAAATACTCGTCGTTTTTTTTCATCCCATCACTCCATATTCCGGTTTTACGATAAGTATTTGCCAAATTTTACTTTTTATTCACTTGTCAGAAATATTTTTTTCATGGTTATAGAATGTCTAAACACATGCCGTCAGCTATTTTAATAAGTGCACTTTTTTTTTGCGACATCTGCCAGCATGCGGCCTTTCGGAAAACGTAAGATTTCCTGCTCATTTAATCCTTTTAACAGCAACAGTAACACTGCATATACCGCCGCTCCAATTACGATCGACAAAAGCGTTGCTACAGCATTAACACGCAGCACGTACAGAATGCCATGATAGACGAGCCATACAACAACACCCATACCGGCAGCGGCGATTGCAGGGACAAAAAAATGTTTTTCGAATTTCCTGATGATATCCACTGTAACGGCGGATTGATCCTGCATTTAAAATACACATGATAAGACCGAATGCTGCATTTGCGATAACGACTGCAAAAATGTTTAAGTCAAACAAGAACATAAGTGCTGCCAGCAGTCCTAAATGCAGTACCAGTGCAATGATCGCATTTTTGATCGGTTCTTTCATGCGGCCGATTCCCTGTAAAAGACCGTTTGAAAGCGTTGACAGTGAAAAAAACAAAATCGTAACAGCTCCTACCTGTAACATATGTGCAGCAGTCTCCGATGAATCACGGAACAAAAGCTGTAAGATCGGTGATGCAAGTATGCCCATGCCAACTGCAACATGGAAAAGCAATCACCATGATAAAACGTGTTGCAATCCCGATCTGTCGTTTTGCTTCACCTTTTTTACCCGGCTGCATAGGCAGCAGTCAGTGCATGGCAACAGAGGATGCCTGCCATCGCTGATTGCAATGGAGATCGGAAACATTGATCAGAACCGTATATTTTCCAGTATAAATACCATTCCAGGAACCATACTGGTTCGCGGTATATCCCCTGATATGCAGCAATGTGTTTTATATACAGCCTGATCTATGACGGTATTGCAGTTGTAGATCGTACTGCTCAGTAAAACCGGGATGATCGTTATGATAAGCAGATGAAATATCGAGCCATAGGAATCAACGTTTCTTTTCCGCTCTCTGTGCAGACTGCGTTTGAACGCACACAGATATACAACCAGTACAAAGGTACAGAATAATAATGCAACCAGTGCTCCGATCGCAGTACCAAGCGTTCCTCCTGCTGCTCCGTATGCTGCGGAATAATTATCAGCATCACCAAGCAGTGCTCCAGCCTTTGCACCATAATCAGCCAATACATACGCTGCCCATACACTGACGATTGCATTTGCAATCTGCTCTAAGATCTGGGAAGTTGCACTCGGCATCATTGTTCCAAGTCCCTGAAAAAATCCTCTCATAACACCAAGTACTGCAACAATCAGAAGTACAGGGATCAGTACACGCACAGCGAAGACGCTCATCGGTGTTTTCATCAGCGTGCCTGTGATAAACTCAGCACCAAACAAAAGGATCAGTGCGGCGACCGTACCGGTACATACACCGAAGATCAATGCACATTTTAAAATGCGGTATACATTGTGTCTTCTGCCCTGTGAATAATTTGCAGATACAAGTTTTGATACTGCGAGCGGCAGACTGTAGGATGAAATGATCAATAATATATTATAAATCTGGAAAGCAGTTCCATAGTAGTCATTTCCGGTATCCCCGATAATATTTGTCAGCGGGATACGGTAGATCAGACCGATAATACGGCTGACGATGGATGCGATAGCAAGAATAGAACCCTGCACAAGAAAACTTGTACTGCTTTTTTTATTTTGTTTGCCCATATGACTTAATCCTCGTTATCTTAAAATGTTCATCTCGTTTAAGATCTCAGTTTGTTTTCCCTCCATAATGGCAGCTTCCTCCGGTGTCATATGGTCATATCCAAATAAATGAAGCATACTGTGAAGGATTAAAAATGCATATTCACGTTTTTCACTGTGCCCATAACTTTTTGCCTGTTCCTTTACTTTGTCAACAGAGATAATGATATCACCGAGCATTATTTCGCCTGTGTCCGGGTTGAAATTGTCATCGTAATCATCTTCTAATTTCGAAAAATCTCCTGCGCTCTCATAAGAAAGCATCGGAAATGACAAAACGTCCGTCGGCGCATCAATGTCACGGTATTCTTTATTGATGGCGTGGATTCCATCATTGTCCGTGAGCGTCAGATTGATTTCAGCTTCAAACGGAAATCCCTCATGCTCGATTGCATAGTCTGTCACTTCTTTTGCAAGTGCCTCCTCATCAAATGAAAAATCAGTATCTGTTTCTTTTTCTATAAAAAGACTCATAAATTTCCTCATTTCTGTGCCTTACAGGCAGTTTTTATATCTTTTGTATTTTATACGTTTTTTAAAAGAAGAAGGTTTCTTCATTTACAAGATATTCCCTGATCTTTAAAAACATATTCATGCCGAGCCCGGACTGATCATAAATTCCGCTTGCAGAATATTCGTTTAGTGTCTGGTAGATGACCATATCCTGATTCCATTCGCTTGCCATTGTATAACTGTCAAAAACTTCTATCTTTTTGACCAGGCCATTTACCATATGTACGATCGCGGACTCGATGGATGAAGGCGGTGCTGTTTCGCCATCATATTCACTGATGATACGGATGACATCTTCCGGGAAACAGTGTTCCTGTGCAATGCGGATTCCGCTCTCTGTGAGCGGTTCACCTTCCATGATCCCGATCCGGTAATAAAATCCTGCCGCCGCGCAGGTCTTTTCATCTGCCCCGGCAACTCTCGCACAGCTTGCTGCAAGTCTTGAAACTCTGCGTGCATGCTGATATTCCTGTTTCGAAAAATTTGACAGTTCACGGACAAGAGGATAAGTATCATCTATAATATCCGTCAGGATATCATTTACTTCCTGTTCCCTCAAATGTGAGAAATGCGGATAGCCAAACTGCAGCCACAAAACACTGATGGCACCCTCTCCAATTCCCCATAATAAAAGCACAAAATGTACCTCCTGATAGGTCAGATAATAAAAGGTGACTGGAAGTAAAACGGAGAGGCAGAACAACAGCACTTCATACCAGATAAGTTTTTTTTCCTGTTTTGTGGCTTCCTCCGCCGTCCCGGCAAGGATCACACCAAAGATTGTCAACAGACAGTACAATATCAGTTCCTGTGAATGCAGTCCCATAACCAGACATATCATGGAATCCCAGAAAATACCGGTGATAAGCGCAAGACGTTCGGAAACAAAGGCTGCAATAATGAGCGGTACAAATACCAGCGGTTTTACAAATTCAGGAAAGTATGATGCAAACACAACCACCACCGCTGCTGCCGTATAACTATATAATACTTTTTTGAAATCTGTTTCACGGTTATGGCTGATCAGTCCTTCCGCACGATCGTGTTCTATAAAGAAAAGAAACAATACAAACCATATCATGGCAACACAGACAATCCCTAAAATCTGATCCAGTAAAATCTGTTGTTTTGCACACAGTAAAAGTATGGCTGCAATGGTAACGATAAACATGCAGACCTGATTCCATCCTCTTTTGATTACAAAGCGGTCATTCATCGCTGGCGAGTCTCCTGTCTTCTTTTTGATGCGCTCTTACTGCGGTTTTCATAATCTTCATAAGCCTTCACGATCTTCTGTACAACCGGATGACGGACCACATCTTTGCTGGTCAGTTCACAGATGCCGATCTCATCCACTTTTTTTAATACTTTTAAGGCAACATCAAGACCGGATGCTGTGCCAGGTGTTAAATCCTTCTGGGTTGCATCACCGGTGATCACCGCCTTAGATCCAAAACCGATACGGGTAAGGAACATTTTCATCTGCGCCGGTGTGGTGTTCTGCGCCTCATCTAATATGATAAATGCGTTGTCAAGTGTACGTCCGCGCATGTATGCAAGCGGTGCAACCTCGATCAGCCCCTTTTCCATATTTTCTGGAAGCTTTCTGCTCCCATGATCTGATATAATGCATCATAAAGCGGTCTTAAATACGGGTCGACCTTACTCTGTAAATCCCCCGGCAAAAATCCTAATTTCTCGCCGGCTTCGATTGCCGGACGTGTCAGGATGATCCTTCCCACTTCTTCATTCTTAAACGCCGTGATCGCCATTGCCATTGCAAGATAAGTTTTACCGGTTCCTGCAGGACCCATGCCAAACACGATCATTTTCTGGCGTATCGCATCCACATATGCTTTCTGTCCAAGTGTCTTTGGTTTGACCGGCTTGCCGTTGATCGTATGGCAGATACAGTCCTTATCGATCTCCACGATTGCGGATTCTTTTTCCTCCTCCGAAAGTGCCAGTGCATAATTGACATTCTGCTCAGTAATGATATTGCCTCTTTTTGATAATTCGATCAGCTGTAAAAATACCTGTTCCGCTTTTTTTAAATTATGTTCCTCTCCAAGGAGCTTCATACTCTCACCGCGTAAAACCACAGTGACGTTTAAGGTGCGTTCAATTTTTTTGATATACGCATCAAACTGACCAAATACATTGGCCACATGATCAGTCGGTATATTTAATGATAGTTCAGTCAGACTCATCCGTCGGTTGCCTCTCTTCGCTCGATTGTTCGATGATTTTTGTCGGCTGATAGGAAACAATGGATTTTAAAGTGCCAATCGTTCCTTTCACCACATATTTTTTCTTCGTTCTCTCTATAATAACATTTTTTTCTGTAATTTGAATACCTTTTTCTTCCAAATCGTCAAGATATTTCTTAAGATTCTCAGAAGCCAGTCGTTTTGCCTCCTTTTCTGTGTACGTCTTTTGTTCATTTTTATAGCCCAGATAGGTCTGTCTGACCAGATAAACCGGAAGATAAAAATTATCTGTAAAGTGAAATTGTGACACATCCGACACAACTTCATATGGTTCTTCCACCGGTGAAAAAAAAGGATTTTCGATCAGATAATCCAGAATTCTGACCTGATAAGTTATTTTTTCTGCGCCAGTCGATACTTTTTTTACATATTCCATCGGTATCTCATCATGGTAGGAATATGTAACTTTTGCAATGACATCCGCATCTGCGGTGCGGTAAAGATATTGTGCCGTCTCTCCGTCATCATTTAGAATCTCAACATACCCATTGACTAACACATCTCCCTTTTTCACCGGGGTTCCTACAGTCACTGCCGGTGTACCACTTCTTGTGATCATTTCTGTGATCAAGCCATCATCGGCAGCAACGATATCGTGCGCTGTCTCCTCTTTCTTTTCCTCATAATTTTCTTCCGGGAGCAGATTTTCCTGGATATCAACCGTCATTTTGGTGCCGTAGATTTTGATGGAAGTCCAGATCACTTCGGGATAACGGCTTCTTAACGTTTCCTCTAAAGCCGCACAGTCAATATTTTTTTTCTTTGTGCCAAAAGAGGCATGTTCTTTCGAAAGAAAGCAGAGTACGACTTCCTCAGACAGATAGGAATTGCCGTTGACTTCAATATTCCAGATAAAACCGGAAAGGTAATAGATCAGCCCTGCAAATAACAGCATGCCCATTGCAAACATTTTCCGTTTGCGGTAATGGTACAATTCAAACGGCATGCCATATCTTTTTTGGATGCGGATATGTGTTCTTGTTTTTTTTAAGATCGGACGTAACTGCTTAAAAACCTGCTACACTGATGCAGAATTCGTATCCATCTTCCGTGGATTTCAAATTCCAGATCAGAATATCATGGCTTCCGCATAAATTCAGGAAACGTTCCGGCGCATAACCGCTTAAACGGACATACACGTATCCTTTAAAATACTTAATTACCGAGAGCAGCATCTGTTAATTTTCGTACTGGATCGTGTCTAAAAACCCGGTAATTTTCATTTCCTCATTCGTGTAATAGTCGATTGCAAGATGTGAGCCGGAAATCAGG
>ENA-OQHF01002151-OQHF01002151.1-human-gut-metagenome-genome-assembly--contig:-NODE-2151-length-10166-cov-2.872398_pt1 | contig 10166 bp, 9 predicted proteins | sample MGYA00242559_ERZ504709 | MGnify/ENA primary metagenome ERZ504709 (study PRJEB26092, sample SAMD00036203) | human gut metagenome | host: Homo sapiens | study: EMG produced TPA metagenomics assembly of...
TAGCCAGCAAAGAAATCTTCATTAAATTTCAATCCGGACACTTTTTCCACAACCGGGATACATTCGTCTTCTGTAACACCTGGATAAACAGTAGATTCATACACCACAATATCCCCTTTGGAGATTACCTTACCAACAGTTGTGCTGGCACCGTAAAGCGGAGTCAAATCCGGATTGTTGTTTTTTGTCTACCGGAGTGGGAACGGCAACTACATAAAAATTGTAATCACGGATTTCCTCTATATTGGCAGTACACTTAAAACCATTGGCAAGGGCAGATTGGAGTAGTTCATCTGACACTTCGAGTGTCGCATCATGACCTGCCATCAAAGCAGTCACACGAGCTTGGTTCATGTCAAAACCTATCGTTTTATACTTTGTCGAGAAAAGACGAGCCAAAGGGAGCCCTACGTAACCAAGACCAATTACGCAAATTTTAGTTTCATTCATAATTTCATCTGTTATTATTACTTTAAATATTCTTCCAATACCATTTGACAGCCTCTTTCAAACCGTCACGCATACTGTATTGAGGATTGTAACCTAAAAGGGATTTTGCTTTATCAATACATGCCAAGGAATGGGGAATATCCCCCAAGCGGTTGGGACCATGAATTATTTTCACGTTGGCAATTTCGGGGTCAAATTCACTCAAAAATTCTTTCAAGTAACCGACCAACTGGTTTAATGTGGTGCGTTCTCCGAAAGCAGTATTGTATACTTGGTTGGTTGCATTCGGATTTGTCGTGGTCATAGCCAGCATGTTCATTTGAATCACATTGTCTATATAAGTAAAATCGCGGCTATATTCACCATCTCCGTTAATTTTGACAGGACTCTCATGAGCCATGAATTTCTTAACGAACAAAGGAATCACCGCAGCATATGCCCCGAATGGATCTTGACGACGACCGAAAACATTGAAATATCGTAAGCCGATACATTCCATTCCATAGGTTTTGGCAAACACATCGGCGTAAAGCTCGTTTACATACTTTGTTATGGCATAAGGCGAAAGCGGTTTACCAATCACATCTTCTACTTTGGGAAGAGACTGACTGTCTCCATATGTAGAAGAACTTGCTGCATATATAAAACGCTTTACATTGGCATCGCGAGCGGCTGTCAGCATATTTAAGAATCCCGATATATTAGTTTCATTTGTAGTTATAGGATCTTTGATAGAACGTGGAACTGAGCCTAATGCTCCTTCATGCATAACGTAATCTACATTTTCTACAGCTTTCTTACAATCGTTCAGATTCCGTATATCTCCTACGATAAGTTTAAACTTATTCGGATATCGTTGTAGAAATGGAAAAATGTTTTCAGGTTTACCTGTGGAAAAATTATCCAAACAGATTACATCATAGTCGTGAGCCAATAAATACTCACATAAATTGGAGCCGATGAATCCCGCTCCACCAGTAACTAAAACTTTTGTTAATGACATATGGATTGTTGTTTTATGTTGAAGTTGCAAGCCTATTGCTTGATAGGGGTGTAATGATTTATTTTAAGACTGGTTTGGATAAAAGAGAGATTGTGTGTATCTGCTCCAAGTCGATTGTTACAATTTCCATTGAATTCCAGCCTGTTGGATTTTTTTGTATGTATTTTATGCAAATCCACCTAGAGAGAAAAAGTTAAACAGAATATACAGGTCTTAATAACCGATAATTATAATCTATTTAAACCTATAACAGTCTGACTATCAATTAAACAGTTTTGTATATTTTTTGTAATACTCGTACAAATGAACTTTTGAAATATATTGTAATTGTGAATGTCCGTTCCTATATGAGTAATAGCCTTTTCTTTTAATAGCAGCATGGCTTTTTCTTAATCCGGTTGCCATACATACCCGCTATTGACGGAAGATTGAACTGAAACTTCACTCCCATGTCTTTTAATTGTGATAATCCGACTCACCCATATAAACATACCGTTCCGGATGGGCAAGAATGGGATAATAGCCTTTAGCCTTGATGCGGAGCAGAATGTTGTTCAATCCCATCGGAGGGTTAAAGTAGGAGGTTTCCACCAGTAGATGGTCACCGCTTTCACCCAAGGGCAGCAGATCGTTCTTTTCCAACCGTTCCTCGAAGAGGTTGTCAAGCATGTTCTCTGAGGCCAGATGCAGTTTTATCGGACCGCTATAGGTGGCTTGAAGTTCAGCGTAACGCTCCCGGAGGTGCAGTGTGGTGTTGGGCATATCTTCCATGATATGCGGTGTAAGCCATACGGATTTTATGCCCAACTCTTCATACAGGCGCAGTATTTCCAATGCTTCTTCCATCGTCTGCACACCGTCGTCCACACCCGGCAGAATGTGCGAGTGACAGTCGGTAAAATTCTTGAATATACCGCTATCTTTCAGCGATATACGTTTCCTGAATGGCCACACAATGATACGAGTATTTTTATATAAAACATTTTATTTTTTTTAATTAATAATCATCCATTTATCCCCACCCTGTTTTCCGTCGGAACCTTAGTGGTATCCTGAGCCGTAACCGTAGTGATAACCATATCGATAGCCATAACGGTATCCATAGCGACCGCCACTTCCCTCGGTCCCGTTCAAGATCAGGGACATGTTCTTGTATTTTTTCTCCCCGTAGATTTTCTCCAGTTCAGCAAGCATACTCCGTTCAAGTAATCCTGCACGAACTACGAAAACGGTACGGTCGGCCAGTTTCTCAATAATTTGCGTGTCGGCCACCAGTTCAACGGGCGGACAGTCGATCAGCACATAGTCATATTGCTCCCTTACAGTATCGATTGTCTGCTTTAACCGCTCGTCGAACAATAATTCCGTTGGGTTAGGAGGAATCGTTCCCACGGGTAGTATATCCATAGATTTATGTTTCGGATCCGGGTACGATGATCTCATCCAGATTATCGATACGACCTCCCAGATAGTCGCTCAATCCCTTGTCAGGAGAGTCGATATAGGATGATGCAGAGGCGTGGCGCAGGTCTCCGTCGATTACCAGCACTTTTTTTCCTTTGATGGCAAGGCTCACGGCGATGTTCATGGTCAGAAACGATTTGCCGCTGCCCGGATTGAATGAGGTCATGATGATGACATTCGAAGTCTTGTCCTTGCCGGTCATAAATTCCAGGTTGGTACGCAATACGCGGAATGCCTCGTTGATGATGTCACGGTTGCCCTCCTTGACGATAACGGCCTTGACTTCCTGCGGTTTCTTTCCTAATATCCCTTTTTTCTTTCTTGTGAACAGCGGAATTTCACCGATGAACGGTATAGTCAGGTTTTCCAGGTCTTTCCTTCCCCGTACACGGGTATTCATATTCTCGCGCATGAAGATAATGACTATCGGAATGAGCAGCCCCAGAGCGAATGCGACCATAAAGATATTTTTATGCACAGGGGATGTCGGCAACATGCTGCCGTGTGGCGGGGTAACAATGCGGGTATTATAAGCCGTGAACGCCTGTGAGAGTTCGTTCTCTTCACGCTTTTGCAACAGGAATAGGTAAAGAGCTTCCTTTACCTTCTGTTGGCGCTCCACCGAAAGCAGGTACTTGGCCTGTGTTGGGTTGGCCGCTATACGTGATGTCGTCTGTTGCTCCGTCTGCCGCAAACTTTTTATCTGCGAATTCAAGGTCACTATCTGATTGTCGATAGATCTGATTATCGCCCCACGCATGGATGCCAGAGCCTGATCCATATCCACGACCAGCGGATTTTCCGTGCTGCTGTTCGCAACCAGACTGTTGCGCTGCAACAGTTGCTTGTTGTATTCGGCAATCTGCGATTCAATATTGGCGCTTTCAATGCCGGAGTTGGCCGGAAGCAGTTGGGTACGGTTGGCATCGTTGGCTAAATAGTTCCGGATGTAACGGGTCATATAAAGCTGGTTGTTCAGGGACAGGATCTGCGCGTTGGCCGCACTGCTTTGAGCCATATACATACTCGATGCCGCCTGCACGTCGGGCAACAGATGTTCTGACTTGTAAGAGGAGATATCCTCGTCCACATTTCCCAGTTCCCGTTCGATTACGCCCAGACGCTCGTTGATGAACATTGAGGTGCTGACAGCGATCTGGTTTTTGTCCTTCACCCAATTCTCGTTATAAACGGAAATCAACATGCTCAATACATCTTCTGCCCGCTGTGTGGAGTTATCCTTGAATGACAAGTCTATGACTGACGCTTTCTCGCTGTTCAATGAAACGGACAGATTGGACGAGCAGGAGTTGACGGCGTTATACAGACTGGATTTGCCTACATATAATGTATATGCCTCGCCTTTCACGTAATTGGGTGTTGTATGGATAATGATTTTTCCCAATGGCGTAGTGATGGAGTCGAGCAAGCTTCCCTTTACGTCCTTTTCTTCAAGATCTGTCCCGTTACGTATAAAGTCGGATAGGTATAACGTACCGTCCGGCTGTATTTCCAACGTAAAACCGGCTGATTCATTCTCAGGCAAGTCATTTATCGTTACATCCACCGGTAATGTCAGTCCATAGGCCACCTGACGGTGGAATTTCCCTGGAACGAAGTAATTCATATCCAAACGCAACCGTTTAACCACCTCGGTCATTAAAGCCGGAGACCGGAAGGCGATGAGTTCGTTATTTACATTGGTGCTGGACTGGAACAACCCGAACTCCGAGAAGGATTCCAAATCCGAGGAGACCGACTTGCCTTTGGAATCCTCCTTAATCAATACTGAAGCGGTACGTGTATATACGGTAGGGGTGCGTAATAGATAGGCGGTAGCGACACCGATTGTTACCGCTAAAGACAGGACAAACCACTTCCATCTTGCGAGGCATAGGTATAACAGATCCTGTATCCGCAGGAAATCATCCTGCTGTCCCGGTTTTATATTCTTTTGATTTACGGTCATCATATCTGATTCTATATTATTTCACGATCAACACGGTAATGGTGGTCAGCAACGAGGCCAATGACATCCAGAAAGAAGCTGAACGGACGTTATTGCCGTTGACAGTCGCCTGCCGTGCTTTCATTGAGTTAGGTTCCACATAAACTATATCGTTCTGCTGTAAATAATACACGGGAGAGGCATAAAGGTCGTATCCCGAATTCAGGTTGACCTGATACAAGGTCTTTTTACCGTTTTCCTCCCGTTGTACCAGCACATTCTCCCGTTTCCCGTAGACGGTAAGGTCTCCAGCCATGCTTAAAGCGTCCAAAAGCGTCAGCTTGTCCTTATCGATATTGAAGCGTCCGGGGGTGGCAACCTCACCCAACACGGAAACGGTCAGGTTCATGAACTCAACTGTAACGACAGGGTCTTTCACGAGATTCTTCGAAACTAGTTCCTCTTTTATATACGAGGCGATTTCCTCGCGTGTCATTCCCGCCACATGGATATGCCCCAACACTGGAAAATCGATATCTCCATCCTTGTTGATCGTATATCCTGATATCCCCTGGTTATTGGATGTTCCCGATGTCGTACCGATCTGTCTGGATATGATCGGAAGATTGAAAAGGTTCATCAACAAGGGGTCCTTGCTGTTGACCAGTATTGAGATTTTGTCTTCGGGACGCACCCGGATTTCCAGCGGGTTCAAGACTTGCTCTGCGGTACCCCGTTTCAGGTCCGTGAAATAAGCGACTTTTGGCGTGGCACATGATCCCAGCAGGAAAGCCAAGGTCAATAAGAATAAAATGTATCTGATTTTCATATTTTATTGATTTTTATTTGTTGGTTTTCTGTTCCGATTGAAGTTGTCCGATAGATTTCGTCAGCCTGATGTTGGCGAGAGTCCATATCAGGATATCGCCCAGCACGATCCAGTTCACATTGAGATAAAGGGACAGAAGAATATTGAGCAGTATGAATATTGTTGATACAGAAACAATGACAATCATGGCATTGCGCTGCTTTATTCCGAGAGCAAGCAGCTTATGGTGGATATGATTCTTGTCCGGCAGGAACGGGTTCTTCCCGTTGCGTACCCGATGCAGGTAGACCCGGACCACGTCGCAGCACGGAACCAGCAGGGGCGAGAAGGCCAGCACCATCGGATGTATATTTCCAGTATCATCGTCCGGGTCGCACATGGCCAGCTTGAGACTAAGGAAGCAGAGCATCATGCCGATGGTCAGGCTGCCTGTATCACCCATGAAGATCTTCTGCCCGTGCTCGGCGTTCCCAAAAACATTGTAATAGAAGAAAGGAACAAGCACTCCCAATGTGGCGAACGCCAGCATGGCATAGACATACTGATGGAGCATGAAAAAAGTCAGACCATAAAACAGGCAGGCGATACTGCACAACCCGGAAGCCAACCCGTCGATGCCGTCGATCAGGTTGATGGCATTGATGATGAAGACCACGATCAGAATGGTTAAAGGATACCCCAGCCATAACGGAATCGCATGGATACCTAGGATGCCGTGCAGGTTATTGATATATATTCCACCGGCGATAAGCATCACGCCACACAGGATCTGGATGACAAACTTGGCACGATAACGGATACCAATCAGGTCATCGGCCATGCCGACCAGATACAGTACCATGATGGAGCAGAAGGCGAAAGCCAAAGGCCGCACGTTGTTCCCGATTTCGGACAACATTTCCGAATGTCCCAGTACCATATTGATTCCCAACAACAGGGCTATGGTGAAAAACACTACCGGCTTGAATGCGATACCACCCAACCGGGGTACTGCACTATGATGAATCTTCCGCTCATCGGGAAGGTCGAACAACTGCTTGCGGAAAGCGATCAGCAGAATCTGGGGAATGACGATACCTGCAAAAAAAAATACAGAGCAGGGATGCCATGCAGCAATTAGCTATCCAAAAATACATATGTTAGATATTGTTTTTATTTGTGTAAAGCTACGAGAAGGAAGAATTTCATCATCTTCTTATTGTGTCATTCTTTAAAACTTTTCACAATCAAAATCATTGAGATTCCAAGCTTCTCAATATCAAGAAATGACTTCAATCAAGTCGGGATGAACCTCTGCCGATATACCCATAATCCCTTCAAGCATCACGACTACCTGGCGGTTACGTTTTCCTTTCACCCGCATGAATACGCCCTTTACTCCATCGAGCTTGCCGCCGTGAATACATACGCGGGTACCTTTCCGCACGTCAATCTCTTCCGGTTTATAATAAACTGTAGTTTCTTCATATTGCGAGGCAATCTTGATAAAGCTGTCCATTTGCTCATCCGGCACCACGATATATTCCAATCCTGTGCTTCTCTCCCACGTTACGAATTGCAAGAAATTATGGTTTTTCTTGAAATCCGTGATCTGTTTTCGGGAAGCATGCACGAACACGAGATTCGGGATGACCGGTACAAGCCTTTTGGATTTCACTCCGTGATAGACTCTTACGGCATAGTGTTTCGGTATGAAATATTCCAGGCCATCCTTGCCTTTGAGTGTTTCTTCCGCCTTTTTCTCGTTTTTATAAGCGCTCATGACGAACCAGCGGATTTTCATAAGATCCTCCTTGGTGGTTATGGGGGCTACTCATTCATCGTGTGTTTTTTTCAGTTGTTACAGCATGGTCAAGACATATCCATATGTTCATCCCAATTTGTGTATTGGTCTGTATCATAATGATTTATGTCTATTCTGGCTGTAATATCAACCATTCATGCCGTCTTTTATCTTACCACATTGCTATTTTTCTCTGTAAGAGAAATATAGGATATAAATATTTAACATATGTGATTGATTTACAGGGATTATGCTCTGTAATTTCAATTAAATTTACTCAACATTTGTTATGTAACCACGACATTTAACGAGGTGGCTATTAAGGTTTTTCTTTGTTTTATGCTGTTATGTTCAATAATTTATGTATTTTTGCATATTCAAATATTTCTCTTACAGAGAAAACCGTCATTTATTCAACCCTTTTCGAGTAAGAATTTTGTACTTTCACGAGTTTTCCCCTTTCCGAATCCATCTTATCATACAACTGAAAGTATAGGGTATATACTTGTTCATTATATTCTTGTGGCATTCGTATAGGTAATTTCTCCCGTTTCCGGTATTTCTCTTTCTGAGAGAAAAATTTATAGATGCAAAAGTACAAAAGATAGCACAAAAAACACTAAAATTCAGAAGAAAATATTGGTCATGGCATTAAAAAAAATAAGAGATATGATTAGAAAAAGCTGATCATTTGTTGAGCGAATCAATCACAAAAATATCGCAAACATCTAATATGCAACAAAATAGCAATCACCACATTTCTCTCAGAAAGAAAACCTTCAGTCAGTACAATATAATCCCAACTTGTTTCTTGTCAGATAAATAAAAACAATAATTGCCATAGAATTACAGCGATCCGGTTGAGCACGTATGCTGAAATCTATGGCGTAAACTGTTATAGAATTACAGTGTCTTCAAGATGATGCTGTTCGCTTTATCTACCAAAGAGGTGTCTAACGATGCAAGATAAATCCGTGTAGTGTTTTCCGAATCATGTCCCATAGCCTCGCTGATGGTAGCCAGCGGAATGTTTTTACTTCTGGCGATAGAAGCCCAGGCGTGGCGCGCCACGTAACTCGTCAGCGGAATAGGAAGACCGATTTGTTCTCCCAATTTCTTTAGTTTTGAATTCACCAGCTGGGCTGCATTCTTGTATTGCTTCCGTTCGTCCGCTTCTGCGTCGAGAATGATCGGCAACAGATAGGAAGAGCCCATGGTGTCGTATTTATCTATGATTTTTTGCATGGGCTTTTCCCATTTGATTAGTAGCTGTTGGTTGGTCTTTTTTCTGCGATATGATAAAAAACCGTTTTGCAAATTACTTTTCTTTAGATAAGCCATATCTATAAATGACATTCCCCGAGTATAAAAACTGAACATAAATAGGTCTCTTGCATATTCCAAAGAGGAATCGTGGCTTAAATCCATATCGCGTATCTGCCGGATAATTTTGGCCGGAACCGCCCGTTTTATAGTTTTATCTATGCCTGTATATACATGTTTAAACGGATATCGCTGTATGACCAATTCTTTCTCTACGGCACGGTTATACATGGCCCTGAGATTTCTCATGTAATAAGAAGTACTGTTTGGACAAATGTCCTGAGATTTTAGATATTGTTCATATTCCATCATCAGATTGGAGTCTACGTTGTCGAAAAGGATGTCCCTGTCTCTCTTTCGGGAGTGCATGAATCGCTTGAAGCTATTGAGCGTAGTGGTATAAGTTTCGGTGGTGCGCATTTTCCCTATTTGTCTCAGTTGTTCAATGAGATTCTCACAAAAAGACACAAAGTATTCGTTTACAGGAGGAGCGGAATAATATTCAATGATTTCGTCTGCCGTATATTTGTATCCAAGATTCTCAAATCTTATCATGATATCTTTTAGACGTGAGGTATCTTCTTTTATACATTTTTTTAAAGAAACCAAATACCGGTGTCGGTTTTCTCCGGTCTTTGCCGGTATGATTATTTGGGAGTTGAAAATATCCCACTCGTCAGGATAAATCTTGTATCCTGAATTTATCTGCCTTGCTACACGATTATGAATTACTTGATAGAACAAGCTTCCCGCTTTTCCTTCTATAGAGGAATGTCGATACTTTATTTTCAATGATGCCATTTTTTGTTTAATTAATATTATATATTCTCCAAAATAAATATTTTGGCGTATTATATGGTTAATAACCAATAAATTAGACATCTGTTTAATTTTGATTATAGTTGGGTTTGTATCAATACGGCGAAATACTTAGCTATTATATATCAATGTAAATAAGGTTGGATTTTACTTTTTTTATTCCGTTCTTCCCTTTTCCTTGTTTTCTGCCTCCCCTTGTGTGCTTTTTCATAGCTCCATCTGAGACCCTTTGTTTTTGAACGGCAAATTTATGTCGGTGGATGGATATGAAAGAGTTCCGGTCTTCGCCCTTTGTTCCGAAAAAAATAACGCCGGACGACTTCGCTGTCCCCAACATTTTTTGTCGTCCAAAACTTTTCTCAATCCCTCCTTCCTTCTTGTAGTGTGCCGTAAAAAAAAAAGGCTCATAAACTCAGATGGGGCATGAAAGCTCAAAAAAAAAAGTCGGCAGAAAGAAAAGGCCATCCCGGAAAGGGGTTTAAAAAAGGTCTTTAAATCTAGCTGAAGCATAAAATTAGAAGTTTAACCCATTAAAAATGTGACGTAT
>ENA-OQHF01002153-OQHF01002153.1-human-gut-metagenome-genome-assembly--contig:-NODE-2153-length-10163-cov-6.594958_pt1 | contig 10163 bp, 9 predicted proteins | sample MGYA00242559_ERZ504709 | MGnify/ENA primary metagenome ERZ504709 (study PRJEB26092, sample SAMD00036203) | human gut metagenome | host: Homo sapiens | study: EMG produced TPA metagenomics assembly of...
ATCCTGCGCTCCAAGGGCATCGTGGACGGCGGTGCCGACGGCTGGCTGGAGTTCGATTACGTCCCCGGCGAGTGGGAAGTGCGTCAGCGCGGTGCTGATGTGGGCGGCAAGCTGGTCGTCATCGGCTCCAAGCTGGACGAAAAAGGCCATTGCCGCACTGTTTGGCTGCTGAGCTGCAAGTTGTGTAAGGAGAAAAAACCGATTATGGCAAAACGAGATCCCGGTTTACCTGTTTGTGGGCTTCCTCGAAAGCGGCAAGACCAAGTTCATTCAGGAGACCTTTGAAGACCCCAATTTCGACTCCGGCGACAAGACCCTGCTGCTGGTCTGCGAAAGAGGGCGAGGAAGAATATAACGAGAAGAAATTCGCCTTCCCCGGCGTGACCCTGAAGGTCCTCGAGGATAAGGCGGAGCTGAACCCCCAGAATCTGGCCAGGCTCGAAAAAGAATCCGGCGCAGGCCGTGTGGTCATTGAGTACAACGGCATGTGGCTGCTGCAGGATCTGGCCAACAACCTGCCCGAGAACTGGATCGTCTACCAGTGCATCGCCACGGCCGACGGCACCACGGCCCTGACCTACGCCCGCGACAACTCCATGCGCTCTCTGCTGCTGGACAAGATCGCCCGCAGCGAGCTGATCGTGTTCAACCGCGCCGAGGCCGTGAACAACGATGCCGCCCGTCAGGAGCTGCACAAGCTGGTGCGTCAGGCCTCCCGCAAGTGCGATATCGCCTATGAGTTCGCCGACGGCAGCGTGGCATACGATGACATCCCTGACCCGCTGCCCTTTGATCTGAACGCCCCGATCGTTGAGATCGGCGCGGACGATTTCGGCATCTGGTATATGGACTGCCAGGACGAGCCCCAGAAGTATACGGGCAAGACCGTCCGGTTCCTGGCGCAGGTCTGCCAGACCAACCGCGCGGGCAAAAACAGCTTTGTGCCCGGCCGTTTTGCAATGACCTGCTGTGTGCAGGATATCCAGTTCGTGGGCTTCCCCTGCAGCTATGATGGCTACAAGGCACTGGAGCAGCGCGCCTGGGTCACTGTGACCGCCAAGGTCAATTACAAGTTCCACAACATCTACCGCGGCAAGGGCCCGGTGCTGACCGCCATTTCGGTGGAGCCCGCCGAAAAGCCGCAGAACGATGTCGTAACATTCTCTTAATCCTAACTTATACAGGGAGGACTTCACCATGAAAACTCTGTTTCGTGTTCTGGGCGCCGTTGCCGCTGTGGCTGTTACCGGTGCCGCCATCGTCGTGCTGGACAAAGTTCTGAACGACAAGGACCCGCTCCACGTCGAAAACGTGGAGTTCCCCGAGGAAGCTGAAAAGGACCCCGCCGAGGCCGAAAAGACTGCCGAAGCCTACGCCGAGGGCGAGGCCAGGGAGACCGCTCCCGGTGACGCATGGCCCCCTGCCTTTGAAAAGGCTCCTGCCGAGCCCGAGACTGCGCCCGCCGCCCCGGTGGTGGAAGCTGCCCGGGCAGAGGAGACTGCCGAGGAAAAGCCTGCGGCAGAGGAAACGACCGTGAATCCTGTGGAGGCAGGCCCTGCCGTTGCCCCCAAGGATGAGAACGGCAAGTTCGATACCACCAAGATCGCGGAGGCCAGCGATTTCACCGGCATCGAAGAGGAATCCGGCTGCAAGAGCTGAGCAAAGCAATAAAAGGACGCTGTGCCGCAGGGCACAGCGTCCTTTTTCTGTCTGGGTCATTTCCGCAGGGCTTTGGCGGCTTCGGTGCCCGCCACTGCACCCTCGTACACGGCCTTGGCGACCTGCAGCAGCCCGCCGGTGCAGTCTCCGGCGGCATACAGGCCGGGCAGGGAGGTCTGCATGTGGTCGTCCACTACGATCCGGCTGCCGTTCACCTCAGCCCCCAGCTTGCGGGCCAGGGCGGTGCTGCCCGCCACGCCCAGCGCCACGAACACGCCGGAGACTTCCAGCGTCCCGCCGTCTTTCAGCTGCACGCCGGTGACCCGCTCTTCGCCGAGGATGGCTTCCACGGCTTCCGTTCGCACGGCCACCTCCGGCGGGAACTGTGCTGTCAGCGGGGCCCCGCCAGTGAGCAGGGTGACGCTGTGAGCCACGGGCAGCAGGGCCTGTACCTCGTGCAGGGCGTACTCTCCGCTGCCCAGCACGGCCACATCCCTGCCGCGGTAGAAAAAGGCATCGCAGGTGGCACAGTAGCTCACGCCGTGGCCCTCCAGCCCGGCAAGGCCCGGAATGCGGGGCGCTGCCCGGGAAGCCCCGGTGGCCAGAATGACGGCATCGGCGGGGAAATCCCCGGCCAGCGTCTCCACGGTCAGCTTGTCGGTGTAGGTCAGGCCCACGGCCTCGGTGGTGACGAACTCCACCCCCACGGCCTTGGCACCCTCGATGCCCCGGCGTTCCAGCTCGGCACCGGTGATGGGTTCGGCAAAGCCGTAGTAATTCTGGATGAGCTCGGCCCGGTCCAGTGCGCCGGGACCCTTGGTCAGAACGGTGGTCTGCACCCCGGCGCGCGCGGCATACAATGCCGCCGAGACACCTGCGGGGCCGGAACCAATGATCACAATGTTTGACATGGCAGTTTCTCCTTATGGTAGGTTGTACAGAGGACTGTTTGATCTTATGATAACTATTATACCTCAACTCCCCGCACTTTTCATCTCCGACGAACTGTGCTATACTGAAAATATCGCAAAAATCGACACCATGGAGGGGAAAAACCTATGTCCAAGCAGCGCCTGCTTTTTATCACCACCGGCGGCACCATTGCCAGCGTGCGCACCGCACAGGGGCTCAAGCCTGTTCTGACCAGCGAGGAGCTGCTGGCCCATCTGCCGGAATTGCAGCAGCTCTGCTGCCCGGAAACGCTCAACCTGTGCAGCATCGACAGCACCGACCTTGGCCCGGAGCACTGGCTGATGATGGCCAAGGCCGTGCAGGAAAACTATGCGCTTTACGATGGCTTTATCATCTGCCACGGCACCGATACACTGGCCTACTCGGCGGCGGCGCTGTCCTACCTTATTCAGAATGCGGACAAGCCCATCATCCTCACGGGTGCCCAGCAGCCCATTTCCAATGAGATCACCGATGCCAAGAAGAACCTGCGGGACAGCGTGATCTGTGCCCTTGACCCGGGCAGCCGGGGTGTGATGGTGGTGTTTGGCGGGCACGTCATTGCGGGCACCCGCGCCAAGAAGAACAAGACCATCAGCTACGATGCCTTTGCGTCGGTCAACTTCCCGGCGCTGGCGCTGGTGCAGGGCGACCGGCTGGTACGGTATGTGGCTTCGCCCTGGCCCACCGGCCCGGTGGAGTTTGGCCGGGCGCTGAACCCCAAAGTGTTCCTGCTCAAGCTGACCCCCGGCCTTGGGCCGGAGCTTATCCCGGCCATCTTTCAACAATATGACTGCGTCATTGTGGAAAGCTTTGGCGTGGGCGGCATTCCCCAGCGGCTCATGGATGCCTTTGCCGAGGAGCTGGGCGATTACGACAAGACCCACAAGATCCTGATCCTGACCACGCAGGTCACTTATGAGGGCAGCGATGTGGGCATTTACGAGGTGGGCAAGCGGGTCAAGAATCGCTTCCGCTTCCTGGAGGCCCACGATATGACCATTGAGGCCGTTGTCACCAAGGTCATGTGGCTGCTGGCCCAGGACTGCGAGAACTTTGACCAGCTCCAGCAGCGGTTCTACCGGCAGATCAATTTTGATACATTCTATCATTGAAACAAACGGGAGATGCCCCACCGGCACCTCCCGTTTCTGTTATGTGAACACCAGATGCACTAACCCCCTGGATTGGTAGTATAACAGATCTCCGGGATTTTGCAAGAAAAATCCCGGGGCCGGATGTTTCCGGTCAATTTGAAAACTTTTTGTCCGTCACTCGTGGACTTTTGGCGAACCGGGACAAAGTTTTGCCAAAAGGCTTGCACTTTGATGCTTTACTGTGGTAAAATCGAAGCGTGCTTTCATTTGGAAAGACAAGGGGGAAAAAGTATATGACCAACATCTGCATCATCGCCACCATCATCATCTATCTGGTGGCAATGCTGTTGGTTGGGTTTGCATACAGCAAGTCCAACAACGACAGCACCGATTTCTACCTTGGCGGCCGCAAAATGGGCCCGCTGGTCACGGCCATGAGCGCCGAAGCCAGTGATATGTCCAGCTGGCTGCTGATGGGAATGCCGGGCCTTGCCTACCTCACCGGCATCGCCTCGCCCGGCTGGACCGCCATCGGCCTGGCGCTGGGCACCTGGCTGAACTGGCTCATCGTGGCCCGGCGGCTGCGGCGGTACTCGGCCAATCTGGATGCCATCACCGTGCCGCAGTTCCTGTCCCTGCGGTTCCACGACCAGCGCAATCTGCTCAATGCACTGGGCGCGGTGATCATTATCGTGTTCTTTGTGCCCTACACGGCTTCTGGCTTTGCCGCCTGCGGCAAGCTGTTCCACAGCCTCTTCGGCGTGGATTACATGGCGGCCATGGTGGTCTCGGCCTGCGTCATCGTGGGCTATACCATCACGGGCGGCTTCCGCGCCGTTACCACCACCGACCTCATCCAGTCCATCGTGATGAGTCTGGCCCTTGTGGCTGTACTGGTGTACGGCATTGGCGCGGCAGGCGGCTGGGATGCCGTTGTGGCCAACGCCCAGAGCCTGCCCGGTTACCTGACCATGATGGCCAGCCACAACGCCGCCGAGGGCACGGCCACCTCGTACAGCCTGCTGGACATCGTCTCCACCATGGCGTGGGGCCTGGGCTACTTCGGAATGCCCCACATCCTGCTCCGCTTCATGGCCATTGAGGATGAAAATAAGCTGGTGCTCAGCCGCCGCATTGCCAGCGTGTGGGTCATCATTGCCATGACCGCCTCCATCATCATCGGCATGGTGGGCCTTGGCATGACCAAGGCAGGCGCGCTGGAGTACCTGAGCGGCTCCTCCAGCGAGACGGTCATCGTCCGCATTGCAAACCTCATTGCACAGCACGGCATTCTGGCAGCCGTTCTGGCGGGCCTGATCCTGGCGGGCATCCTTGCCGCCACCATGTCCACCGCCGACAGCCAGATGCTTGCCGCCGCGTCCAGCGTCTCCCAGAATATCCTGCAGGAGTTCGGCCACATGAAGCTGACCGAGCGCCAGAGCCTGTTTGCCGCCCGCCTGACTATCATCTGCGTCAGTGTGGTGGGCGTGGTGCTGGCCCGTGACCCCAATTCCAGCGTGTTCGGCATCGTCAGCTTTGCATGGGCCGGTTTCGGCGGTGCGTATGGTGCCGTGATGCTCTGCGCCCTGTTCTGGAAGCGCTGCAACTGGCAGGGTGCGCTGGCCGGGATGCTCGCCGGCGGCCTGATGGTCTTTGTCTGGAAGTACCTCATCAGCCCGCTGGGCGGCGTGTTCAGCATCTATGAGCTGCTGCCCGCCTTCCTGACCTCGCTGCTGGTCTGCGTGGTGGTCAGCCTGGTCACCCCCGCCCCCTCGAAGGAGATCGAAGCCGAGTTTGAGGCGGCGAAATAAGAAACAATATAAAGCAGGCCATGCTGCACAGATCCTCGTGCAAGGGCCCTTGCTTTATGCTCGGCGTACAACGCTGTTCTCAACAAAGAAAAGAATTCAGGACTAAGAAAAAATATTTAGTATACAAAAAGAAAAAGATTGTTTGTACAGAATTACGAAAATGCTGCATAAATTAAAGTATACAACAAGGAATGCTTTAAAACCGTAAAAATTGTAAGGATATACCATAAAAAAATACTAACATTTTGGAAGGAGATGCCGTATCATGGATTTATAAATGAGCATACAGCTTGCGGGCCGTGTGCCAAAATTGTCCGGAAATTTGAGGAAGGAGTATTTTCATGGGAAAATCAACAGTGGATGCGTCTGCAGGGTTTGGATTGCGTGATAAACTTGCATACGCAGCGGGTGACTTTGGCTGCAATATGAGTTTTGCGCTCAAAGGTTACCTGACGATTTATTGGACGCAGTTTATGGGGATCGACAACTACCTGATGGCATCCCTTCTGCTGATCGTGCAGATCTGGGACGCAATCAACGATCCTATTATCGGAGCAATGGTAGATGCGGATACGCACAAATACCGCCGGAACAAGTTCCTTGCCTATATCTGGTTCGGTGCGATCGGACTGACCGTGGCCGGTGCACTTTGCTATCTGCCGTTCCCGCAGGCTCCCGGTATGGTCAAGAACATTCTGTTTGTGGCAGGCTATATGATCTGGGATGCTTTCTACACCGTTGCAAATGTGCCGTATGGCTCGATGCTGTCTCTGATCTCGGATGACCCGATCCAGCGTGCACAGCTGTCGACTTTCCGCTCCATTGGTTCTATGGGCGGTGCGCTTCTGACCGGTATGCTGATCCCGGTGATCATTTATGATAACCAGAACAACCTGCGCGGTGAGCAGATGTTTGTCATTGCTCTGATCATGGGTTTGATCGGTTTGGTCTGCTTCCGCTTTATGGTCACGAACACAAAGGTGCGTGTGGACACCACGATCACTCTGAAAGAGGATGCACCAAAGTTCAACATCATAAAGGCATTCAACAACTTTATCCATAACCGCCCGGCTGTGGGCGCAACGCTGGCACCTATCGCAACGTTTATTGGTATGTATGGTGCCTCTACTGCAGGTCAGATCCTGTTCCAGGCTTATTTCAAGAATGCAAAGATCTCCGGCATTGTGGGTATGATCTCCTACTTTGGCGTTTTCATCTTCAGTCCTTTTGTGAGCCGTATCGTCAAGCGCTTTGGCAAGAAGGAAGCCGTGACCTTTGGTTCAGTAGTCTGTGCGCTGGCCTACGTCCTGATGCTGGTTCTGCCCATCACACCGGACAGCCGGGGCCTCAGCCTTTATGTCCTGTGTCAGATCATTGCAATGCTGGGTGGCGGCATCGGAAGCTGCCTGAGCTGGTCTCTGATGGCAGATGCGATCGATTATAACGAGTGGAAATTTGGTGTGCGAGAAGAAGGCACTACCTATGCACTGCACTCCTTCTTCCGTAAGCTTGCACAGGGCATCGGACCTTCTCTGGGCCTTGTTCTGGCAACCAAACTGGGCTATGATGCATCTCTGAAGGCTGCACAGACGATCGAAGTGGCAACCCGGATGCGCTATCTGGTGCCGGTCATGTATCTGGGAAGCTATATCGTGATGATCATTGCGTACGGCGTGGTGTTCAATCTGGACAAAAAGACGCTGGCGCAGATGGAAAGCGATCTGAAAGAACGCCGGGCAAAGAACGAAAAGTAAAGGATCTTAAAATCAGAGGAATATAAGAACGGAAACCTTCTGATAAGATGATAGAAAGCCCTCCTTTCGCCTGAGTGCGACAGGAGGGCTTTCTTTTTTTCAGTTGATCAGAATCGTCATCATCTCAGCGCAGGGGATCACGAAGCCGAACCCGAAGAAGAACAGCAGGTCGAGCACAAACTTCCAGAGCCGGACAGCAGGGGAGCAGAAGTTCATGGAGCGGGTGACGGAGGCACCTATCTCACCCCAGTGTCGGTAGTAGCCGGTCTGCTCAAAGTTGTTCCAGAGCTCCAGCGAGAGAAATTCTATCCCGACGAACAATGGGAAAAACACCCAGGAGGGAAGCCAGCCGTCTGCCTGCAGGTTCCCATTGCTCAGGGTACGCCAGTGGACGGCCATCCGGCCCGGGCAGGCGAGGATGCCCCAGATGGCCAGTGCGGCACTGAGCCAAAACAAAACTGCCCGTACCGAGCGCCAGTCAATGGATTGTTGACGGCGCAGCAGAGTAAAGAAATCTTCCAGCGGGACTTCCGGTGCAATATCTGCTTCCTGCGGGTCACGGCAGTGCATCAGGTCGGCAAGGGTCAGCCCCAGCGCGTCGGCCAGTGGTTCCAGCGTGTTGATGTCCGGCAGGCCGACCCCGCGTTCCCATCGGCTGACAGCCTTATCTGTTACATGCAGCTGCTGGGCCAGCTCTGCCTGTGTTAATCCTTGTGACTTGCGCATCCGGGCGAGAAATGCCCCGAACGTTTTCGCATCCATTGTGCTCACATCCTTTGGAAAAAGGATAGCATACCACGCACCAAAAGGCAATCGACGCTTCGTTTACAGACGCTGAAACGCAAAAACTCCCCACCCTGTGCTCGGTCAATGAGCACAGGGTGGGGAGCTTCTTTATATGGAGTTCAGAAGAAAAATGCTGGGATCAGAGCTTACAGCTGGGGGCCGGCAGAGACCAGAGCCTTGCCGTGCTCGTTACCCTCGTACTTCTTGAAGTTCTTGATGAAGCGGCCAGCCAGATCCTTGGCCTTCTCCTCCCACTGGGAAGCGTCGGCGTAGGTATCGCGGGGATCCAGGATGCCGGTGTCAACACCGTTCAGGACGGTGGGAACCTCGAAGTCGAAGTAGGGGATCTTCTTGGTGGGCACGTTGTTGATATCGCCGTTCAGGATAGCATCGATGATACCACGGGTGTCCTTGATGGAGATGCGCTTGCCGGTGCCGTTCCAGCCGGTGTTGACCAGGTAAGCCTTAGCGCCGCTCATCTTCATCTTCTTGACCAGCTCCTCAGCATACTTGGTGGGGTGCAGCTCCAGGAAAGCCTGGCCGAAGCAAGCGGAGAAGGTGGGGGTGGGCTCGGTGATGCCGCGCTCGGTGCCAGCCAGTTTTGCGGTGAAGCCGGACAGGAAGTAGTACTGGGTCTGCTCGGGGCTCAGGATAGAGACGGGAGGCAGAACGCCGAATGCGTCAGCAGACAGGAAGATGACCTGCTTGGCATCGGGCGCCGCGGAAACCGGGCGGACGATGTTCTTGATGTGGTTGATCGGATAGGAGACACGGGTGTTCTCGGTGACAGACTTGTCAGCGAAGTCGATCTTGCCGTCCTTGTCGAGCGTGACGTTCTCAAGCAGGGCGTTGCGCTTGATGGCGTTGTAGATGTCCGGCTCGGAGTCCTTATCGAGGTTGATGACCTTGGCATAGCAGCCGCCTCGAAGTTGAAGACGCCGTTGTCGTCCCAGCCGTGCTCGTCGTCGCCGATGAGGAGACGCTTCGGGTCGGTGGAGAGGGTGGTCTTGCCGGTGCCGGACAGGCCGAAGAACACGGCGGAGTCGCCGTCCTTGCCGATGTTGGCAGAGCAGTGCATGGGGAACACACCCTGCTTGGGCAGGACATAGTTCATCACGGAGAACACGGACTTCTTGATCTCGCCGGCATACTGAGTGCCGCAGATCACCACCAGATGGGCCTCATAGTCCACCAGAACGGCAGCCTCGGAGCGGGTGCCGTCCACCTCGGGAATGCACTTGAAGCCGGGGGCGGCGATGATGGTGTAATCCTCATGGAAGCTCTCCAGCTGGTCCGCCGTGGGGCGGCGCAGCAGCTGGTGGATGAACAGATTCTGGCTGGCCAGCTCGTTGACGATGCGGAAGGCCTTGGTATACTTGGGGTCCGCTCCGGCGAAGCCGTCGAAAATGAACACGTCCTTATTCTGCAGATACGCCGTGACCTTGGCATAGATGGCGTCGAACCGGGCCTTGTCCATGGGCCGGTTCACCTTGCCCCAGGCGATGTCGTCATGGACGGCGGGGTGTCCACAATGAACTTGTGCGTTGGCGCTGCGGCCGGTGTACTTCCCGGTCTTGACCACCAGGGCTCCGGTGTTGGACAGGGTGCCCTCCCCCCGGCGCAGAGCGTGCTCCACCAGCTGCGCCGGCGTTAGATTGCGGTACACCGCCCCGGCGTTGATGATGCCCAGCTTTTCCAGTCCGTATGTTTCCATGTGTCGTTCCTCCTCAAATTGTTCCAATTTGTTCCGGTTTTTATTATTTTCGCAGGGCCTGTACGGCGGCCCGCAGGGCGTCCACGTGCTCCTGGGTGGTGGCCCAGCTGGCGCAGAAGCGCACGCCGGAATGGTGCTTTATCCACCCGCTCCCAGTATTCATAGCCGAAGTTCTTCCCCAGCTCCGCCAGCTCATCGTCCGGCATAATGGGGTACTGCTGGTTGGTGGGAGAGTCAAACAGCAGCGGATAACCGGCGGACACGAAGATGTCTCGAATCTGATAGGCCATCTCGTCGGCGTGGCGGGAAATCTTGAAGTACAGATCGTCGGTGAACAGGGAGTCAAACTGGATGCCCAGCAGACGGCCCTTGGCCATGCGGCCGCCCCGCT
>ENA-OQHF01002154-OQHF01002154.1-human-gut-metagenome-genome-assembly--contig:-NODE-2154-length-10163-cov-3.611997_pt1 | contig 10163 bp, 7 predicted proteins | sample MGYA00242559_ERZ504709 | MGnify/ENA primary metagenome ERZ504709 (study PRJEB26092, sample SAMD00036203) | human gut metagenome | host: Homo sapiens | study: EMG produced TPA metagenomics assembly of...
GTGTCGGAGATTCCGGCATGGGAAGCGGGACAGCACCGCAGCCGCCCAGCAGCGCCGGCAGGCATAGGGCTAGGATCAGAGACAGATACTTTTTCATGTGAGGAACTCCTTTCAGGAAATGAGTCAGGGCATGACGGGATTCTGCCGCCAGAGGGGAGCCGCAGGCTTCTGTCAGTTCCGGATACGCCAGAGCGTACAGGTCGGCGGCCCGGCTCTCGGTCTCAAAGAGACGCTGAGCGTCAGGGAAGAGGGACCGGATGGCGGCGGGCTTCGTAATGACCGGAAGGCGGGCGGTTTTCCGCATCCGGCCCAGCAGTGCCCGGCCGGTCTCATTAGCGGCCAGGACTCGCAGGTAAGGGACAGAGGCGGGCAGCTTGGCGGGGGTCAGGCCAAGATAGGCCCAGAGGACCATCCGCCGCAGCCGGGCGTAAGCGTAGCGCTTGGTTTTGGCGTTGTCTAAAACGGCGTCGAGGGTGGCGGCGTTCCGGCTGGCGTTGTACAGCCGCTGGCCGACGCCCTCGTGTCCGGTGTCCAACGCATCGAATTCTGCCGGAGTCATGGACCGGAGCCGGGCCAGAATTGCCCGCTCACAGGCGGCGGCGAATACCGGCGCGCGGCCCGCAGATTCCTCCGCCTCGTAAACGGCCCTCATGGCCGGGACCATCCGGGACAGGGGCATCGGCTCGGCGGCCTTCTGCCAGCAGGTGCCGAATGGCGGAGGCGGAATAGCCCCCGGCGTTCTCCGGGGTGGCGTCATGGGCCGCACCGGTCCGGGGGATCGTAAACAGCGCAGGAGCCGCGCCCACACGCAGCAGTGCCCGGCAGTATTCGATCCCAAGGGTGTTGTTGGGGTCGGACAGCAGGGCGGCGTCTGACGGGGAAAGCAAGGCGGCCACGGCCCGCTGGCGGGCGGCGGCAAAGCTGTCCCCCTTGGTCAGCTCCGCTCTCAAGGCCGCTTGAAAAACGTCGCCCTCCAGAGCCTTCGCGGTCCGCAGAAGGGCGGCGGTGTCTCCGCACTCGCTGCCGAAGGCCAACACGTCCAGCAGTCCCGTGGCGGTGAGAACCTCGACACCGCCTTGGGCGAATCCCTCGGCAGAGCTGACGGCCCAGGGGAGGGGCAGCTCCAATACCAGATCCGCCCCGCTCCGGACGGCGGCCTCCGCCCGGGCGTGACGGCGTACCAACGCAAAGTCACCCCGCTGGACAAAATCGCCGCTCATCGCGCACACGGCCGCGCACTCTTCCTCGCCTGCCAGACGGCGCAATTCATCAATTTGCCACTTGTGGCCGCGGTGGAAGGGATTATATTCGCATATTATACCAAATACCCTCATGGAAGTCCTCTCAAAGCGGTTACAAAAGAGTTACGTTTTGTTAAATTTACTTGTCTTTGCGAAAAAAGTTGTTATAATATATTCTGTATTAAATTGTACATCCGATCAATTTGATTCTTATTTTATCGGAAATTCGGGCGCAATGCAAGCGCCCTCGGAAAAAGGAGTATACTTATGAATGTTCTGGTCATCAACGCAGGTTCTTCTTCCCTGAAGTATCAGCTGCTCAACCCCACCACAGGCGAGCTGCTGGCGAAGGGTCTGTGCGAGCGCATCGGCATCGACGGTCTGTTCACCTACAAGCCCCAGCTTCCCGGCAAGGAAGCCATCAAGGCCGCTTCCGTCTCCATGCCCACCCACAACGAGGCCATCCAGGCCGTGCTGAACGCGCTCGTCGACGAGAAGAACGGCGTCATCGGCTCCATGAAGGAGATCGACGCTGTCGGCCACCGCGTCGTCCACGGCGGCGAAAAGTTTGCCAAGTCCGTCGTCATCACCGACGAGGTCATGCAGGCAATCGAGGAGTGCAATCCCCTCGCCCCGCTCCACAACCCCGCCAACATCATCGGCATCAAGGCCTGCCAGGAGCTCATGCCCGGCGTGCCCATGGTCGCCGTGTTCGACACTGCCTTCCACCAGACCATGCCTCCCGTGGCTTACACCTATGCTCTTCCCTATGAGTACTATGAGAAGGACAAGGTCCGCCGCTACGGCTTCCACGGCACCTCTCACAAGTATGTTTCCCAGCGCGCGGCCGATATGCTCGGCAAGCCCATCGAGCAGCTCAAGCTGATCTCCTGCCACCTCGGCAACGGCTCCTCCGTCACCGCGATCGACGGCGGCAAGAGCGTCGACACCTCCATGGGCTTCACCCCGCTCGCCGGTCTTCCCATGGGTACCCGCTCCGGCGACATTGACGCCGGTATCCTCGAGTACCTGATGAACAAGTACGGCATGGACATCAAGGAGATGGTCAATGTCCTCAACAAGAAGTCCGGCGTCATGGGCGTCAGCGGCGTCAGCTCCGACTTCCGCGATCTCGAAGAGGCCTTCGAGCAGGGCAATGAGCGCGCCGGCCTTGCCGTCGATATGTTCAACTACGGCGTGAAGAAGCTCATCGGTGCGTATGCCGCCGCGATGGGCGGCGTGGACGCCATCATCTTCACCGCAGGTGTCGGCGAGAACAGCGCTTCCCAGCGCATGGCCATCGCCTCCGGCCTCGAGTTCATGGGTGTCAAGATGGACGAGGACGCCAACAAGGTCCGCGGCGAAGAACGCGTCATCTCCGCGCCCGACTCCAAGGTCACCGTCCTCCTCATCCCCACGAACGAGGAGCTCATGATCGCCATGGATACCGAGGCGCTCGTCGGCTAAGTCATCGACAATCGATTATAAAAAATCCGCTTACGAAATTCGTAAGCGGATTTTTTTATTGCCGGTCTTCGAGCCACTGCATCGCGCCATAGGCGAGCAGTGCGCTCCCGCGCGGTAAAATGTTCTCGTTGAAGACGACGCTCTCGTTGTGCATGGGCTTTCCGTAGCGCGCGTCCTCCTGCGCCGTGCCCGCGCCGAGCAACAGATACGCGCACGGCAGCTCGTAGGTGTAGGACGCAAAGTCCTCCGAGCCCATCCCGCCCTCACGCAGGCGGTAGACGCTCTTCTCGCCGAACAGCATTTCGGCGCAGCGTGCCATCTGCTCGGTCAGCGCCTCGTCGTTTTTGAGCGGCGGCGCGCTCGCGAGCTCTTCGACGCTCGCACTGCCGCGGAAGGCCCTGGCCGTCGCGTCCGTGATCTCGCCGATGCGGCGCAGGATCAGCGCGGTCACGTCGCGGTCGAACGTGCGGATCGTGCCCTCGATCACGGCCTCCTGCGGGATGATATTCGGCGCGTGCCCCGCGCTGAATTTGCCCATTGTCACGATGGCGGGCGTCTTCGCGGGCAGCTCGCGCGCCGTGATCTCCTGAAGCGCAAGGTAGATGTGCGCGGCAATGTTGATTGGGTCGACACCCGTCTCCGGCATTGCCCCGTGACAGCCGACACCCTTGACCGTGATGCGAAACAGCGTGCAGCCCGCCATAAACGTTCCCTTGCCGCACAGCACGAGGCCCGACGGCGTCCCGGAGTTCACATGCAGCGCCATCGCCGCCTGCGGCTCCGGCGCCTCCAGCACACCGGCCTTAAGCATCGCTTTCGCGCCCGTGAAGCCTTCCTCGTCGGGCTGGAAGACGAGCTTCACCGTGCCCTTGAGTTCGCTTTGATGCGCCTTGAGCAGCCTTGCAGCGCCCAGCAGCATCGCGGCATGCATATCGTGTCCGCAGGCGTGCATGCTGCCGTTTTCCGAGCGGAACGGCAGGTCGGTCTTCTCCCGCACCTTGAGCGCGTCCATGTCGGCGCGCAGCAGGATACAGCGCCCCGTATCCTCGCCCGTGAGCTCCGCGACCACGCCGCCGCCCAGCTCGCGCGGCTCATAGCCGAGCAATCGCAGCTTTTCTTCGACAAATTGAACCGTCTGCGGCAGGTGCGCGCCGACCTCCGGCGCGCGGTGGATCGCTCTCCGGTTCTCGACGATCTCGTCTTTCATTTCGATGGCTTCCGCCAGTAACGTCTCTCCGTTCATGCAAACTTCCTTTCTCATTTCTGCGCGGCGGCTTTTTTCGCCGCGCGCTGCTGCGCTGTCCGCCGCACGAGCTCGCACAGCGGCAGGATGTATAAAAAGCACGCAAACGCCATGCCTGTCATCGGTGCACCGACGGTCGAGAGCGGCGTCGCCCCCGCGATCGACCACGGGATCAGCGGCGCGACGACGACGGCGCTGTTTTCAAGGTTGATGGCAAATTCTTCTTTATCCTTCTGCGACGGCGCGCAGAGCTGGTGTGTCAGGATGATCGTCAGCGTCTGGTTGCAGGCGAGAAGGCTCGCCAAAACCGCCGTCAGCAGCATCGAGGCATAGGGCGACGTTTTGTCGCGCAGCGCCGTCACACGCCCGCACAGCCCGTCGAGCAGCCCCGTCTTGCGAAAAATGCCGGAATACGCCGACGAGATCATCACGATCAGCGCCACGCGCACCATTGAAATGATGCCGCCGCCGTTGAGCATCGCGCCGACCTCGGCGTCCGACGCCGTGTAGCCTAAGATTGCGGTCTTGAGGATCGTCACCGCGTCCAGATGCCGCAGGAAAATGCACAGCACGACCGCCGCCAGAATGCTGACCGACATCGCCTTTTTCACGTTCACGCGTAGGACCGACAGGATCAAAATGAGCACCGCCGGCAGGCACATAACCCAGTGAAGCGTCATCTCGCGCCCGTAGAGCGACCACAGCTCGCCCGCCGCGCCGCTGCCGCTTTTCACCATGCCGAGCGCCGCATAGACGCCGCAGCTCAGAAGAAACGGCACGAGCGCCGTCTTGAGCATGCGCTTGATGTTGTCGTAAATGTTCGTCTCCGTCAGCTCGCTCACGAGCAGCGCGCTCGTCGAGACCGGCGAGCAGCGGTCGCCGAAGTATACGCCCGAAAGCATCGCGCCGCCGAGCAGCACGGGGTCCATGCCCATCGAAATGCCGACACTCACGCAGATGGTGCCCATCGTCGCCGCCGTGCCGAACGCCGTGCCTGTCAGCATCGAGACGCCGCAATTCAGGAGAAACGTCATCAGCAGCAAGATCTCCGGCCGGATGAGGTCAACGGCGCAGCAGATAATGAACGGCAGCGTGCCGCACGCGCGCCAGAACGCCGTCAGAATGCCGATCAGCGGAAAGACGAGCAGCACGCTTGCCGATGTCTTCACGCCCGAGCAGATCATCTTCCCGAGCTCTTTCCACGAAAAGCCCTGCTTTTTGCCGTACAGCGTAAAGATCACGAGTCCCGCCAGGAGCGCATAGAGGATATTCGCCCTCAATACGATGCACACGAGCAGCGCAAGGCAGAATAAAACGATCGCAGCCATCCAAGTCCTCCCTATCCTTTTTAACACAGTATCGCTATCTTAGCACGCACGGCGGAAAAAGGGAATCTTTTTCCTGCCGTCCGCACCCACTGCCCACAGTATAATTGCCGCCTTCGCGCTTGTAAAACTGTTAAAATTGATATATTCTACAAGAAACAGCTGTAAAAGGAGCGTTCCCATGAATTTCCATTCTCTTGACTATTTTCTCGTGCTTGCGCGGGAGAAAAACTTCACCCGCGCCGCTGAAGTGCTGCACATCACGCAGCAATCGCTCTCGTCCCACATTGCGGGACTTGAAAAGGAGCTTGGCTGCACGCTCGTTGTGCGCCGCACGCCGCTTGAGCTCACCTACGCAGGCCGGACGTTTCTGCGCTATGCCGAATCCATCGGCCAGACGCGCCAGGCCATGGAGCGCGAATTCTGCGACATCTCCGAAAATCAGAAAGGCGAGCTGCGCGTCGGCATCGCCTATACGCGCGGCCGCGCCATCATGCCGCACCTGATCCCCGCCTTTCAGCGCAGATACCCGAATGTCGAGATCACGCTGCTCGAAGGCTCGAACGACGCGATCCAGAAGGCGCTGCTCAGCGGCGGCATTGACCTCGCCATCGCCGGCTTTCCACACCCGCTCCCCAGCGTGGTGCTTGAGGATTACTATCTGGAGCACATCGTGCTGTGCCTGTCCGATGGGCTGCTCGCGCAGTGCGGCATCGACCTTGACACGCACCGCGGCGAGATCGCCGCGGGAAATTTGAGCTCCCTGCGCGGCTGCCCCTTTGTCCTCGGCTCCGCGGAGGACATCGGCGGGCGCATCGGGCGCGGACTTTTGCGCTCCTCGGGCGTCTCGCCCGTCAGCAAAGCGACGTCGGAAAACGTCGAAACGCTGCTCGCGCTCTGCGAGCAGGGCGTCGGCGCATGCTTCTGCCCGGAAAATCTGCTGCACACAGCGCTCTCGCCCGAGCAGCTCGCGCACCTGCACATTCTCCCGCTCTGCTCAGAGGCTTCCTATCCCATCTGCTTTGGGTACTTGAGCCGCTCGTATCCGTGGAGCGTGCTCTCGGAATTCATCCGCATCGCCCGCGAGCAGACTGCATAAGCACCATAAAAACGCCGCCCGTACATTTATTGCACGGACGGCACTCTTTTTTTACTTCTTCACCGCAGGCTGCTGCTGGGTGATGCAGTGGATGTTGCCGCCGCCGAAGGCGACCTCCTTCGTCTGCACGCCCACGACCTCGCGGTCGGGGAACATTTTCTGCACCTGTTCGATGGCGACTGCGTCGTTTTCGTCGCCGTACTGCGGCAAGATGACCGCGCCGTTGACGATCAAAAAGTTCATATACGACGCGATGCTGACCTCGCCGTCCTCACGGGGGATAGTGCCCTCCACGGCGTCGATGGTATCCGCGCCCTCGAGTAAGCACGGTTTTTTCGTCAGACAGAGCTTGTGAACCTTTAATTTGCGACCCTTGGCGTCCGTCGTCTCGCTCAGGAATTTGTAAGCCGCCTGCGCCTGCTCATAAAACGGATGGTTCTTGTCCTCCGTCCAGATGCAGGCGACCTCGCCGGGCGCGATGAAACACGCGACGTCGTCGATGTGCCCGTTCGTCTCGTCAGGGTCGATGCCGTCCTTGATCCACAGCACCTTCTCGCAGCCGAGGTAGTCGCAGATCATCTGCTCGATCTCTTCTTTGCTCTTATCGGGGTTGCGGCCCTCGGAGAGCAGGCACATTTCAGTCGTCAGCACTGTGCCCTCTCCGTCGACGTGGATGGAGCCGCCCTCGAGCACGAAGCCCTCTGTGCGGTAGCTGTCCACGTCCGCGATCTCGCAGATCTTGCGCGCGATCTGGTCGTCCTTGTCCCAGGGGAAATACAGCCCGTCGACGAGCCCACCCCAGGCGTTGAACTCCCAGTCCACCGCGCGAAGACCGCCCTTGTCGTTCACAAGGAACGTCGGCCCGCAGTCGCGCACCCACGCGTCGTCGCTCTCGAGCTCCACGACGCGGATATTTTCGGGGAGCTTGGCGCGCGCGTTCTGATACTGGCGCACGGATGCGCCGACCGTGACCTTTTCAAATTTTGCGATGGCCTTGGCAACATCCGCAAAGGCCTTCTGCGCGGGCTTGCCGCCGTCGCGCCAGTTGTCGTTTCGCTCGGGCCAGAGCATCCATACGCCCTGCTGGGGCTCAAATTCGGCGGGCATGCGATACCCGTCCTGCTTCGGCGTTGTGCCGATGATTCGTTTTGCCATAGCTTTGTCTCCTTATGATGAAACCATACTTAGCTGCGCGCGTTTTTCCCGCGCAGCGCGATCAGCACCTCGCCGATCGCCACGCTGAGGATCGACCCGATCGTAATGGGCAGAAAGCTCGCAAGCGTCTCTGCGTCAAACGAGAGCGGGACCGCAGTGAAAATGATCGAAATGACGATGAGCACCATCGGCACGTAGGCGATCCATTTGAGCGCCGTGTCAGACCCCGGCACGCGGAACGGGCGCGGCGTCTTCGCATCCTCGCGCCGCAGCTTCAAAAACGCCGGAAACACGGGAAGATAGCTCAAAAGCAGCATCACGAGATTCAGCGCAAAAAAGCTCCAGAAGAGTGACGAGTCCGGCGACGCCATCTCGATGAGCACGCCCAAAACACACACGCACGAGGCGACGACGCCCGACGTGACCGCCGCGCCGACGGGCATGTCGTTCTTTGCCAAGCGCTTGGCGAACACCCCGCGGCATGTCGTTGTGGTCCGCCGCCAGCGCCGCCGTCGAATTGACGCCCATCGACCACGAGATCATATTGCCGAACAGCGTCACGAGGAACAAAAGCGCCACCACGCCCACGAGCACGCCGCCGCTGCCGCCCAGAATGAGCGACACCGCGTCGATAAGCCCCGAATCCACGCTGATCTCGCGCACATCCACTGCCGCGCCGATGCCGAACGCCGAGAAGAGGTAGATGGCCGCGATGACGATGCCGCCGGTCACGATGGACTGCGGGATCTGCTTTTTCGGGTCGCTCATATTGTTTGCGTACGTGCACACGACCTCAAAGCCGAGGAAGTTGAAGATGATGACGGAGATATACGAGAGGCTGTTTAAGTCGAACGACGGCAGAAATGTCCGCGCCGACATGTCGTTGACAAAGCCGTAACGGCTGATATACCACACGCCAAGCCCGCCGACCAGCAGCGCCAGCACGATCTTGATGACAGCGCTCACGTTCAGGATAATGATGCTGTCGCACACGGGATAGCACGCGATGAGCGTGACGATCCAGATGAACAGCAGCTCGACCACGAGCGAGCCGAACGTCCCGAGGCTCCGCCCCGTGATGAACGTGATGAGCTCGGGACACATCACCGCAAGCGATGCCATCCACAGCGGAAAATTGATCCAGTAGTACCACGAGGCGCGCGCCGCCCACTTGCCGTTCGGATACGCCGCGTGGATCCAGTCATAGAGCCCGCCGTCGCCCGCGTAGGCTGTGCCGAGCTCGGCGGCGATGAGGCCGTAGGGCAGTAGAAACGCCAATATCATAAAGATCCACCAGAAATACTGGCTGTTGCCGATCGACGCGACCGGCGCCGCCGCCTCGGCGACAAACACCACGCAGATGACCGACAAAATGACGTCTGCGAGCCGGAATTGATTCTTCTCCATGGCTTATCTCAGCTCTTTTCCGCTTTCGAAACGCCGCAGTAGGCCTCGACGCAGCCGAGCTTGTCGCAGAGCACTTTGTCAAGCTCCTCTTTCGCCGCCGCGATCTGAAGACCGCTCGGCTCCTTGCGGCAGCGTGTAAAGTAGACAAGAAGGCCGCGCATGGCCGTCAGGCGGTTGCCCGCCTCCTCCCAGCAGAGGGAGGCGTCGCTGTCGGCGACCTCGTCGGTCACGTCCTCGCCGCGCGTCGCGGGCAGGCAGTGCATGAATTTGCAGCCAAGGTTCCCCAGCTGCATCAGCTCGCGGTTGACCTGATAGTCGTGGAAGACGCGCACGCGCTCTTCCTTCGGCATCTCGTTTTCGTAGAGACCGTACCACACATCGGTATAGATGAAGTCCGCGCCGCGTACGCTCTCGCGGTCATCGGTGACAAGGTAGCTGCCGCCGGAGAGCGCGCAGTTCTTCTTCATGATCTCCTTGTGCTGCTCATTCAGCTGGTGGCCCTGGGGGCCGTACTGGACAAAGTGCATGCCGAGCTTCGTCGTGATAAAGCCGAGCGACGCGCACACCTGCGTCGCGTCGCCCACGAACACGACCTTGCAGTCCTCTAACTTTTTCCCCTGCGGAAGGTTCTCCACGATCGTGCAGAGGTCGCCGATCTCCTGCGTGGGGTGGTTGTAGTCCGACATGCCGTTGATGACGGGGATGGTGCAGCTTTTCGCGAGCTCTTCGATCGTCTTGTGCTCGATGACGCGCGCCATCACGACATCGACAAGCTTTGAGAGCACCTTGCCCGTGTCGCCGATGGTCTCATGCCCGCCGAGCTGGATCATACCGGGGCCTAAATACTGCGCGTGCCCGCCCATCTGGCTCATCGCGGTCTCAAACGAGACGCGCGTGCGCGTAGAGGACTGCTGGAAGATCATGCCGAGCGTCATGTTGCGCATCAGGGGCGGATAGTAGCCCGCCTTAATGGCCTTTTTGATGGCGAGCGACAAGTCGATGATGTCGAGCAGTTCCTGCTTTGTGAATTCATTGGTGTCGATAAAGTCTTTTTTCATACGATTCCTCCGACATTTCAAGTTGCTTTTTGCCGCGGAGGCAGACGCCGCGGCGAATTGCATGCGCTTAGTGTCTGCACTTTTTTTCCAGTTCATGCGGTAAAAAAAACTGTGCAACATGACACAAATCACGCCGCATCCGTCGCTTGCTGTGTATTTTAACATAGA
>ENA-OQHF01002155-OQHF01002155.1-human-gut-metagenome-genome-assembly--contig:-NODE-2155-length-10161-cov-8.156568_pt1 | contig 10161 bp, 14 predicted proteins | sample MGYA00242559_ERZ504709 | MGnify/ENA primary metagenome ERZ504709 (study PRJEB26092, sample SAMD00036203) | human gut metagenome | host: Homo sapiens | study: EMG produced TPA metagenomics assembly of...
TTATTTGCGTGCATTTCTTTTTTCTTTCGTAGTCTTCTTTTGCACGCTCTCTGCTGCAACGTGCGCTGTGTTTGTCCCAGCATTGTACTTTAAGTTCTTCCTGTGTAAGTTTTAATTTTTCAATAATCCACGCGTCAGATAATTTGTAATATCCACTGTGTGTTTCAGTAACATTTCTATCAACAGAAGCGATTACATGCCCCACTTCCTGATCGGAGAGTGGACTTGTAAATTTACTATTAAATTCAAACAGTAATTCTTTCGCATTTGCATATATCTGTTTCGCTGTATTGTAATAGACAAAGCACATATACTCTCTACGGTTATTAGTACATGCCGAATTAAAATATGTCTGTAATTTCGTTATTTGCTGTAACCTGTTATAAAGAAACGTAGATGTACAACCTGCAAATGAAATAAGCTGCATCTTTACTGCCTCTTTTTTCACTGTCGGCATTATACATTCACTTTCATATTTCTTTATGTAGCCTTTAAAGTCAGAAAGTTCATAGAAATGTACATTTCCAAAATAATCTGTTCCAATATATGGAAGTGTACAATATGTTTTAGCTGCTGTATTGTATGTTCCAGGTAATCGCACAATTCTTGCTAAATCATTTACAACAACCCTGTCAACTTCCAGTAAGTTTTTATCCTGCATATAATACTGTAATATATCTGCGATTTTGGAATATAAATAACTATATAGCTTTCTCTGTTTCTCTGTATTTTCAGTAACTGCAAGCGACCTCGAAAAAATATAATACAGACCTAATCCTCGTCCGGTATTAGTTATAGCCGTAGGAGCAGGAAGCACTTTTTTATTTACAAGTTCCAATATTTTATTATACGTTTTTAAAATGGCTCTTTTAATTTGTGCAGATGTTCCATCATGTTTGTCCAGGTCAAAGTAGAAGCCATTAATTTCACGGACATTTGCGGCCGTCCTACTTTTCCCGGAGGCATACAAATTAAGAGATACCCATGTATCCGTATGTGTATCAGAAGGAATCAGGTTGCACTTATCTAAGCATGCTTTCTGCTTCATTTTATTTGCAGTCTTCATGTTTAGAAATGCGTAACTATTATGGTCATTGTGATAGAGCAGTTCAAGAAACTGTTGTGTACAGTTCATTTGCTCCAGATTGTTGCCAAAATATTTAACCGCTGCAAGTGCCATATTTCCAGAATCCTTTCTAAAATCTAAAAATGGGTAAACTTAATAAAGGTACACATATTCCCATTTCAAAAAATATGTACCAAATAATTTATATTTAATATATTTACTCCAAAAAAGTGTAACTTTAATAAAGGTAACGCAATCCCTATTTTAAAAAATAGAAAAGTTACCACTTTCACTTATTATTGGCATGAATAAACAAATAAAAAAGAGTGCCAATCATACTTCATTCCGTATGATTAACACTCTCTATACTTATGTTTAATAAATCCATTTCATATTCTGTAAAAATACAATAATTTATTTATTTTTCATCGTTTAGCCCTTGACAATTTTGTTTAGACTATTATATAATTTACCTACGATGATTCCATAAGTGTGGTATGTGAATCATACGGAATAAACAAGTCGGCCAAAACTTGTTTATTCACATCAATAATTGTATGATACTTTAAAAAAGTTGTCAACAATTATTTTTTAATTAAATAATACAATAACGGAGCTGTGTTTACAGCTCCGTTTTGTATTTTTAAAAGCAAATCATATATCACCATCTAAAAGCCTCCGGTATTCCCTTGGCATCCAGATATTTTTTCTTGCATTTTCACGTTCTGCCGGGGTAGCGGCAGTGCAGTATGTCGAATATAATTCACGCTCAACTAACTTATTTAGCTTATTCTCTAATTCTGTTTTAATTTCATCATGTAACTTTTCATCATCAAACAAAAATATTTCACTAAATTATAGAATACTTCTTCCGGTATCATAATATTTTTCATAAAATCCTCCTTTTTTTGTCAGATATTGACAATTTTATAGAAAATATATATAATTAATTTTGTAACTGTCAAGTTACAAAATGGCATTACATTTAAAACTGCGTGAAACTTATGTTTCACGTAGAAAAAATGTAAAGGAGTCATTTATGAACAATTATTATGAACAAAAGCAACAGCAGGAGAGTATTAAGTTAAATATAACTCTTGCCAGATTACCTCAATTCTGTAACCAATTTTTTATAGGTATAAAAAATACTACGCAAATAAGTACACAGCTTCGATATGCTCGTGATCTTATACCATTTTTTGAATATTTTTCAAAGAGAAGGCAATGAGAGATATCTAATATGTCCATACACATTTTAAATGAAATAACTCCCGCGGAAATTGAGCAATATCTATTTCATTTGCAAAATTATACAGATTCTTCCGGGCATATACGAAGTAATGGGAGAGTAGGCATTAAAAGTAAGTTATCTGCTATTCGTGCATTATACCGTTATTGTTTTCATCATCAGCTTATTAATTTCAATAGTGCGGAGCTAGTTGATATTCCTATAATTGAGAAGAAATTAATTAAGCGACTTTCCACAAAACAAGTAGAAGATGTATTAACAAACATAGAATATGGCATTTACTTAAATAATAAGGAATATGCCTGGAATAAAATACTACGGACACGAGATTATGCGTTAATATCGTTATTACTCGGCACTGGTATTCGAGTATCTGAATGTGCTGGAATCGATACCGATGATATTAACTTTTGTCAGCATTATGTAAAAATAATTCGTAAAGGTGGAAAAGAAGATATACTATACTTCTCGGATGAAGTCAGCGATTCTTTATTAGAATATAAATCAAATAGAGAAAAAATAATTGCAAAAAATCCTTCTGATTCAAATGCCTTTTTTCTGTCTAAAAATCGTACTCGCTTATCTGTTCGTGCTATACAAAATATAACACATAAGTATACTAAACATATAAACGAGGTATCCCCACATAAATTACGTGCGACGTATGCCACTAATTTGTATATGGCAACACGCGATATATACTATGTTTCTAATGTATTGGGACATAGCAGCGTAGAAACCACTAAAAAGTATTATGCAGAAATTCCAGAAGAAATAAAGAGAAATATGCGCAATGCACTAAAATTAAGATAATTTTTTCGTTAAACGTAGATTTAGCGAAGTTATTCTACTTTGCATAGAACACTATAAAATCAAGCCAGAGGAACGTCTATCCTCTGACCTGATTTTATAGTTTAACACATTGTTCATTATTTGTTTTGAATTTCAAAAAAAACAGAGCGATACTTAAAATGCTCTGTTTTTATAACCTACATCTGCATACTATAATCTGGTTCAGGATATTGCATCGACATACTGTTCTGCATTATGTTTTGTATTTGCGGGTCTTTATTAAAATAATTCTGTGCTTCAAGCTTTCTATCCTGGTACATTTCCATAGCTGCTTCTATGTATTTATCCAGTTCCGCTTCAATAGTGTGGTATCGATTAAATACATCCTGTACGACATCTTCAAAAAGATAGTCTTCATCGGCATTTATTAGAGAATCATCCATTTTATGAAAATTATCTGCAAGATGCGCTTTTCTTCCTTCAGTAATATCTTCTCCAAGATGTGTACTTAGCATAATCGAAAAACAGTCTGCTTCAAATTCTTTTCGGTATGTATTCTTTATTAGATCAAATGCGCTGTGATCCATTACTGCATGTCCTAATTCATGCGTTAAAGTTGAGAGTTTTTCACTCGAATTTAACGCATGATTTAATCCAATAATTTTATTTTGTGTATCAAAAAATCCTTTTAAGCTAATGCTGTTAATTTTTCTGTTTTCTACCGGCATTTTAAGATACTGTTTACAGAAATCTGAAATACCTTTGACTAAAACATCTTTGTCTACACTGTTATATCCCATATTATAATAATCAGGATATTTTTCCTTTGGAAAATCTGTCTGTGAAATATCGAATACATGTCCCTCTTTAAAGTAAATCTTCTGTTTTGCTTCAATTTTTCCTTCCTTATACAGCTTTTTTAATTCCTCCGGAGCTTCAGACAGCTTCACATACTGGTTACTGCCTGGAAGTGGTAACAGTGTAGTCTTTGCCGGTGCTAATACCTTTAATCCTTTTTCACCGCGTTTTACGCTGCACCCTTCCTCTTTCCATTTGGCAAACGATTTAACGAATGTAGCACCCCTATTTTGTCTTAATATAAGCATACTGTTTCTTACACTATAGCTATGGAACTTTGTTCCAAATACAAGGAGTTCCGCAATTCTTTCTGGCCGGTTTGTGTAATTCATAGCAATATCCCGTATTTCCATGTTGATATTGTGCATTTTTTCAGCCCGATCTTTTATAAAATCTTCCTTTTTTTTCAATAATTGTTCCGGTGGCTTTTTAGCTTTTCCGGCCACTTTTTCATTTGTAGTGGCATATATTATTTTCTGCGCATTATACGCTACTTTTCCAATATTGCTATGGCTATATACACCATACTGTATGCCATTATTCTGTAGCAATTCTTTTATCTTTTCATCAATTATTTTTGCTTCCTCTGATGTTTGTAGTCTTCCGTCCTGTTCATAACTTGCATCTGCATCACGCTGTACAACAAATACAAAATTATTAAATTCGTTGTATTTTTGTACAACTTCTTTCTCATATTCCGGTGTAAGTTGTTTATTATACACGGTATTAAGAAGCAACGGTGCATCGGTTATAATAGCATCAACTTTTCCTTCGAGCCGCATCATGCGGTTATATTGTTCTTCTAAAATCTTTCTTTGACTGCTTTCAGAACCGTCAAGCAGTTCATTTCTGCCTTCCCATGCAAGTTCTTTTGCATATTCCTGGACATATTCTGCAACAAGCCCTCTTTTCTTTAATGTTGCTGCAATTTCCATACAGGCTGTCGTCTTCCCTGCTCCTGGACCTCCAAAGGCATTTATAACCAGTGTATGCTTTTTATCTTCCATATTACACACCCCCTATGCCATTTCTAAATCTGCGGCTGTAAACATCGGGTCTTGCAGTTCTTCGTTGGCCATTCTTGTAAATATTACACTGTCCTGCATTGTCTGTTGTTCCGGTATATTTTTTTCCTGTTCTGCCTGTTCCGGCTCACTTCGTTCAAGCAGCCGCTGTAATCTTAAATCTCCGACCTTATAAACCAACTTGTCATAATCTGTAAGTGTAAGATTTTCATTTGCAAGTATTGCAGCTTCACATTCCTCATACGTCTTATATACTTGTTCACTATAAGGTTTTAAACCTATTTCATCGCTCTCATCAATTACTACTATTCTGTAATAATCTTTCCATGTACCGAAGGCTTCCGCCGACCATTGCTTCTTGTAAAAATTTTCTTCCGGTGGTACATCATTTGTGCTTTCTATTGCAGCCAATGTTACGATGTCACCTTCAGAAATGTATTCATCTTCTTGCTCTTTTTCCTGTGCCGGTTCTTGCTGTACCGACTGTTTTACTTCTTCAGACTGCACTTCCTGTTTTACCGGCGCCGGTTCTTCCGGTACTGGCTGTTTTGCTGGCTCTGGTTCTTTTTCTACCGGCTGTTCTGTTTCAGATTGTTTCTGCTGGCGCTCCTGCATCTGTTCTTCTTTTAAGTGCCGGTCATGCTCCACAGATTTTTCCAGGTTATCAAGTCCTGTTATCGCTTTTTGTGTAACAACGCTAAGTTTATGCAGAATACTATTTTTCAATTCGTAAGGCTTCAGGGCCATTTTTGTTTTTGAAAACTTCTTTTCTACTTTTTCATAATCAACTGCTTCTCTGCCTGCGAAGATACGAAAAGCATTGGCAATCTGCTGGTTTGCTCCCCGTAAACTTGTACCAAAGTTATCAATTTTTTCCAGAGTTTCCTTGACGGCTGCTTCTGACATTTTATTGTGTTCCTGAATAACTTCCAGTCGATTCTTAAATTTTCCAAATTCTGCAACCTTATACAGTGCTTCTTTTCCTTTTATCTTTGTTTCATTTAAGATTACAGCCGATTTTTCTTTAAATTTTTTTAATACATCCTTGACAACAGATTTTTGATAAGTGTTATATATTCTTGCCTGTCCAACCGCGCCATTTGCTGTCTGATATACCGTATAATCTTCTTCCTTAAATGCAGTTCTGCGCAATTCTCTTAACTGCTTCTGCGTTTCAGAAATTTTTTCTGCCATGTCATTTAATGTGTTATCAAGCTGTTCCAATGTTTGATATATGTCAGATACATTTTTTGCCTCACGCTGCATATTGTATATTTTAAGCTGCTCTACCAGTTCATTAATCGTTTCATCATTTAACATAATATCCATATCAATACACTCCCTTTACAATATTTTTTAGTATTTCTTCCTGTTCTGCAAAATCCAATGCCGTAAACGGAATGAGAGTTCCGTAACTGTCACAGAACTCTCCTCCATTCAATATTTCATTTTCATCAGGAATAAATGCAAGTTCATTATCTTCATCTAAAAAAATAGCTTTGTCCTTGTATCTTCCTACGCAGACCACTTCATCTAATACATCATTCCCCATAAAGCCTCCTAAAGTTCAATTCCTTCATTCATATCAATTTCCGGTTCTGGCACAGCTTCTTTAGATAACATTTCATTTAAAATGCTGCTTTCCTTTTTCATATCATTTGCTGTTTTTTCAAGGTTGTCCAATTCTGAATCAAATACCAGGCTGAAGTCCTCTACCACATACAGAATTTTTTGATTCGCATCGTATTCATACAAGGTATCTGATAAAACTTCTTCAGGTGCTACATCAGGATTAACTGCATTTAACATGTTCTGCAGTTCTTCTGCTTCAATTCCGGTTTCTTCCGGAACTACAATAACCTCATGCACGCTCGAAGGAATAACAAAATAATTTCTTCCAAATTTTTCTGCCAGTTGTTCCATTACTCCTGGATAAAACATTGCAGCTGCTCCATCAAACTGCTCTGTATTGGTAAGCGTATACATACCAAATCCCAGCTTTTTACCGTCATTTAACGGTATTTCTTCTTTAATTCCATATGCCATTTTCTCTACATCAAGCAGTTGTGGTGGATTCAATATTGGCGTATTTTTTACTGCCAATGTATGTAACTGTTCCTGTGTGATTTTGTAATACTGCATCATTTCATTTGTTATAACTGCCCGCCCATTAAATTTTTCTCCGGAGGAAGACGTCATACCGCAATCAATCTGATACAGCATAACCAGGTTATTCATCCTCATGTGCGGATGAGCCGCAAGATATTCCGGACTTTGTTTATCATAAGAAGATACCGTAAAAGTAATTTTATCCTTGACATTTGAAAAATCTTTTATGTCTTCCAACTGAGGGATATTAGTTACTGTCTGCATACGTAATTCAGCGATTTCTTCCAATACATCATTTATTCCTTTTTTCGGAATATCCGAATAAAATTCATTAAGATGAATTGCTGGTACAACCATTTCTCCAGGCTTTTTGATAAGCAAACTGTCTAACTGCACACCATTATTCTTTTCCGTATGTCTTATTGCAATATCCGCATCTTTATATTCTTCCGGAAGATAATCCTTAATGGATTTTCCAATTTTGTCTAAAAATTCACTGTACTCCATCTCTTGCTTTCTCCTTTAAATTTTTATACTTTTTGCTATACGCTGCATATAGTTCTTTCTTTGCTTTTGGAATTTTTTCAATTTCTACTACGACTTTTAAATCTTCTCTTTTCATGGCTGCTCCTTAATGCTTTTTAATTAAATGGTAAATCATCGTCTGCTACATTATCCGGTACATTTACAGAACCGGTATCATTCACACTTGAACTTTTGCTCTCTGCAAACTCAAATCGGTCAATAACAAATTGCACCGTATATACTTTTGCCCCTTCTTTGTTGGTATACTTTCCTGTCTGTACATGTGCTTCAACTACAAGTTTTGTACCCTGCGTACAGTATTGCTCTATACGCTCTGCATTTTTTCCAAATGCTACGCATGGCAAAAAATCCGCAGTCTGCGCCTCTGTTTTTGTGTATCTGTCAATCGCCAGATTAAAATTTGCAACTGCCATATCACTCTGATCTGCTCCGGGAACATATCGTACTGTTGGCATTCGCGTAAGTCTTCCAACTCCAATAAATTTGTTCATAAATTTTTTATACAACCTCCTGTTTAAATATTTTTAAAATGTAATTTATTTAAAAATCAATTGTATTTTACTTAAAAAAAATGGGGAATCATCATCATAAATGATATTGATTTTTGATTTTATTTGTGTTATAGATGAAAAAAAAACAGGGTGTGTAATACCCTGTTTCATAAGATTTTTTATTCTTTCATTATGTCGTTTATAATTTTGTTTATTTCTTCATATGTATCTTTCGTTGTATGCTGCATATATTCTCGAAAAGCGGCCGGATTTTTTATAATTGCAAAATCGTTAAATTGAATTTTTTTACAATTTATTACAATACATATTACCATTAATATCATAAGTACAAACCATGTAATTAAAAATGTTTCACCAATTTGTCTGCTAAATAAAAAACCTGATACTGCAAAAATAAATGTAATAAATATATATTTACCTGTATTAATTACTCCTCCAAAACAAATCTTTCTAATTTGTTCATTTGTATACTCTTTAAAATTTGATTTTACATATGTCTTCGACTGTATTCTTTGATCTTTGAGTATATATATATCGATATCTTTATACCTAAAATATCTATCACCTAACGTCCTACTTCGCAATGTTATTAATACTTTGTCACCTAACTTTTTTGCCTCTCTTGCATGACCAATCTCATGATAAAAATCAAATATGTAAAACAACATATAATAAATGATTACATAAAATAATGCTCCAATACTATTATACATTTTTTCACCTTCCGTTCTTATTTATAAATTTTCATTAGCTTTCCAAATAATAAAAACCATTACCCCCAAAAAGCACACAAAAGCTGCTAATTCAATTGAAATGCAGGCAACACCCAATAATATAGTTACTATTATTGGCAAAATAGAAAGCTCAGTTACTCGAACAGTAGACAAAAATCCCACTAATATAATCACTATTATTAGTATCGTAATTAATGTATCCATAATCAAAAATTCCTTTTCATAAAATTCTGTTTCTTAACTCTGTACCGCTAGCAATTTATCAATTTCGGCTATTCTTTCTAGTAAATCTTTTTTCTCCTTTTGGAGTTCATTTATATCAATTTTATTATTTTTTCAATATTTTCCGCATTTACAGCATGTTCTTCCTGAATGATTTCAACTATCATCTCATCCGCATTAATAGAATATACATCTTTTTCATATATACTTTTAATAACATTTCGTACTATAACAACACTTCCTTCAACAATAACCGTTTTCCAATTAACTGCACTTCCTTCACTGGTAGCATATCCTTTTGTAAATGCAATATCTTCACCAACTTTTGCCCCTGAACGTCTTCCTGTTGCATATGCTATTGTTTTACCAAAAAAAAGAAATTCCTTCACGCATACTTTCAATTTCTTTTAAAAATGTAATTCTAAGTGTAATTGTATCTATTTCAATTGTTGTGTCATCGTAACCATAGACATCCTTTAACAATTCACGAATTGCCGGTACAAATACCTTATCAGTAACCCATGCACCACCTCGCCATGATGCATCCCCAATCATTTTAACTCTTTTTATAAATTCTTTATTATAAGGCGTATATATATATGCCTTATTACCTTTTATTTCTATTCTAATATTCATTTTCCTTGTCCTTTACATTTAATATATTTTACTTTTAAAACTTCCCATAAACTACCTGTTTATTCAGACAGCTTAATTTATTCCTGCCGCTTTTAACAACTGTTTTAAATTATTGTGTGTATCTATGCTTAAAGCTGGAACTTTTATCAATTCTACACCATTTTCATTACAAAACTGTTCCAGTAATTTAAGCCCTGTTCCATTAAAGGCTAATCCATATTGCATAAATCCATTAGAACACACTCCTGACCCCCTGTATAATCATTTTATTTTTCTCATTAAATTTTTTTAATTGTTTGAAAAAGATTATCTCGTGTCCAAGCGTATATATATATTCCATCTGTCACAATTTTTTTCATTTTTCCTCCTCTGCTGGTGCTGCCTGAATAAGATGATTTAAATATTTAGCATT
>ENA-OQHF01002157-OQHF01002157.1-human-gut-metagenome-genome-assembly--contig:-NODE-2157-length-10150-cov-1.985034_pt1 | contig 10150 bp, 16 predicted proteins | sample MGYA00242559_ERZ504709 | MGnify/ENA primary metagenome ERZ504709 (study PRJEB26092, sample SAMD00036203) | human gut metagenome | host: Homo sapiens | study: EMG produced TPA metagenomics assembly of...
ATTATTTGTATTTTTTTGGATCACAACATCTCGCTCATCAATTTCAGGCTTCAATGCCTGCTTCATCAACTGTTCAAATCGCTCATCTGTCAATTCCTCTCGCCTCCAATTCCTGTTTTAAAATTGATTTTGCCTTTCGGATTCTTGTTTTCACCGTATTGACCGGCACTTTCATACATGTTGCAATTTCTTCCATTGTCAGCCCAGCACTGTAACTTAAGCAGATTGGAATTCGATATTTTTCTGGTAGCATCTGCACTGCATTTCTCACCTCTGCAATCTCCTGTTTGTTGATCATCATCTGTTCCGGTGTCGTGTCCCAATCCGCCGCAAATGAAGAAACCGTTTCCTGATGCTCTTCCAAGCTGCTGACTGGCGCGATTCGCATACGGTTTGCATATTTTTTCTTTTTGTTTTTCCACAGCAAAACAGCAACAGACAACGCATAGCTTTTGCTATTTTGCTCTGCTTTCAATGACGCCCGCTTTTCCAATAACAAAACCATCGCGTCCTGATATAGCTCATCTCCCTGCTCTTTGTTATTCGTAATGATACGGCAGAACCTCAGAATATCCGGACCTGCATTCATGACAAATGATTCAAATTCTGTGTCAGACATCCCTTATCCTTTCTGTATCGTGTATTTTTGCGGTACACTTGCACGTTGCTGCTGTAACTTCGTAGCTTGTATTTGAAAACTTACATTTGAAGCTTGCATTTAAAACTTGTCATTTCAGCTTTACGCTTTTCTCTTCATTGGTATATTGTATCATCCTGCAAAAAAGTTTTCAAAAAACTCTTTTAAATAAAAAAAGAAAAGGAATCTTTCACCCTTTCCTACTTACACCGCCAGGGGGACAGGAACCTGTCCCCCTGGTCACTTTTTAATTCTTTGCAGTCTTATCTCCAATTCATGTTTAGGCAGACGTACTTTTCCACCATTCTTGTCAATCAATCTTTGAATGCATTCTGAATATTCTTCATCTTCTATGTAGTTTCCAACATACAGCTGATCAAGAATCCCTATCGTTCCTACAACTTTTACTCCCTCTGCCACTGCTGCTTTTCTAAGTGGGCCATCCCCTGTTAATAATGTCAATCCTCTAATCTTAGCTATCGCCAATGCGATACAATCGTAAATAGATGGTTTCGCATATCTTGATGCTAATGTTCCAGCCAGATAAAATTCTTCTTCTGTCAGTTCTGTTTTTTGTAATCCTAATTGTAATAGCTTATCACTAATCCCTGGTGGGTTGAGTAATTCATCTTCAATCGTTTCATCATTCATAATATAAATATATGGTAATTGAAACGGAAGATTTAATTTTTCAATTTCTACAAAATCAAGCCATACATTTGTATCACTGCTAATATACTCCATAGGCTATTCCTCAGCAGCAAAGCAATGTTCATCCACAAAATCATAGGACTGCTTTAATAACTCTGCACCTTTCTGAACAGTTATTTCATTCTCGCTCACTGCTCTAAATACAAGCAGCTCAAATAAAGCCGGTATTTCAGCTTGACTCCAAACAGGTTCATTCTTTTTCCAACCAGCTTTTCCTGCTTTTATATAAAAATCTTTTTCAACACTACTTGTAATAATGCCGCAAAGTGCTGCTCTTTTTACTAACAAATACATAGAAATCCCATATTCTCTACTATATCAGCGTCATATCTTTACTAACCTTAGTTCTTCTGAGACCAAGCTCTCTTTTTGCATCTGTTTCTGGAAAAAGAAATGCACCACTAATAGCAGTTGCCATTTTTTCAATTTCTTTATCTTCCATTTCATCTGGCCATTGAAAAATAAAGTGTGCCATTTCATGTGCAATTGTAGATCTAATTCTTTCCGGACTCATATTTTTATTAAATACAATATATGGTCTTTCATTTACCAAACCATTCATACCGGAAAAAGCATCATTTTCAATATCACAAGCATACACCAAAATCCCTCGATTTTCCAAAAGTTGAATAAGATTTCCGATTGGTCCAGCTACAGAAATTCCAAGATATTCTCGCATTTTTTTGCATCTTCTTCTAAATTTCCCGTAAGCGTAATTTCATTAACTGTTGGTGCATCTGGTAATACTTCACCACCTAAAATATTGACTACCGAATAAAATCTTCCCATATACTCTTCTACATCTTCACGGATATATTCCTGTTGACTAACTGCTAGTTTGCTTCCTTTTCGAAATTCACCATGTACAAAAGTAAGATTTTCATTTCGATTATTTAAAAAATCAGAGATTTTTATTCCAAGTGCTTTTGCCATTGCCTTGATCGTATCCATATTGGGTTTTCTTTCACCACTCTCATAATAAGTGATTGCCATTGGAGTTACCCCAATCAGTGAGGCCAGCTCCTTCTTTGACATGTTTTTCTTTAAACGGTAATATTTTAAATTTTTATTAAACATATCATCGCCTCCTTCTGTTTATATTATATCATTTTTCCTCAAAAAGTAAACAGCATAAGACTTTTAAAACAATATTTTTTTCAAAACTTAGAACTAATATATGCTACTAAGCGGAGAACAACAATGTGTTTGTCAATTTTTTTACATTTTAACTTTTTCAGCCTTTTCCACTTAAAAATTTTTCCCATACAAAAAACGCCATAGCCGCTTTTGCAGCTTCTGGCGCCTTTGCATAACTTAATTGTAAGCCACCGGGACAGTAATCAAGCCAATGTACCCAATTAAAAGTCCGCCTGACCTGTCCCCCTGGTCACCCCTGTTTTCTTAAATAATTTTCAGAAACATCCGGTACCGTTTCTACTTCGATGTTTCTTATTCCTTCTCAATCTCCAAAATGATCGCGTCATCAATCTGCATTGGCGATGGTAGCTGAACATACAAATATGCTCCAAAAAATCTTTCAACTGGATAAGAGAAACCTTTCATTTCAACATTTACGTTATTATCGCTGCCTTTTAGCTTCATTGTATCAAGCAAAAAATCTACTTTTTGCGTTTGAAATTGGATACCGATTAAATAATACCATCCATGTTTGCCATTCCGATATGCCATCACACTGTAATAGATACAATCCATTCTCTAACTTCTGAATTTCTTATTAAGAAAACGGATCTCTGTTTTTAACTCATCCAGATGCCCATCCACATCTAACGCTCGCCCTCGTGCCGAATTCCAATAACTTCCGCTTTGCACACTTTGACATAATCTTTCATACGTCCACCGAGGAGGCCCCGTATAATATACAATCCACGGTTGCGCAAAATAAAAAATACCTCCAATCACTAGCAGTACTATTATCACTTTTATGATATTTTTCTTTTTCCTTTCATTCCACGTCCCCCTCTTCCTTGACTTAATTAGTCCTCTCTAAAGCCACAGGGACAGTAATCAAGCCAATGTACCCAATTAAAAGACCGCCGAACCTGTCACCATGGTCACCTGGTTTTGTCATACATATCTGCTATTATTTCTGCCGGGGTATTTCCCGATACTACAATACACGTTCCTATAACGTCTTCCTCATCAGAAAGTAATTCATCATATCTCGTCATATCCTCTGCCATTTTCCAATCTTCCTCTGGAAAACGTGCTTCAATTGACTTGATCTCATCCGAATCCAATGGTTCCCAATAATCCACAAATTTGAATGTGTTTTCACTGTCTTTTTCAAAGGTTGCTGAAACTGCATATTTTCCTGTATAGTCTGCATTGCTTTCATATGAGGTAATTCCAAACAATGTAATTGTATCGTCCTGTGTTTCTTCTGATATCACAAAAACCTTTGCAGAAACATCAATATCATTTTCTGAGTTCTGATACCAAGTTTCGTGCATCCATTTAACTGCCCATCCTAAAAGATTAGCATCATCACTGCATCCATCTGGGAAATAAAAATAGGTGTCTTTTGTTGTTACATAAACAACACCGGTATCAAGCTGATCCTGATCAATCTCTAACAACTTCTGATTATCAATTACGTCTGTGTTTTCCTCTGATATGCTCTGAGGTTCTGTCTCTGTAATATTTTCCGATGCAAAAGGTACTTGCATCATATTCATTCCAAACAATAACGCTCCTGTCGAAATACCAAATACAGTTCTCAAAATCTTATTATGACTCATCTGTTTTCCCCCCTTAAAATTTTCTACAGCTCTTGTTCCTCTATAGTTGTAAAGTAACATACTATACATAGATTGTCAATTACAAAGATTGACTTATTGGCTATTTTATTTTAAAATGAAAGAAAAAATAGGAGGATTATCATTCACATGAAAAAAATGACAGATGTTGAACTTCAGATTTTAGAATTAATATATACTACTAAGCGGAGAATAGCAATGTGTTTGTCAATTTCTACATTTTAACTTTTTGAGCCTTTCCCACTTAAAAATTTTTCCCATACAAAAAAAACGCCATAGCCGCTTTTGCAGCTTCATGGCGCCTTTTGCATCACCTAATTGTAAGCCAACGAAACAATACTCAAGCCAACGTACCCAATTAAAAGGCCACTGAACCTGTCACCATGGTCACTTTCCCACCAGTCTCTATTTTTTCAACTATCTGTTACAATTCGTCCATCTTTCATACGTAAAATTCTATCACACTGTTCGAGCAATTTTTTTCGTCAGTGTTACTATTTACAATTGTTTTTCCAGTATTACAAATATTTCTAAGGATACGAATAACTTCCTGCCCTGTTCTTGAATCAAGCGCCCCTGTAGGTTCATCTGCTAATATAATCTCTGGATCATTGACTAATGCCCTAGCAATTGCTGTTCGTTGTTGCTCACCACCAGAAAGCAAACTTATACGTGTTTTTTGCAACTTTTGCAATCCCCAATTCTTCTAATATTTTGCTTACTCGATTTTTATCATTTTTTTTCTTACTATATTCTAATGGTATTTTAACATTTTCTAACACAGTGTCTTCTCTAACAAGTGCAAAATCTTGAATCACGTAACCAAATAACTCATTTCTAATTCTAGCCATTTGTTTTCTGCTTTTTCCTGTAATTTTTTCTCCTCTCAACCAATACTCTCCTGCATCAGCAATATCCAAACAACCAATGATATTTAATAATGTTGATTTTCCACATCCACTCGCACCCATAATTGCGGTCATTTCACCACTATTAATTGATACGTCAACTTTTTTCAGTACTTCTACTTTCCTTTTTCCAACTGAAAAGGATTTACAAATTCCTTGCAGATTAATTGCCAAAGTATTTTCTCTATCCATAATCTCCTCACTTTCATTCATATCTCTTAAAAATCTGACTAAGTTCCATCCGATTCCATTTTAACAGTGGTATAATCAATATAATGAACAATAACACCATACCAAATAGAATCCCTACTATCATAGCAAAAATGCATTTTAAAAATTGCCATTACAAATACAAGACCCATTAAAATCGGGATCAATATATGTATCAGCATCTGCAAACCCATCTGTTGTTGTGTTGCTCCACATAATATGTGTATTGAATTGTATTTCATATGTGTGTCTATGTATTGCAACAGCATAGTGATACTTCCCACTATACAATATAAAAGTAAGACCCCCAGCATAGCACAGTCTCTACTATATACCTTTGATAATACATTTGACTACTCCAATCTGTTCACGAAATGACGTAAATTCCAAATCAAACAATCCCAGTTCTTTTGATTTCTCAGCTATTTTGTTTAACACTTCTGGATTATCTGTTTCCAACTGTAAGACATGAAATAAATTTACATTTCGATATCCATTATTTAATGCATCTCTTGGAATCCATGGAATAATAAATGTAGAGTCTAATGATATTGTTTTAGAATTCACTGATGGATTTAAATAAAAAGTTTGATCATTTAATATTCCTACTACTTTAAATGTACTCTTATCCAATGCCTCATTAACGAATGTTGTCCCAATCGGATAAACCTTCGCTAATTTTTTGCCAACTAAGACAGGAATTTCTTGACCATCTTCAATTTGACCTTCCCATTCTGCACTATTAAATGTACGCCCTTGTTGTACATCTATTTGGTACAAGTCATAAAAGTTTTGGTTCATCTGTAAAACTTCTATATCCATTCCATTCCATCTTACCATATTAATCATATGGACATATACATCAACACACTCATTCGTATAATCATATAATTCCTTACATTTTTCTTCAGCTCCATCCATATTTAATGTATTCATAATCGTGACAACGTCAGATCTATCAATTACTGCATACATATTTCTATGTTCTGTACACGCACTCATTTTTGCAGAAAATTCATGTACTTGTTGAAAATTCACAGCAATGAATGCGACTAATATGACCGAAACGATAATCTGCGCATAAATTGGGAAGTATTTTCCTGGGTGTTTTCGAACCTCTCTTAATGCATATTTTATATTTGCCATATACTATCATCTCCATTTTTAATTTTGTTTACGAAGCTGTGTCATTGTTTTTCTTACTTGTTTCCATATAAATATTCCTCCAAAAAGAATCAATATCAACCATTGGATCGTGCAGTTTATCACTCCAAATAAAGCAATTTCCCTCACAATTTTTATATAGACACCAATTATTATTGCCCCTATTAACATTCCTGCAAAAATGAACATACCTGTTGCAATTGAAAAATCAATAATTAATTTCTTAAATATATTAATGTCCGCTGCTCCTACCATTTTTCTCACAAATATCTCAGTAGTTCTGCCCTTTACCCAATACCCTGCAATATTTCCAAAATTGAACAAATTAAGTATTAACAACACACCCATTTGGATTATGTAATACATCGCATCTTGAGAATGAAATATTCTTCTCAATGTGTATCCCTGTGATGATTCTTCCAATACAGTAATTTGTGCATAAGGATTTTTTTGTAAAATTAGTGTTTGTAATTCTTCAAATACAGTATTTGTGTCTTGCTCACAATCCAAATAATATACACCTTTTACTGCTGTTTGAGGATCATTGTTAAGTACCCCTTGCATATCCACTATATATTTTTCTTCTAACTTTTTTTCTTCATAAGTACCTAATACATTAAAATATTTTCCCTTATAGTAATAATATTGTTCTTCTTTATCAATCCAATTTTCATACACATCCCTTCTAAGCCAAATCTCCAGGTGTCCAATTAGCCTCATCTTTATTTTTAAAGTATTCTAATTCGTTAGAATACAGTTCTATTCCATTATAATCAGATGATCTTATCACATTTATCTTTTCTTTTCCCTGTAAAAAAAACATCAAGTCCTCTTGACTGAACGATTCTGACGAGTCTGCCTGCAAAATAGAAATTTTCTTAGTATAATCAGAAAATTCCGTGGCTAACCCTCGCTCCTTATCTGTAAATGATATAGCTAATATCGAATCTATCATGATAATTCCGCCCATCATTGCACAAAAGAAAAAAAGAATTGCATATTTTTGAAAAAATTTTTTTCATGCATATCCTCCTGCTCTGCTTTTCTTTAATTTTTAAAAGATGTACAATGTTTTTCATTGCACATCTTTCTACAACTCCTGTTTCTAATTTTTACAACTCACTAAAACATGAAACTTAATAACTTCTGTCATTAAGATTACTTAAATGTAATAAATGATTATGTAGTCTTAATAATACCATCCATAATATTTGCTTGTCGTAACCAATGGATTATTCCAATGCTCACAACTCGCCTTATAACGTCCGACATCAGATGTCCCTACTTTCGGAGAGTACACAATATCTCTCGCTGCATTTGCACCATCCTGACAAGCAGCCCAACACTGAGTAATAATTCTCGATGTGTCTGTACCATATTGGCCAGTTCCTTTATGCCCAGCTTCAAATTCAGATGAAATACCAGTTTTAAGACCACTCCAAGTCTTTACTTCCTGTGCTGCTGCGCCAAATGCACCTACACTAGCAGTTAACGCACAGCCAATCACTGTCCCTGCCACTAACATCTTCAAACTCTTCTTCATGCAATTTACCTCTCTTTCTATTATAAACCCTCCTAGTCAAATATGAAGGTCAACTAATCTTTTGTTTCCGATTTACTCTACACTTGCATACTATCATACTTTTTATACTATGTCAACTTCTTTTTTATTGACTTTTTGTTTTTTTTATTTTACAATTTACCTGAAATAAATTAATAATACAAGAGGAGGTCTCCATGGAAAAAATGACAGATGTTGAACTTCAGATTATGGATTGCATCTGGTCTATTGGCACAGATGTTTCGCCATCGCAAGTTCTAACACTTCTTAATGAACGTTTTCAACGCGGATGGACGCTTCAAACGTTATCTACCTACATGCTTCGCATGGCTGGAAAAGGATATCTGACATATCAGCGGAAAGGTCGGGTATCTGTCTATCATCCACTAATTACAAAGGATGCTTACTTTGAACAAACCGCAGTTGACTATTCAAAAAATTTGGGGGAAAGGGAGTTTTTGAAACGTAATGGCTGCCGCTCTAATTAAAGAAAATGAGCTGTCAAAAGACGATATTCAGGACTTAAAGGATTATTTAGATGAATTTGATTCAATGGGGCACTGATATTTTCTACGCAATTCTCTTTTGCATTATCACCAGCTTTTGCTTCTGGTCACTATGGAAAGCTTTGATTCTCACTGCAAAGCGTTTTCCTTCTTTGGTTTTGATTTGCTATCGGCTGATTCCTATTGGCATATTTTGTTTTACGCCATTCTTTTTTATTGTGAAATCAATAACTACATTTTTTTCACCGTTTATTCAATCCGATCACCCACTTCCAGGCATGGTGTTCTTTTGTTCCGCAAAGCAAAATTATATTGTCTGGATTCTCATTTCCATATGGTTGATTGGTATTCTTGTCAAATGTATATTTTATGTGAGGGATTGTATTTCATTACGTAAAATCCTTAATCAATCAACCTATTCACAGAGTGATGCTGTATTAGATAAAATCGTCCGTGATTTAACCAAAAGGCTACACCTTACGCATGTTCCGTGCATCCGCTACTGCTCATTGACTTCTACACCGGTCACTGTTAAAAAGCATAAGTTTATCATTATACTTCCGCAGCGTAGTTATTCATCTAATGAACTCTATGCTATTTTGCTGCACGAAATGATTCACATTAAGCACAATGATCTTCGTAAACTTAAATTTGGGCGTATTCTTACTATTATCTTTTGGTTCTATCCAATTGCATACCTATTTCGTCGCGATATTGAGTTGCTTTGTGAAACAGTATGTGATCAAACTGTTTTAAGATTTCTCTCTGATGATCTGTCTCATCATGACTATTTTACACTCATTCTATCGCACCTTCATTCCAAGCAAGTGATTCCTTCCTGCATTGGTTTGAACAATAAAACGCAGTTAAAATATCGAATGTCTGCGAGTCGCTCTGTCTCTTTTGTACATCAAAAACGATCTGGTCTTTGCTCTATTCTATCTGGTGTGTTACTTCTTGTCAGTTCTTCACTGATCGCTCAAGCTAGTGTTGCTCCAATCGATCAGCTAAATTATGACTGGTATGATGCGACGATTGAAACTATTGTAGTTCCTTATGAACCACCAATCTATACTTTTTACACAGTCGAAGAGAACTCTGACTATATGGAATCTGTTTTTCTTCCAAATCTTACTAATGCTAATCTCATTGATACCCGTACTGCTCATGGTGTAAATTCTTATTCTTACACTGTAGCTCCAAACGAACGCATCAGTATCGCTTATATTTACTTAACACCTGAAAATACTGTTACTCTTACTGGTGGTTATGCACCATCCAACGCAGCATTTTGCATTGGTATTTCAAATGGTAATTATCGAAAACAGATCCAGCCTACTGGAAACGGCTATTCACCTACTTTCTCTGTTCCTTCAAATGGAAACTTATGAAATTTTCATTCAAAATACAAGGTAAATATTAGTTTTACTGTAAAGGGAAGCTATGTGTTTTAAAATCAACCTCCAGCCATAAATTTTCTGGCTTGCGCACCCTTTTCAGGTCTGCTATAATGGCAACGACACCATTGTAATACATCATCCCAAAGAAAAGAGGGGCAATTCATGAAAACAAAAGTATTATGACGAAGCGAAGGCACCACAGGACTTCGCATTCACGAGCGTCTTGACAATCGCGACGACATTGAAACTGTTAACTATAGCACCAGAGCTTCGAAA
>ENA-OQHF01002159-OQHF01002159.1-human-gut-metagenome-genome-assembly--contig:-NODE-2159-length-10142-cov-4.249126_pt1 | contig 10142 bp, 9 predicted proteins | sample MGYA00242559_ERZ504709 | MGnify/ENA primary metagenome ERZ504709 (study PRJEB26092, sample SAMD00036203) | human gut metagenome | host: Homo sapiens | study: EMG produced TPA metagenomics assembly of...
TTAGGAGGCTTATACCAATAAAAAACAGTTTGAATGGAAAAAGTAAGTTTGTAAGCTTCTTTTTTTGAGAAAAATCCAAATGACTTCAATTTGAAATAAAACAAAAGAGGCCATCTCAACTCTATTTTGAGACAGCCTCTTTATGGTTTTAGGATGCTGCTTATCGAGAAGCAAACATTGACTGGCTATTAGCCTGACGTGCAGAAATCATACCTTGCAAATCGGGAGATACAGTCACCGGCGTGCCGTCCTGCTGTTTGAAAGTGATAGTTCCGTCTTCATTCATTGTAATCAGTTCAAATGTCTGACCTTCGGCAGAAGCATTCCATGTATTCTTTTCTTTGTCATAAATCAAGGTAAGTGGCTTGTCTTCTTCACCCTTCTTTGTGATAGTGTAGCCATCTTCGTTGGTCTGTACAAGATATTCTCCGCTTTCACCCTTTACGGTTTTTACGCTACCTACATCAGCCAAAGGATTTGAACCAGACCAGAATTCGATAGAGTTCAGTACAATGACGTCTGCCAAGTAAGCTACTTCATATACAGGTACGATATGGAATGCAAGAAAGACAATTTCATTCACGAATTTATTACCAATGTTGTTGTTCCAGTCCTTCAGACTACTCCATAGACCAAATGAACCGATACATGAGGAGCATATAATGCTGCCACTTAGAATCAGACAGGCAGCTGAGAGTTTTAGTTTTTTCATACGCAATTTCAATTAGGGGTTAATATTTTATATGTATTGTCGTTTTGCTATTACAATTTGTTACAAAGTTAGAAGTTATTTTGGATTATGAAAGAAAAAGGTAAAAAAATAGTATCTTTGCGCTGTTTTTTGAGAGAAATTAATGATTAAATAAAAATAGAATGAAAGAAACAATTCAGAAGAGATTGAGCGATTCGAAGACGGCACGCTGGACAGCCTTGTTTATCGTTTCGTTTACCATGATGTGTGGTTATTTTCTGACGGATGTGATGTCACCGTTGGAAAACTTGTTGACAACAAAGGGTCAGGTGGTATATTTTACAGATGATACCTCCATGCCGGCAGACAGTCTGGTGGCCAAAGTGAATTACTTTTCTTCGGAAGAAATGCTTTCAAATTCGTTGTTGACCGTAGAGCAACTTGAGGAAGGAAGTAAAGTACAGTATTATGAAATGCAGAATGGCGCACAGACACAGACGGAAAAGACAATTAGTTCTGTCGCCAGAGGAGAAGGCTGGTCAAGTACAGAATATGGCTTCTTTTCAGGAGCTTATGGCTTGATTAATGTATTCTTGCTGATGCTGTTCTTCGGTGGAGTGATTCTGGATAAAATGGGAATCCGTTTTACCGGAATGATGTCTTCTGGATTGATGTTTATGGGAGCTTTGATTAAATGGTATGCCCTTTCTTCTGATTTTGGAGATGCACAGCTCTTTGGAATGGACATGCAGGTGGCATTGGCTTCTTTAGGATTTGCAATTTTCGGAATGGGAGCTGAAATCACAGGTATTACTGCGTCTAAAGTCATTGTAAAATGGTTTGCTGGAAAGGAACTGGCGCTTGCCATGGGTCTTCAGGTGGCAATGGCTCGTATTGGTACAGCCGTGGGCTTTGGCCGTAAGCTTGCCGGTAGCCCGTTGGATGGGGGATGTTTCTTATCCGGTGTTGTTCGGAGCCATTTTATTATGCGTGGGATTTGCTTCATACATGATTTACTGTGTGATGGGACCGCAAGGAAGATGCTTCTGCCGCAGCTGTTCGCATGGAAAAATGGAGAGACCGAAGAAGAAGGCTTCAAGCTGTCCGATTTGAAACTGATATTCTGTAGCAAGGGCTTCTGGCTGATTAACTTGTTGTGCCTGATGTTCTATGCCGGTGTGTTCCCCTTTCTGAAGTTTGCGACAAAACTGATGATTTATAAGTACGATGTACCGGAATCTTTTGCCGGATTGATTCCTGCCTTATTGCCGTTTGGAACCATTTTGTTGACACCCGTATTCGGTTCTTTATACGACCGTATCGGTCGCGGAGCTACCTTGATGATTATCGGTTCAGTCATGTTGACAGTCGTTCACGTGCTGTTTGCCCTTCCGGTAATGAACTATTGGTGGTTTGCTGTTATTGTCATGATTGTATTGGGAATTGCGTTTTCTTTGGTACCCAGTGCCATGTGGCCTTCAGTTCCTAAAATTATCCCGATGAAGCAGTTGGGTTCTGCTTATGCCACCATTTTCTATATCCAGAATATCGGATTGACAATGGTGCCCTGGCTGATTGGATGGGTGATTGAACATTTTGCTACTTTACGCAACGAAGCTGGTGTAATTGTAGGCTATGACTATACGGCTCCGATGGTTATTTTTGCAGTATTTGGTCTGTGTGCCATTCTTATTTCTACATTGCTTCGTGTAGAAGACAGCAAAAAACATTATGGACTGGAAGAAGCCAATATGAAGAAATAACATTCAAATTATCCTTATAGGAAGGAGTTGAAGATGTGTCAGGTGCATCTTCAGCTCCTTTTGTTTTTATTAATACCTCGTAAGAAGGGGTAATGGTGATATATCCTTTGTCTTGTGGATTTTTTCCCGTATCTTTGAACTGTTTTATGTGAGAGTCTGTTTATGGAAAAGCAAATGGTCTGTCATGGGGCAGATTGCCGGATAGATTTCCACATGAGAAATGTGTAACAAAAATTTGGCTATGAATAATACGAAGAAAAAATCACCTATATCATGGGTTCCTACTGCATATTTTGCTATGGGACTTCCTTTTGTCGTACTCAATATGGTTACCGTGTTAATGTTTAAAGGGCTTGAGGTGGATGATAAGCTAATCACCTTCTGGACGTCTTTGATTCTTTTGCCCTGGACATTGAAACCATTGTGGAGTCCTTTTCTGGAACTTTTCCGGACAAAGAAATTTTTTGTGATTGTCACTCAGTTGATTACGGGAGTTACTTTCGGGTTGGTAGCTTTTGCGTTGAACCTGTCCCATTTTTTCAGTATCTCCATTGCGTTGCTGGCCATTGTTGCTTTTAGCGGAGCTACTCACGACATCGCCTGCGACGGAGTATATATGAGTGAGTTGTCCAATGAAGACCAGGCAAAGTTTATTGGTTGGCAGGGAGCCTTTTATAACATAGCAAAGATTCTGGCAACAGGTGGTTTGGTGTACCTGGCTGGGTATTTTATCGAACTGAATGCAGATGCCGGATTGCTGACAGCCAACAAAAGAGCCTGGATGATTATCTTGCTGATTCTTTCCGTAACCATGATTCTTTTGGGAATCTATCATTTGTTTGCTCTGCCCTCTACCCAGTCGGCTTCTTCCAGAAAAACATTACGGAGTAACAAGGAAGTGATGAAGGAACTGGGGCAGGTGTTGATGGACTTTTTCCGCAAGACACACATCACTTATTATATCTGCTTCATCATCCTTTACCGTTTTGCAGAAGGATTTGTGATGAAGATTGTGCCGCTGTTCCTGAAAGCAGACCGGGAGATGGGAGGATTGGGACTCAATGAAAAGGAAATCGGACTTTATTATGGTACGTACGGAGCTGCGGCTTTTGTGTTGGGTTCTTTGCTGGCAGGATATTATATTGCTCGTCGAGGATTGAAAAAAACGATTTTCTCGTTGTGCTGTATTTTTAACCTTCCTTTTATGGTGTATGCCTTGTTTGCTTACTTCCAGCCGGAAAGTGGTTGGATAATATGCAGTGGTATCGTTTTTGAGTATTTCGGATATGGTTTCGGCTTTGTCGGACTTTCTTTGTTTATGATGCAGCAGGTGGCTCCCGGCAAACATCAGATGGCTCATTATGCATTTGCTTCAGGAATCATGAATTTTGGAGTGATGATTCCGGGAATGTTAAGCGGCTGGGTGTGCGAAAGTCTTGGCACATGGTTTGATAAGCCGGGAGGTTACGAGCCTTTCTTTATCTTTGTGCTGATTGCTATAATTCCAGCCTTCCTGATTACTTATTTCCTTCCGTTTAAATATGACAATGGGGGAAATTTGCTGGAAGGCGAAAAAGAATATGTATAATTATCAATTAAACTAACTGGATATGAATGAAAAATTTGTAATGCCCTGGGAGGAACGCCCGGCAGACTGTAAAGAAGTAATGTGGCGCTATTCGAAGAATCCCGTCATCGGACGCTACCAGATACCTTCATCGAATAGTATTTTCAATAGTGCGGTAGTTCCCTTCAAAGATGGATTTGCTGGGGTGTTCCGTTGCGACAACCGAGCTGTACAGATGAATATCTTTGCAGGTTTCAGCAAGGACGGTATCAACTGGGAAATCAATCATGAGCCGATTGTCTTTAAGCCCGGCAATACGGAGATGATAGATTCTGAATATAAATATGATCCTCGTGTCACTTGGATTGAAGACCGTTACTGGATTACATGGTGCAACGGTTATCACGGACCTACCATCGGTATCGGTTATACATTCGATTTCAAGGAATTCTATCAGTGTGAGAATGCCTTCCTTCCATTTAACCGTAACGGCGTATTGTTCCCGCAGAAAATTAACGGTAAGTATGCCATGCTGAGCCGTCCGAGCGACAATGGTCATACACCTTTCGGAGATATTTATATCAGCTACAGTCCCGATATGAAGTATTGGGGTGAGCACCGTTGTGTAATGAAAGTGACTCCTTTCCCGGAAAGTGCCTGGCAGTGTACGAAAATTGGAGCCGGATCTGTGCCTTTCCTGACAGAAGAAGGCTGGCTGATGTTCTATCACGGGGTTATTACCACTTGCAACGGTTTCCGTTACTCTATGGGAGCAGCTATTCTGGATAAGGACCATCCGGAAAAGGTGCTTTATCGTACCCGTGACTACCTGTTGGCACCTGCTGCACCTTATGAACTGCAGGGAGATGTGCCTAATGTAGTGTTCCCGTGTGCTGCTCTTCAGGATGGAGAAAGAGTGGCTGTGTACTACGGTGCTGCTGATACCGTGGTAGGAATGGCTTTCGGTTATATTTCCGAAATCATTGATTTTGTAAAGCGTACTTCTATTTTGTAAATGTAAATATTTAATAAGACTGTTCCTGTAGCCAGACGCTATGGGAGTAGCCTTTTTTATTTTAGGCCTATGAAAAAACTAATTGCATCTCTGAGCTTTTTGTTCATCTGGAATTGTGCCAATGCGCAGGACCCGGTGGACTATGTAGACCCGTTTATTGGAACAACCAATTATGGTACTTGTAATCCGGGAGCTGTCTGTCCGAATGGTTTAATGTCGGTCGTTCCTTTTAATGTGATGGGGTCGGATGAAAATACCTATGATAAAGACGCTCGCTGGTGGTCTACTCCTTATGAATACACGAACAGCTATTTTACCGGCCTCTCTCATGTCAACCTGAGTGGGGTGGGTTGTCCTGAAATGGGTTCTCTGTTGCTGATGCCCACAACCGGCGAATTGAATGTCGACTATCATCATTACGGAAGCAAGTATGAAAAGGAAACGGCTTCACCGGGATATTACAGCTTGCAACTGACCAAATATAATATTAAGGTAGAGGCTACTTCTACATTGAGAACAGGGCTTACCCGCTTTACTTTTCCAAAGGGGAAGAGCCATATCCTGATGAACTTGGGAGAAGGACTGACCAATGAATCGGGAGCTTATCTGCGCCGGATAAATAACCGTGAAATTGAGGGTATGAAGTTCTTGGGAACATTCTGCTATAATCCTCAGGCTGTGTTCCCTATTTATTTTGTCATGCGTATCAACAAGGCTCCTAAGCAGACGGGGTATTGGAAATTCCAGCGCAAGATGACGGGGGTGGAAGCCGAATGGGACAAAGACAATGGCAAATACAAGTTGTACACGCAGTATGACCGGGATTTGGCTGGCGACGACATCGGTGCATGGTTCACTTTCGATACAGAAGAAAATGAACAGATAGAAGTGGCCGTAGGTGTATCGTTTGTAAGTATGGAAAATGCCCGTCAGAATTTGGAAGCTGAGCAGCATGGAGCTGGATTCGATGAAATCTATGCCAGCGCACGGAAACAGTGGAACGACGATTTGAGCCGTATCATCGTAGAAGGAGGTACAAAGGAACAGAAAACGGTGTTCTATACTGCCTTGTATCACACGCTGATTCACCCGAATATCCTCCAGGATGTAAATGGGGAATACCCAGCCATGGAAACCGGAGAAACGAAGACGACTAAAAACAATCGTTACACCGTATATTCTTTGTGGGATACCTATCGCAACCTGCATCAGTTGATGACTCTGGTGTATCCCGAACGTCAGATTGACATGGTACGTACCATGGTCGATATGTACAAAGAGCATGGGTGGTTACCTAAATGGGAGTTGTACGGACGTGAAACCCTCACGATGGAAGGTGACCCCAGTTTGCCGGTGATTGTGGATACCTGGATGAAGGGTCTGCGTGACTTTGATATGGAAACTGCCTATGAGGCTATGCGCAAGTCGGCTACTCTTCCTGGAAAGGAAAACCTGATGCGTCCGGACAACGATGATTACATGAGCAAAGGCTATGTACCTTTGATGGAACAGTTCGATAACTCCGTATCGCATGCTTTGGAATATTACATTGCCGATTATGCTTTGTATACGCTGGCAAAGAGCATGGGAAAGAAAGAGGATGCCGATTTGTTCTACAAGCGGTCTATGGGATACAAGCATTATTATTGCAAGGAATTCGGCACACTTCGTCCTATTTTGCCGGACGGAAAATTCTATTCTCCGTTCGATCCGCTTCAGGGACAGAACTTTGAACCGAGTCCGGGATTCCACGAAGGTAATTCCTGGAACTATACCTTCTACGTGCCGCATGATGTAAAGGGACTGGCTCGCCTGATGGGAGGACAGAAGAAGTTTATCGACAAACTGCAGATGGTATTCGACAAAGGTTATTATGACCCGGCCAATGAACCGGATATTGCTTATCCTTATCTGTTCAGTTACTTCAAGGGTGAGGAATGGCGTACACAGAAAACCGTTCGTGAACTGCTGGCTAAGTACTTCACTCCCAAACCTGACGGTATTCCGGGAAATGACGATGCTGGTACCATGTCAGCCTGGGCTGTATTCAGTATGATGGGCTTCTACCCTGATTGTCCGGGTGTTCCCGAATATACGTTGACTGACCCGACTTTCGACCGTATTACCATCCGTTTGAATCCGGAATTTTATGGAAAAGATAAGCTGATCATTGAAAAGAAGGAGAATGGTTCACCGGAAGGGTATATTCAGAAGATAGAACTTGGCGGCAAGAAAACAGGTTACCGGATTAATCACAATGACCTGGTAAAAGGCGGCACATTGACGTTCTATAAATAAGCAGATTAGTTTTCCCCTTTAGTTCGTCTTTTCTTTACGGTGTGGCGCACCAGAAAGATGCTGACTTCGTATAAAAGCACGATGGGGAAGGTTACAATCAGCATAGTAAACACGTCTGAGGTAGGAGTGATGATAGCAGCGATAATCATTGCGACAACCCAGGCGTGTTTTCTGTATTGTGCTATGAAATCGGCAGACAAGATGCCCAGTTTGGCCAGCAGCCAGGTAAGAATCGGAATCTCAAACGTGATACCCATCATCAGGCTCAGCATGTTCAGCGTATCAATATAAGAACTGAGCAGAATGGTATTTTCCACTTCCTGACTCACTTGATAGGTCGAAAGGAAGCGGAATGTGAAAGGGAATATCAGGAAATAGCTGAATAGTACTCCCGTCAGGAAGAGCAGATAACCCCAGAATATCAGCCAGCGGGAATATTTCTTTTCATTCTGGTAGAGTGCCGGCGAAATAAAATGAAAAAGCTGATAGAGTATGTAAGGAGAAGCCAGCAGAATACCCGCATAGAACGAAACACTCATGTGGGTGAGAAACTGTCCTGAAAGTTGCGTGTTGATAAGTTTTACCGGCAAAGCTTCCGCTTCCAGTCCGGCTATATGCAGTATCCTTCCTAACCACGCAAAGAAACGGTAGGTACAGAAGTCGCCCTCTTTGGGAGCAAGGATGAGGCCGAAAAGTTCTTCCTTAAAACAGAAGGCCAGCAGCATAAGCACAATTACCGCACAAGCGATGTGGATAATCGTTTTACGCAGCTCGTCCAGGTGGTCCCAGAAAGTCAGTTCCGTTGGTTGCGTTGGCTTCACGGCAGTTATTTTTCTTTTTTCTCGTTCGAAGTGGTTTCTTCCTTCTTTTGGTCTGTTTCTTTCAGGTTATCTTCCACTTCGTTCATGCCTTCCTTGAAACTTCTTACACCTTTGCCAATACCTTTCATCAGTTCGGGAATCTTCTTTCCGCCGAACAGCAGCAGGATGATTAAAGCAAGAAATAAAAATTCCTGGGTACCGATACCCATAAACAGCAGTGTAGTATTCATGTACTTTTTGTGTAAATAGTGAGTGAATTTGTCATTTATTCTTCCGCAAAAATATGGATTGTTTTTTACCTGAGCAAGTGTGTGTGCTTTTGTCTTTTGGACATTTCAATAAAAGTGATAGGTTTTATTCATTTTTATAGTGTGAATCACTGATTTACGTCTCTTGTGGTATCTTTTTATAAAGGGCTCGTACTCTTTTATGTTTTCCTTATGCGAAACCTATGTTTCAGGGAGCAGAAACGTATGTTTTCTAGTTTTAAAATTAAGGTTATGGCTGAAGATGTAAACTCTTTGGGTGGGAGTATAAGCTATGTGTAATGGTGTGAACAGAGGTATATCGGGTAAATGTCAGCAAGATGTCAGTAAGATTTTATTGCTCTTATGAAGGGAGTGCATAGCTTTGTTTTTAGAAAATATAGCTGGATATGGAAAAGAAAAGGTATTACGTGGGTATGCGTCGGTTTATTATTCTGTCTTCTTTTATAATAGGATTTGTATCATTCTTTATTTCTTATAATAAGAAAGAGGATGCGTCTTTGCCTGATAAACTGGAGCAAATGATGTGTCGTACGAAGATGAATGTGCACTGTGACCCTTTTTATGGTTACCAGATACATTATCCTGCGTTCTTCGAACAGGTTCCGGATTCACTCATTCATGAAACGGGATGTTGCCAGTTCTATTTTGGGAATATGCTGAAGATTGCTCAGACAGCTTTTGTCATAACTAATTTTGAAGGATTTACCGTGCGGCAGGGAATGGAACATTTTGCCATGGAACAGCATGCCACTGAACGGCGGTGTGGAAGTGATTATTTCCTTCTTTCCGGACCTCTTTATATCAACCATCGGCCGGTAGAGGGCTATCGTTTTTATGCCAAATATGTGCAACGGCAAAAGCTCTGGTTTGTGCAGTCTTTGTCTTATCCTGTGAGTTGCACACGTGCTGTTTCACGACTTATTGATCAGATAGATGACTGGCAAGTGTGGGAGGAGAAAGAATAGTGTAGGTAAGGAATTTATTTTTTTGAATTCTCCTGTAAAGGATAGAGAAAATTATAGAAAATATATAACTTTGTAATAGAAGATAAATCATTTAGTAAACGTAAGATTATAAATTATAATGTGTATGTATAAATCCGATTTCCAACCTATAATGAAGCGCTATGCATTAGCCTTGAAAATAATTCTATTAATGGCTGGTGTAATGTTTATTGTAAGGTCATTTGTATTACCATACTCTATAGAACAAATAGCAAGTCTTTTATTGGGTATTTTGTTGATGATTATCTATATATATTTATTGATGATTATTCCATCGGCTATAGAGTTAGATAATGAAGGCATAACAATAAAGAGGGTATTAGGTAAAAAATCTATTCCTTATTCGGTAATTAAAGAAGTTTTTGCCTATAATGGAGTTCAAGAAGATGTGCGTTATTTTGGAAGTAACGGATTTTTAGGATATATAGGGATTATGGGGAGTACTCCTTATGGTAAATATTATTCTTATGTAAAGAATCCTCAGCAGCAGGTTTTTGTTTTGACGCAGAATAAGAACTATCTTTTAAGTTGTGAAAATAGAGATATATTCATAAAAGAATTATCGAATAAACTTTCTAAGTAATCTTTGGATTTCTATTTATTGGTTATTGGGGAAACTGTATTTTAAGCAGTAAAGCCAACGAAATTTTTCTTTAAAAGTTTCGGGCTGTCTTGTCTCTTCCCTAAAAGATGGGTATCTTTGACTCGTTTTTC
>ENA-OQHF01002160-OQHF01002160.1-human-gut-metagenome-genome-assembly--contig:-NODE-2160-length-10132-cov-11.157721_pt1 | contig 10132 bp, 8 predicted proteins | sample MGYA00242559_ERZ504709 | MGnify/ENA primary metagenome ERZ504709 (study PRJEB26092, sample SAMD00036203) | human gut metagenome | host: Homo sapiens | study: EMG produced TPA metagenomics assembly of...
TCCACATTCACATATTCAATTTTACAAATTAACAAAACCGTCTTCAACCACGGTTATTAAAGGTTGAAAGAAAGGAGAAGTATATTGTAGACGACCAGTTAGATGGGTCAATTACAATATACCAGGATATATTATAACTGAAGAGTCGGTATGGAGACTATAAACCCATGCCATTGGTCGGAACAAAGACCTAAAATTTGTTCCAGTGCAGAGAAAACTGCTAAACATCTTAAAAGGCGAGTAATCGCCTTTTAATTTTAGAAGGAGAGTATTGAATGAATAATATTTCATTTAAACAATGGAAATGAAGAAATATTATCTTATTATCATAAAGACATTTATCACTTAATATCAAAAAACTTAATCTAAATGAAATACATTATTTTAGCGAGGAAAAATTCTCGCTTTTTTTGTTGCAACAACCTAAAGGAAAGGAAAAAGAATATGAAAAACATATTGAAGAAAGGTAGTAAATTCTTTCTAACAGCATTAGTTATTCTCAATTCGTTGATGAATACTTTACCGGTACATGCTGAAGAAACGACTACAGATGAAAATGATTTAGATACGATTGTAGAACTTGGAAATGCAGAAGATGTATTTCCTGATTTGATGCCTCAGTCTGATGGAATCTCATTAACGGATACAACAGGAACAGGCAGTATTTATGCAATGATCCATATTGCCAATCAGTATGGATTTGATTATGTACAGCAATTGTATGTTGGGGATAAGACAGTATTCTGTATTGAGCCTATGCAGCTTTTTACAGAAGGCTTGGATTATCATCAGGATACTGCAAAATGGGATGAATTATCTGAACAAACTCGTCAAAATATCTGGGAAATCAATTATTATGGATACAGCTATTCTGGTCATCAAACAGAAAAATACTATGTCGCAACTCAGGTTATGATTTGGCAGGCAGTGACTGGAACTTGGTATCAGCCTTACTTTACAGATGGAACAACCATTTATGATATTTCAAATGAGGTTGCAGTCATTAACAATTTACGTACTCAGCCTCAGGGTAGACCTTCATTCAATAATCAAACGATTAAAATGGGATTAAATACACCGGTGACATTAACGGATACGAAGGGTACTTTAGCAAACTATTCAATCACAAATTCAAATGGGATTCGTGCTTCTGTAAATGGAAACAATCTTACAGTAGCTATCACATCTGAAAATTATGATAAGAGTATTACTTTTTCACGTAATTTTACAGCGCGAGATGTAAATGTTATCTATGGATCAGGTGGATATCAAAGAGTTATTTATTTAGCATCGAGGCGAGATCCTTCTCCAAACTTTAAATTAAATTTCGATTTGATGTATGCGGATATTGAAGTTGAAAAACAGGATTCTCAAACAGGTACTAAGACTCAAGGAGATGCTACTTTCAATGGAGCAACATTTGCGATTAAGGATACAAGTGGAAATGTACTTGAAACAATTACGACAAATGGTACAAAAGCTAAATCTAAAAAATATCCAGTGGGAACAACTTTAAATGTATGTGAGGTTACTTCTCCTGAAGGATATTTAACTAACAGTTCTTGTAATACAGTAGAACTTAAATATTCAGGTGATAACACACCTAGTACATTCTCTACAACAGTTAAAGACCAGGTTATTAAGGGTCGTATTGAAATTGCGAAAACAATTGATAAAGAGAAATACGGATTATTTCAAAGCAATGTTCAAAAGCCTGGTGAAGGATTTAAATTTGATATTATTTTAAAATCGACAGGTAAAGTCGTATCAACATTGATTACGGATGAAGATGGTCGAGCTATTAGTGATTATCTTCCATACGGAACTTATATCGTTAAAGAACATGAAACAAAAGGTTATGATACTTTAAAACCTTTTGAAGTAAAGATTGATCAAAATGAGAAGACATATTTCTATAACATCTATAATGATACAATCAAAGCTGAATTGACTATCTACAAAACGGACAGTGAAACTGGAAAACGCATTCCGGCAGCTGGAGTTGAATTTAAAATCAAAGATGCAGATGGAAATTATGTAACACAGGAAGTAACGTATCCTAAAAAATATACAACGGATGTATTTAAAACAGATGAAGATGGATCTGTACATTTACCTGCTCCATTAAAGTATGGTGAATATAAATTAGTGGAGATCAAAGCACCTCATGGCTATGTATTAAAAGATACAGAAATTCCAATCAATGTGGATGGTTCTAGTACAGAAATCTTTATGAATTTTGATAACAAAACACAAAAAGGCCAGGTCTATGTGGAAAAGACAGGTGAGATGTTGTCAGGAGCAAAAGAATCTGAAACAGATTATGGAACTTTATATACTCCTGAATACAAAGAACAATATTTATCTGGTGTCACTTATGAAATCACAGCACGTGAGGATATTGTAACTCCAGAAGGAACTGTATGGTTCCACAAAGGAGATGTAGTTGATACATTTACAACAGGGGATGGCATAACAACTTCTTCTTTATTACAGCTAGGTAAATATTCTATTAAAGAAACAGCAACACAAACTGGTTTTGTGTTAGATGAAAACATATATGATTTTGATATCGAATATGCCGGTCAGATGATTGATGTAGTTGAAATCAAACAGTCTTATGTAAATGAAAGACAGAAATTAGATTTGCAGATTACTAAAACATTTGAAGATGAAGATAAGGATGCATATAAAGATGTTGTCTTTGGTGTATATTCTAAGAACGATATTAGTTTAAATGACAAAGTGATTATTCCTGCAGATGGATTGGTTGGAACATTAACGATTGATGAAGATGGCAAAAATATTGAACAGTTGGATCTTCCAACAGGCGAATACTATGTTAAGGAATTGGAAACAAATGTAGGCTTCAAATTGGATGAAGAAAAGCATGACTTTACTTTCGATTATGATGAAGATACTACTAAACCTACTGTATCAGTTTCAATGGATCTTTATAATGAAAAACGTCGTTTAGAATTGGATGTAAATAAAGTGGATAAAGATCACCATGATCACTTCTTGAATGGAGCGATTTTTGAAGTATATGATAAGACAATTGATTCTTATGTTACTACTTTAGCCAGTGGTCAATTAATGATTGCTGGAGAAGAAAAAGATGAAGAGTATGAAATCTCTAAAAATGAAGATTTTACTAAAATCATCAAGACGGTAAAAACAGATGAAAACAAACAAATTGTTTTAGATATTGATGATGGAACATATTATTCTAGAAAAGTAGGAAGTGATGAAGTCACTAAACATGTCATTAAAGACGGTAAAGCAGTGCTTTCTGATGCGATTTATGGTCATGAATATAAATTTAAGGAAATCAAAGCTCCAACTTCTTATCAATTAGCTGATAAATCTAAAGCTTATAAAGTAGAGGCGGATGAGGAAACCGATACAATTATTTATTATTTTGAAAATGCGCGTATCGTTGTTCCAAATACAGGGGTATAAATAGTATGAAACATAAAAGAATAAAAATAGCAACTGCACTAGTTGTAGTGGGAGTGATTGGTGGAGTTATCTACAATCAGGTTACTGCAAAGAAATCTTATGACTATTCGGATTATTATGTAGAAACAAAAACGACTAAAAAAGAATCAAATAAAGAGAATGAGGAAGCTTCTGAAAAGGAGCTTTCTTTATCTTTGTTGAAAAAAACAAATAATGATGTTGTGGGTATTTTAGAATTTGATGATCGAATTATTTATGAGCCGATTGTACAAGCACCAAATAATGATTATTATGTTCGTAAGAATATCAACAAAGAATATGCCAATGCCGGAATACCATTTGTATCGGCAGATGGAAATATAGATTCAAAAAATGTTGTAATCTATGGTCATTCTAGTAAATGGGATAACATTATTTTTACACCTTTGATGAGTTATATAGATCAGAACTATTATAAAAAGCATGATACATTTAAATTCATCACTGAAGATGAAACTAGAATATATCAGATTTTTGGAGTGATGAATATTGATTTAAACGACTTGAATGATTCTTTAGAATTTACTCAAACAGAATGGGATTCAACAAATTCATTTAATGCATTTATATCAGATTCCATTAACAGAGGATTGTATAAGACTGGTGTTTCAGTAAATAAAGAAGATCGATTAATGACATTGGTTACTTGTGACACAAGAGATAACAATAAGAGAATTGTAATTCTAGCTAAATTGGTTAATATAGCAAATGTTTAAAAACTAAGGTGTATGATATTATTTAGCTAGATAAATTACAATTTAGTGATTTGTTAGATAAATAGTAATTTGGAGGTGAGATTATTATGGATAAATATACAAAAATAAAACATCTTTTTGAACAAAATAGAGATGAAGAAAATGCTATAAAGATGTCAAAATATATGAGAGATTTGTTCAAATTCTATGGATTAGCAACTCCAATAAGAAAGTCATTTTATAAAGATTTACTAAAAGAAGAAAAAGTAAGTAAAGTTGTGGATTGGGATTTTTTAGATAAATGTTATGAAGATGACTATAGAGAATTTCAATATTTAGTCATGGACTATTTAGTAACTATGCAAAAATATTTAACTTATGATGATGTTTCTAAAATTTTTAAATATATAAAGTCAAAACAATGGTGGGATACAATAGATGGACTAGATAGAATCGTTGGAAATATAGCATTTAAAGATGAAAGAATAAATGATTTGATGTTGAAATGGTCAAAAGATGAAGATTTTTGGGTAAGAAGAATAGCAATAGACCATCAACTTTGTAGAAAAGAAAAAACTAATACAGAATTATTAGAAAAAATAATTGTAAATAATTTTGGTAGTAATGAATTTTTTATAAATAAGGCTATTGGTTGGAGTTTAAGAGATTATTCTAAAACAAATCCGAAATGGGTTAAAGAGTTTGTTGGAAAATACAAAGACAAAATGGACAAGTTAAGTATTAAAGAGGCTAGTAAATATATTTAATTAGCAATACAAATTAACAGTTTAGGTTTACCTGAGCTTCGATAAGCATTAGCACTTCAGCTAGTGCTTTTCTTTAATCAAGTGAGCAACATGATGTTCACACTATTAGAAATTAAAAGGATCATTCTATTACCGAAAAATGAATATTTACCAAAAATTGGGAATAGAATAATGACAGAACCCACTAATTGTGTTAAATTATGCTTGTGATAGTTATTACCAAAAATTTAATAATTTTTAAAAAGTGGGAATAGGGGAGGATGTTATGCAACTTATTGTTAGAAAAAAATATTTAGATGAGTTGATTGAATTATATGGCACACCCGATATAAAGGTTATCACTGGAATCCGTCGTAGTGGAAAATCAGTATTACTTCAGGAATTTATCACATATTTAAAATCTTTAAATGAGCAAATCAATATTGTGATGATTAATCTTCAAGAATTGGAATTTGATTATTTGTTAGAATACCATGCCTTGCATCAATATATTATGAACCAATACAAAGAAGAAATGACAAATGTACTGCTAATTGATGAGGTACAGATGTGTCCTCAATTTGAACTTGCAATTAATAGCATTTATGCAAAAGGAATCTATGATATTTATATTACAGGTTCTAATGCTTTCTTGCTTAGCTCAGATTTGGCAACACTGTTTACTGGAAGAACAATGGAAATAAAAGTATACCCATTTTCATTTAAGGAATATTTAACTTATTATAAAATCACAGATGGATATGATGATGCTTTTGATCAATATGTCAAAATTGGAGGTATGCCAGGAGCTTATGCTTATAAAACGGAAGATCGACAATATGACTATGTACGAGATGTTTATTCAACAATTCTTATTCGAGATTTAGTTGAAAAGTATAAGATAAGAAATAAACTAGAATTCACGAATATATCCGAATTTATGATGGATAACATTGGAAACTTGCTTTCTCCAAACAATATCTGTAAAACTTTAAAGAATGATCAAAGTGAAATAACAAGAAAGACTGTTTCAAAATATATTGGTTACTTAGAAAATGCTTTCCTATTTTACGAAGCAAAACGATACGATTTGAAAGGGAAAAAATACCTAACCAATAATAGTAAGTATTATCTTTGTGACTCCTCTTTTCGTTATGCAGTCAATGGTACACGAAACATGGACTTTGGAAGAGTATATGAAAACATCGTCTATTTAGAATTACGAAGAAGGGATTATGAAGTATATGTTGGCAAACTGTATAAAAAAGAAATCGACTTTGTTGCCAAGAAACGTGATACACAAATATATATTCAAGTAAGTGATAATATTTCGGATGAAAAAACATTTGAAAGAGAATACACACCATTGCTTGCGATAAAAGATGCTTATCCTAAGTTGATCATAGCCAGAACACGTCATGAAACATATGATTATCAAGGTATTCAAGTTATTGATCTTTGCAGATGGCTTAGAAAAGAATAACGATTCGTTTTCAAAAGCATAATGGGTGCTGTCCAGACAATGTCTGGATGACTTTATTGCATAAGTTAAATTTACAGTGTTGCTTAACTGAAAATAATTAGGTGCCTAAAAAGCAGTACAGAGCATTACCACTTTGGTAGTGCTTTTCTTTTTGCCTGATTTAGAAAGGATGGTGATGTTATGGCAGAATTTAAATCTCAAGATGAGAAAACTAAACAGGCTTTTTCAATGATTGAGCAGGGAGTAAAGGATGTTTATTCTTCTGAATCTTTTAAACAGTATCTATCCTGTTTAAGTAAGTTTCATAGTTATTCCTTGAATAACACATTATTAATATTGTCGCAGAAGCCGGAGGCTAGTTTAGTAGCTGGTTATCGTGCCTGGCAGACAAATTTTAATCGTCATGTAAATAAGGGTGAAAAAGGATTGATGATTCTAGCTCCGGTTACAACAAAAGAAGATAGATTAATGAATAAACACGACGAGAATGGAAATGTGATTTTAGATGAATCTGGAAATCCAGTCCAGGAAATGCGTGTAGTCAATCTGACTCATTTTAAGACAACGACTGTCTTTGATATTTCACAAACTTCAGGAGATCCTCTTCCATCTTTAGTGCATGATTTGACAGGTTCTAGTAATGAAGTGAAAGCAATTATTCAAACTATTCAGTCCGTATGTACAATACCAATTGAATTTAAAACAGAAACTGAAGATCTTAGTTTTATGACTGGAGCTAAAGGATATTATTCACCAAAGAAAGATAAGATTGTCATTAATAAAGATTTAGAGGATTTACAAACCGCAAAAACATTAATACATGAGTATGCTCACAGCATACTTCATAAAGAAACTGATAAAACTCAAAGCCAACGAGAAATTGAAGCAGAATCGTTGGCTTTTGTTATATGTGATCATTTTGGAATTGATACTTCTGAATATTCATTTGGCTATATCGCGTCTTATGCTAACAAGGAGTACAGTGAGTTGAAATTTATTTTAGTGAACATTCAGAGTAAAGCACACGAAATGATTGAACTAATAGAACCTGTGTTTAAGGAGAATTTGCATATGCTAGAAAAGGAAAATCAATATATTACTCCAGTGGAAATGGAAGAATTGAATCATGATATTGTACTTAAAATTGCATCCGTGATGGAACAGTATAAAGAAGTTATGCCAGATTCAAATATTACAACTTCAGATATTCATGAAACGATTGATCAAGAAATATCGAATCTTTTGACAGATAATAAAGAATATAGAGTACAAGATCATTTGTATCAGAATAATGAAGTATACCAGCTTGTTTTGCATAGTGCTTGTTATGATGCATTTATGAATGAAGAGTTTGATCCAAAACAATTCTGGTTTATGGATCATTCAATTGAAAGAAGAAACTATGAGATGTTTGAAAAAATAGCTAATCCTTTATTAACAAACAGTGTATATTATATGAAATATGGAACACCTAATTATATGGATTTAAATATCGAAATTATTGGTGATGATCGATTGGCTATGGCTCATAACTATGTTTTAAATGGGGATGTAATGGCTGATCCAGATGTTGAATTTACGGTTGATAAAAAGAACAGGATGCTATATCCACAGACCTATCAGCAGGATTCGCTTCAATACTTTGAAAGAGTAGATGGAGATTCAGCTCGTGCTCGAGAACTGAATCATTTTATGCATGAATGGCTTACAAATGTTGTTGATCAAAAGTATAAAGTACAAACTATTTATACTGAAGATAAAGAACTATCGGTTAAGGAAAATCCAAATGCCGTAAGAAGCTTTTGTAAACAGAATGGTATTGGAATGATGGCACCTAAACTAAAGGAGTTGGAAAAATGAGTAAAAAGTTTATTCGAAAATCGGTTCTTGAAAAAGTTAGGACACTATTGGCATTTGATTATTTAAATAATTATCATCCTTCACTATTAGTAAAAAATGGAAAGAAGGATTACTATCATAGAGAACATGAATCATTGCACTTTTCAAACGGTAAGTGGTATTGGTGGTCGCAAGGTGTAGGTGGTACAACTGCATTGGATTATTTGATTGCTGTAGAAGGATATGATTTTAAAGAAGCGTGTAACTATTTAGCAAGTTTAATGAATATTAGTGATCCAGTTGTAACGTATTATTATAAAAAAGAAACTAAACCATTCGAGCTTCCTGAGAAAGATACAAACAATAATTTAGTGATTCGTTATTTGTGTGAAACACGAAAAATAGATAGAGGAATTGTTGATTATTTTATTTCTAAAGGGATGCTTTATCAGTCAGCAAATTTTCGAAATGCTGTGTTTGTTGGGTATGATGGTGATATGCCTGCTTATGCATTTAAGCGAAATATATTTAAAGATTTTAAATTAGAACATACAGGAAGTAATAAGGCTTTTAGCTTTAATTATCAAAATAAAGAAAGCAATGTTCTTCATGTTTTTGAAGCAGCCATTGATTTATTGTCTTATATGACACTATTAAAAATGGAGGATATTGATTACAAGTCTTTTAATTATTTATCTTTAGGTGGAGCTTGTGAAAAGATAGCAGCAAAAAATGAAGCTGATATGCCGATTGCATTAAATGCCTTTTTAGAAAGAAATCCCAATGTTCAAATTATTGTTTTCCATTTGGATAATGATGAAGTAGGTAGAGGTGCAACACAAAAGATTATGATGATTGCAAGACGTAACTATCAATGTTTTGATAATCATCCTGTAAACTTTAAAGATGTAAATGATGAATTAATTCATAAAAGTCTGTTGCTATCGACTGATTTATGAATTCGACAACAGAATTATACATGTCATATATGATACAAAGTAATGCAATAATAATTAATGAGAAATACTTTTTCTGTACATTAGCAATGGAATTGCATACCATTTAAATATGGAGGTGATGCTGTATGTCTACTATTCAAGTAAGAGTTGATGATGATTTGAAATCTAAGGCAGATGCATTATTTAAGGAATTGGGTACAGATACCACTAGCGCAATTCGTATGTTTTTAACTCAAGCAGTTGCTTATGGTGGAATTCCTTTTAAAATAAAAAAATTCAATAAAACAAATGAAATGAAAGTTATGATTGAAGATGAATTTTTGGATAGACTTGCTTCTTCTAGTGTTCAATCTAGAGAAGGAAAAGTAATAGATGCAGATATAGCAATAGATAGCGTTAGAAATAAATATGGACTATAAAGTAATATTTACTGAAAATGTATTTGCAGATAATGCCTACTTTCTTTGTGAATCCCTTTATTTACTATAACCGCTTACAAATGATAAAAAACATGTACTTTTTGTGTTCAATCACGTATACTAAAAAGTAGGTGAATACATAATGAGGAGAGAATAATATGATAATAAGGAAGCGAATCGTGTCGCTTTTTTTAGCGACGACATTGTTGATGCCGCTTACACAAATTACTCCATTGAATGCTGAATCAAATACAAAAGAGGTGGATGTCATGTTTACACATGATACGCATTCTCATTTGGATAGTTTCACAACAAATGTAGATGGAGAACTTCAAGAAGTTGGTGGTTTTGCGAGAATTAAAACATTATCTAAGAGTAAACAATTTGTGTGCTAGAGATTGCTTTATTTACGGGTTAATTTAGAATTCGATAATACTAAATGCCTTAATATTCTATCAATTTTTGGCCATTTCTCATCTTGAGCTTTAAC
>ENA-OQHF01002162-OQHF01002162.1-human-gut-metagenome-genome-assembly--contig:-NODE-2162-length-10128-cov-2.748725_pt1 | contig 10128 bp, 8 predicted proteins | sample MGYA00242559_ERZ504709 | MGnify/ENA primary metagenome ERZ504709 (study PRJEB26092, sample SAMD00036203) | human gut metagenome | host: Homo sapiens | study: EMG produced TPA metagenomics assembly of...
GTCTCTTCCCTGCTTCGTCTCCGCAGAAAACGGAAGGATCTTTCCCTCTTTCGGAAGGCCCAGTCCGATGCGGATCTCCTTCAGGCTTTTTGCCACCTGGCTGCGTTTCAGCTTGTCAAGCTTGGTCGCGATGATCACCGGCTCATATCCGTTGTGACAGATCCAGTCATACATCTGCTTGTCATTGGCGGAAGGCTTGTGGCGGATATCCACCAGGAGAAAAACCGCACAGAGCTCTTTGGAATTATGAAGATAGCCCTCGATCATTTTTCCCCATTTTTCCTTCTCTGCTGCAGAAACCTTGGCGTAGCCGTAGCCCGGCAGGTCTACGAGATACATTGCCTCATTAATGTTATAAAAATTGATCGTCTGTGTTTTTCCCGGCTGTGCGCTGGTTCTTGCCAGGGCCTTGCGGTTCATCAGACCATTGATCAGGGAGGATTTCCCTACATTTGATTTTCCCGCAAAAGCTACCTCCGGCCTTCCTGTGTCCGGGATCTTGCTTGTGATGCCGCAGACGATATCCAGCGATACGTTTTTGATTACCATTCGTTATTCCTCCCTTTTCTTTTAAAAGCCCTGTCCTGAAGGTCAGGGCAGGGTTTTTCTGTTTTTTGTTTATGCAAGAGCTTCACCGAGAACTTCTTTCATACTATCCACAAACCGGATATTCAGTCCCTGGATGATCTCTCTGTCCATCTCCTCGATATCCGGACGATTTTTCTCCGGAACAAGGACTTCTTTGATCCTGGCATATTTAGCTGCAAGCAGCTTCTCTTTCAGTCCGCCGATCGGAAGCACACGGCCTCTTAAGGTGATCTCACCGGTCATGGCAAGATCCGCACGTACCGGTTTTTCGATAATTGCAGACAGCATGGCAGTTGCCATTGTAATACCTGCAGACGGACCATCCTTCGGAACGGCACCCTCCGGGATATGTACATGCATATCATGCTTCTGGAAAAATTCCGGATCGATCTCATATTGTTCAGAAACCGAACGGATATAACTGATACCTGCCTGTGCAGATTCCTTCATCACATCTCCAAGCTGTCCAGTAAGAAGCAGCTCGCCTTTTCCGGGCATGATATTGACCTCGATCTGCAGGGTATCACCGCCTACCTGTGTCCACGCAAGACCGCGGGCGATCCCGATCTCATCCTTCTCATTGGCCATCAGATAGTTATATCGTTCTTTGCCAAGGAATCTAGAAATATTTCTGGATGTGACAACTACTTTATCCTTACCCTCTTCCATGATAGCACGTGCAGTCTTTCTGCAGATACGTCCGATGCTTCTCTCCAGAGAACGGACTCCTGCCTCCTTGGTATAGTTGTTGATCAGCTTGCCAAGAGCTGCCGGCTGGATCACCAGCTTGCCTTCCGGAATACCGTTGATCTCCATCTGCTTCGGGATCAGATGTTCCCTTGCGATATGTTCCTTCTCATTCTCCGTATATCCCGGGATTTCCATCAGCTCCATACGGTCAAGAAGAGGTCTCGGGATTCCCTGAACATCATTTGCAGTGGCAATAAACAGTACCTCGGAAAGATCCTGGGGAATCTCTACATAGTGATCATTAAACTTACTGTTCTGCTCCGGATCCAGAACCTCCAGAAGTGCTGCGGATGTATCTCCTTTATAATCGCTGCTGGTCTTGTCGATCTCATCAAGAAGTATCAGCGGGTTGCTGACTCCGGCTTCCTTCAGTGCGACTGTGATCCTTCCTGGCATGGCACCGACGTAAGTCTTTCTGTGACCCCGGATCTCTGCCTCATCACGGACACCTCCAAGACAGATCCGGACGTATTTCTTGTTCATGGCCTCTGCCACAGAACGTGCAATGGAAGTTTTTCCGGTTCCCGGAGGTCCCACCAGACAGAGGATCGGACTCTTTCCCTTGTGGGTCAGCTTACGTACAGCAAGGAATTCCATGATACGCTCTTTGACCTCTTTCAGTCCGTAATGACCCTCTTCCAAAACCTTCCATGCGTTCTCAAGATCCTCGGAATCCTCGGATTTCTTATTCCACGGAAGTGCAAGAACGGTTTCCAGATAGCCTCTCTGCACCGTTGCCTCTGCAGCACTGGCTGCCATTCCTTTAAAACGGCTGATCTCCTTGGAAATCTTCTCTTTTACTTCATCAGATGCATCCAGCTCCTTCAGCTGTTTTTTAAATTCATCGATATCATCAGCAGTATTCTCCTCACCCAGCTCCTCACGGATGGTTTTCAGCTGTTCCCGGAGGATATACTCTCTCTGGTTCTTGTCGATATGGGATTTCACCTTGCGCTGAAGATCTTTAGTGATATGGATCACCTCGATCTCGCTGCCAAGAAGCGCTCCAAGGATCTCATAACGGTCATTCAAAGACACTGCTTCCAGAAGTTTCTGCTTGTTCTGATACGCCATCGGAAGATTTACTGCGATCTGGTCGATGGTTTCCTGCACATCTTCGATGTTCATGATCTGGGTTACCAGATCCTTGCTTACTTTTCCGCTTTCTCTGCAGTATCTCTGAAAAGCTCCCGGATGCTGCGAAGCATGGCGTCCTTTACCGTTTCCGGGTAATCCTCTTCCTGCGCCGTAACGATCTCGCATTCCGCCTTCAGATATGGTTCCTCCTGCTCCAGGCCCAGAACCTCTGCCCTGTCCAGTCCCTCTACCAGAACCCGGTAAAGATCCTGCGGAAGCTTCACCACCTGCTTGATATAAGCGACGGTTCCTACCTGATACAGATCAGTAAGTTCCGGTATTTCCACCTCAGGATCCTTCTGTGTCAGCAGAAAGATCTTCTGGTCATGGAGCATGGCTGCTTCCACGGCACGGATAGATTTCTCCCTGCTCACATCAAAGTGTACGATCATATCCGGAAGGACTGTAGTCCCACGGAGAGCGATCATTGGCAATATATTGACCTGATTTGTCATTTATGTCATTCCCTTCATCAAGCTGTTTCCGGCTTGCCTTTCTTTCTCGAACGGGATGTTTTGCGTCCTGCTTTTTTTGCAGGAGCCTTGGCCTCCCCGTGGATGATCTCCGGCTCTCCGGTTCCCTCCACCGCCTCTTTTGTAACGATACACTTACGGATGGTGTCATCAGATGGTGTCTTGTACATCAGATCCATCAGGGTATGCTCCATGATGGCACGAAGTCCTCTGGCACCTGTTTTTCTCTCAAGAGATTTCCGGGCAACTGTCTCAAGTGCTTCATCCTGGAACTCAAGCTTCACGCCATCCAGCTCAAAAAGCTTGTCATACTGCTTTGTGAGGGAATTCTTAGGCTCCTTCAGAATACGGATCAGCGCTTCTTCATCCAGAGAATCCAAGGTTACCACGACCGGAACTCGTCCGATAAACTCCGGGATCAGACCGAATTTAATAAAGTCCTCCGGCATAACCTCCTTCAGAACCTCGCCCACATTGCGGTCTTCCTTCTCGGAAACCTCCGCTCCGAAACCAATGGATTTGGTATCCTGTCTTGCCTCGATGATCTTCTCCAGTCCGTCAAAAGCACCACCGCAAATGAACAGGATGTTTGTAGTATCGATCTGGATAAATTCCTGATGAGGATGCTTTCTTCCTCCCTGAGGAGGTACGCTTGCAACGGTTCCTTCCAGAATTTTCAGAAGTGCCTGCTGTACGCCCTCACCGGACACATCTCTGGTGATGGATGTATTCTCGGATTTCTTGTGATCTTATCGATCTCATCGATATAAATGATTCCGTACTGAGCACGCTCAATATCGTAATCGGCTGCCTGAATGATCTTCAGAAGAATGTTCTCAACATCCTCGCCAACATAGCCCGCCTCTGTGAGAGTAGTGGCATCTGCGATGGCAAAGGGAACATTCAGCAGTCTTGCCAGTGTCTGTGCAAGAAGTGTCTTGCCGGAACCGGTCGGACCAAGCATCAGGATATTACTCTTCTGCAGCTCTACGTCCAGGTTTCTTGAAGCAAGAATTCTCTTGTAATGATTGTAAACAGCTACGGAAAGTGCCTTCTTGGCATCATCCTGTCCGATCACATACTCATCCAGGATACTGTGGATCTCTTCCGGTTTCAGAAGGTTGATCCCTGTTTCATAATCTGCCTCATGATCATACATACTGAATTCTTCTTCCATGATCTCGGAGCAGATCCCGATACATTCATCACAAATATATGCTCCATCCGGACCTGCGATCAGCTTGCGTACCTGATCTTCAGTCTTATGGCAAAAGGAGCATCTTACCTTTCCTTCTTTTACTTTATCTGCCATATCTTTTTGTTTCCTTTCTAAACGTAAATGTCCGTCTCTCGCAGACATTTAAAATTCCTTTTTAAAGCAAGATAAGACTCCTGTGTCTTTACAGGAGTCTTTTCTTACGCATTATTTGTGGATCACAACACCGTCGATCAGGCCGTATGCCTTAGCTTCTTCCGCTGTCATATAGTTGTCACGGTCAGTATCTTTTTCCACAATCTCAAGAGGCTGTCCGGTATTCGCAGAAAGAATCTCGTTCAGCTTCTTTTTGGTTTTTGCGATCTGGTCAGCTACGATCTGGATTTCTGTAGCCTGCCCCTGTGCACCGCCTGATGGCTGATGGATCATGATCGTCGAATTCGGCAGTGCATATCTCTTGCCTTTGGCACCGGAGGACAGGAGGAAAGCTCCCATACTGGCTGCCATTCCAAGGCAGATCGTAGATACATCGCACTTAATATACTGCATTGTATCATAAATTGCCATTCCGGCAGTTACAGAACCACCCGGGCTGTTGATATAAAGCTGGATATCCTTGGAAGGATCTTCTGCTTCCAGGAAGAGAAGCTGCGCAACGATCAGGTTCGCACTGACATCGTTTACCTCTTCTCCAAGGAAAATGATTCGGTCCTTAAGAAGTCTTGAATAGATATCATAACTTCTTTCTCCTCTGCTGGTCTGTTCAATGACGTAAGGTACTAAACTCATTTTGCCCTCCATTTCCGAGGTTTATTACGCCTCTACAGCTGCATCGGCAACTAATGTAACAGCTTTCTGAACAGCCATATCTTTCTTCATCTGCTCCATCTCGTTCTCACCGATGAGATCTTTTAATTTGTCTGCTTCCATCTTGTACATCTCTGCCATCTTGGAGATCTCTTCGTTAACCTCTTCCTCTGTTGGCTGGATGTTCTCTACCTCAGCGATCTTCTCAAGAACAAGTCTTGTCTGGATTCTCTTAAGAGCCTGTGGCTTCATGTCTTCCATCATCTTGTCAACGCTCTGGCCTGTGAACTGGAAGTACTGCTCCATGGAAAGACCCTGGGACTGCATTCTTCTTGCGAAATCGTCAAGCATCTGACGTGTCTGTGTCTCGATCATTGCCTCCGGAATATCCATCTGTGCATTTTCGATTACTTTATCTACTGCTGCATCTTCTTTTGCACGACGTGCATCTTCTGCTTTCTTCTCTGTCAGGTTCTTCTTAACGTCTTCCTTGTACTCAGCAAGTGTATCAAACTCAGATACATCCTTAGCGAAGTCATCGTCAAGCTCCGGAAGCTCTTTTGCTTCGATCTTCTTAACGTCGCACTGGAATACAGCTTCTTTGCCAGCCAGCTCTTTTGCCTGATACTCCTCCGGGAATGTAACCTTAACTTCTACGTGATCACCTGTGTTAGCACCAACAAGCTGCTCCTCGAATCCCGGGATGAAGGTGTTGGAACCAAGTGTCAGCGGATAGTCTGTTCCTTTACCGCCCTCGAATGCCTCACTATCTACGAAGCCCTCGAAATCGATAGTTGCTGTATCGCCGTTCTGTGCTGCACGATCCTCAACTGTGATGGTTCTGGAATTTTTCTCCTGCTCTTTCTTAAGCTCAGCCTCAACTTCCTCGTCTGTTACCTCTGTCTCAGACTTCGGAACCTCAAGTCCTTTATAGTCACCAAGAGTTACCTCTGGTTTAGTAGCTACTTCTGCTGTAAAGATAAATGGTTTGCCAGGCTCAACCTGTGTTACATCGATCTTAGGCTGGGAAACGATCTCAAGATCACACTCAGCAAGTGCTTTGCTGTAATGCTCAGGGATCAGAGCGTTTGCAGCGTCCTCAAGGAATACTCCCTTTCCGTACATCTGCTCGATCATTTTTCTTGGAGCTTTTCCTTTACGGAATCCCGGAATAGAAATTCTGCCTTTTGCTTTCTGATATGCATTCTGCATTGCTTTGTCAAGATCCTCGGCGGAAACCTCGATTGTAAGTTTCGCCATGTTTTTCTCCATTTTCTCCACCTGTAAACTCATGTTTCTTGTTCCTCCTTAATCATATCGAGTAAATACCTTATATAAAATAGTTAACACTCGCATTATATATTTACAGTCATTTCTGTAGTATAGCATAACCACTGTAAAAACGCCAGTATTTTTTTTCAGTTTTCCATATGCCCCCACAGGGCATTTCTCAGCTGCCCACGTCCTCAATGTTAAAGTAATTTTCTGTCTTTCTTATGTTGTTAAGACAAAATGTAAAAATCCTTTTATAAGTTTTAGGCGTATAATGAACACCATCGTCTGTACCGTCTCCCGTATTGGATACAGTACCATATCCGGTCCGCATCAGATAACTGTAAACATCGATATAGTGGTACTGACTTCCAAGCTTACTGGCAAGACCGCTGTTAAAAGCCCGGATATCCCCACATTTACGATTCCGGGTACTCCCCCTTTCCCCTCCATTGATCGGATTCACAGACATATAATACAGACTGCAGTTTTTCATGGAAAGCTTTGTTCCCAGCTTTTTCATGTAAGACCCGTACTGTGAGAGTTTATCATTCAGATCCTGTTTTCCTTTAATACCTCTGAGATCGTTGACACCATGATTAAACACCACCGCGATCTTTGCGTATTTTTCATTTTTACGATATTTTTCTATTTCTTTCAAAAGAGCCTGTGCGCCCGTCAACTTCAGCCAGTCCAGTTCCGTATTAGAACAGCATACAAAGCTGACATGGCTGTCCACATACTCCTCCCCAAACTGTTCGTACAATACCTTCTGAAGACCATATGTCCTGGAATCTCCCACGAAGATGATCCTTTCGTAGTTCTCAGGATAATGAAAGCTGTTCCTGACCAGATTCGGTTCCTGATACCGCCAGAATCTCACTGCATAGAGATGCATGGTCCCACTGACTGTGATCACCTGTCCGGCTTCATACCTTGGTGCGGTCTTCTGACCTGCCCTGGTAGACCATCCAAGGAATGTAGAATTCTCTTCATTGGCCATCACCGGCAGTTTCAGTTTTCCGCTTGGAACCCGTATGATCTTGTAGATACCTCCGTCATTCCTGTGCAGGATCAGTTTGAGATTGTTCTTCTTTTTTATCACTGCATAAAACGTTACATTTCTTCTTACAAAATATTTTTTTCCCGGCTTATATCTTGCCTCCGTTCCTCCTTTTTTCAGAGACCATCCCTCTGCCTGATATCCTGCTGGGACCTGCGGCACTTTGGGAATCGTGATCATGGAACCAAATTTCTGTTTCTTTCCCAATTTTTCATATACAGCAGAGGAGACTCCTCTGCCTGACCTGAAAGATACGGAATACATCTTTTTGCAGGCGTTCCTGGATGTACCATCCGACCAGTCAAAGCCGGCAGCTGACACCAAATGTCCTGTGGCGGTCATCAGTATAACAAGAAGCGCCACTACCCACAGGATCTGTTTCATCTCTTTTTTCATGATCTTACATACACCACCGATTCAGCAATCTCTTCTGCCTTTGCGCTTCCCTCCAGCTGTCCGATCAGGGAAAGGCTGAAGTCGATGGCTGTTCCAAGGCCTCTGCTGGTAGTTACATTTCCATCTACCACTACAGGCTTCAGAGATGTTCTGGCACTTTTAAGCTGTTCCATAACAGATGGATAAGATGTAGCATTTCTGCCTTTCAGGAATCCAAGTCTTTCGAATACACCTGGTGCCGCACAGATAGCTGCTACCTTGCCGCCCTTCTGATAGAAATCTGTCAGAAGTTCAGTCAGCGGTTTATATTCCTCCAGATATTTTGTTCCCGGCATTCCTCCCGGAATTACAAGCATATCCGCATCGGAAAAATCACATTCTCCAAAGGTACGGTCTGTAAGAAGATCGATTCCATGAGAGGTTCTGATCTCTTTTGTCTCTTTGATAGATACTGTCTGGATATCGATCCCGGCTCTTCTCATCAGATCTACCACTGTCAGTCCTTCAATATCCTCAAAACCATCTGCGAAAAAAATATACACTTTACTCATGATCCTGTTCATCCTTTCTTTTATAAAATCCATAAATATTTTCTGTATTCCCCATTCCCTTCCATAATGCTTTTTCCATCTGAAAATGTCAAGAAATTTCAACAGATATCCCATTGCAAATCCTGTTTTTTTTCCTGTAGACTGAACATAATATCTTTTCATTTCACAAACCCGGAGGTTTTTTATTATGGAGATTGAACGTAAATTTCTGATCCGGAAGGATGACCTTCCGCAGGATCTGGCTTCCTATCCCTGCCACCGGATCGAGCAGGGGTATCTTTGCACTTCCCCTGTTGTCCGCATCCGCCGGCAGGATGATGACTATTTTCTTACTTACAAATCCAAAGGTCTCATGAGCCGTGAAGAATATAATCTTCCGCTCACCGCTGAAGCCTATGAGCATCTGAAGCCTAAAGCAGACGGTATCCTCATTACCAAGGACCGCTATGTGATCCCGGAAAAAGACGGACTTTTTATTGAGCTGGATGTGTTCCACGGAGAATACGAGGGAGTTCTTCTGGCTGAGGTTGAATTTCCTACAGAGGAGGCCGCCAATGCCTACACTGCGCCGGACTGGTTCGGAGAAGATGTGACTTATTCTACCAGATATCATAACAGTACCATGAGCCAGGGCTGGCAGACTGATTACTGTTCACTCCGTTCTCAGTAACGTAGATTGATCGCTAAACGAATCGGAAATCGCACTTGTATTTCTTATTTCAGGTGTTATAATTAGTAATGCAGGCAGATATAGTTCATCGGTAGAACATCAGCTTCCCAAGCTGAGGAGGCGGGTTCGATTCCCGTTATCTGCTTCTTATGAAAAGCCTTGTAAATGCTGGGAAAACCAGTGTTTTACAAGGCTTTTCGCGGGTTTTGAGACTTTTTAAAAGAAAGCCATTTAAAAAAACAGGTAGTTTTTCGGTACATATGCAACACGAAATCATGCTGTTTTAGGAGATCAGCTATGAAAAGTCAAGCTTAAATTAACTGGAAATTATTAAATTTTTTTCGTGGTAAAAATGAGCAACCTTAATAAGGCTTCCAGGTGGGCGCTTTTTAACAAATCTATGATGTAGGTATCCAGACCTCTTCTTAATTGAGGTTAAATTCCATGTTGTCAATCATCATTTTCCAGATGATCCAGGTAGAGATTGTGTTTTTCGAAATGCCATATTCGTTACTTAATTCAGTTACACCTGTACTTGCCTTGCAATGCAGATCAACAATCTGCTACCTAAACTCTGGTGCATATGATTTTTGATTTTTTGCCATTGTGTTGAACTTTTTTTATTAAGTATAGTTTGTTCAACATTTCGTGTCCATGGTTAGATACTAACACCAGATAAAAAATATGGTCCAAAGGTGGACAAGTACAGCAAATACAAATGGAACCAGAACGAATTTGACGCCCTTGTATCGTTTGCTTACAATATTGGAAGCATTGACGGACTGACATCATCCGGATTCCGCTCAAAAGATGAGATTGTCGACAAGTTTCTGGCATACAACAGAGCGGGAGGAAAAATTCTGTCTGGACTTACCAGAAGACGCCAAGAGGAAAGGGCGCTCTTTATTACTTCAGTGTATAAAGAAAGGCTGGGTAAAAGAAGGATGATCGCGGCGTTTTTATGATAACTCCGGGGAATATATTTAGAAATGACTGGCATCAGGATGGAGATAAATAGTACTGGTTCGATGGTGCCGGTTATATGGTCCATGAATGTCTGGTATCAGTACAGAGGTCCCTGGTACTACCTCGGATCAGACGGTGCCATGCTCAAAGGCTTTCAGACGATCAACGGCAAGTGGTACTACCTGGATCAGACCGGTCGTATGGCAACCGAACCAGTAGTCCTCACTCCAGGGTCAGGA
>ENA-OQHF01002164-OQHF01002164.1-human-gut-metagenome-genome-assembly--contig:-NODE-2164-length-10127-cov-2.532400_pt1 | contig 10127 bp, 9 predicted proteins | sample MGYA00242559_ERZ504709 | MGnify/ENA primary metagenome ERZ504709 (study PRJEB26092, sample SAMD00036203) | human gut metagenome | host: Homo sapiens | study: EMG produced TPA metagenomics assembly of...
ATTTTATAGTCAAGAATATTCTGTCAAAATCAAGCCAATGCAAAGTCGAACTATCATAGGCAAGACTACATTGCGTTCCCTATCATCCCATGGGAATCTTGCTTTCGGCTCAATATTTGGTTCTCGTACCTTAATCCATGTATCAAATAAGTATATTGCCTCTTCCTCTGAAATGTTTAAAATTTCTTGGCGTGAAAGGGCTGACTTAAGAGCATTTTTATCATTTGATTCTACAAGATAGGATAGGGCGGCATTAAATCTAACTTCAGCGACAAGAGGAAGTGCGAGTTGGTTTATATTTGAATTATATGTTATTGATTTTGTCCTTATGCTTCGGTTATAAGATAGTAACGACCAGTTCCGACATATTTTTCGATATATCCGCGTAAACCTGAATTCCAAAATGTCCCATGAGTAGCAATGTTGAAACCATGGGTATGTGTCATTCCTGCCTTTTCTTCATTTTTAATTTCTTTTAAGCACAATTCGTAATACTTCTTAAATCGGAACTTTATTTATATCTTGATTCTGTCTTCTATTGTATTTGCGCAATACAAGATCAGGATGTCCCAGAAGTCGTGGATGATTCAGCCTATACCGAAATCCATGGCCAAACAAGAACTTCCGTACCAGCAATTCCGGGTTTGTATTTTTACCTTTTATTGCTGACATACAACGGTGCCTCTGCTCTTTGGTCTGTTTGTCCATATCAAAATAGAGAACAACATATCATATTCTATCAAAGAATCCCTCGTATTTTTCATCTATAATCTTCCACTCTCCCATTTTACGTCTTCTGATACGAGTTATCTTGCCAAGTTCTTGCAGCCGTTTCAGATACTTCTGAATCTGGCGTGTGGACAACCCTATGCTCTCTGCCGTCTGTCCTGCCCTGATTTGCGGATTTTGGGAAATCAGTTTGTAAATCTGGCGACTTGTTTTTATGAACTCTTTTGCGAACTTGGATGGCTCTTTTACGTCTACCTCTCCATTGCCTTTTACGAGCTCTTGCATCAAAGGACTGCCACTGGGCGTAATTTCCCCAGTAACTTTATCCTTAAAATTCAAATTCCAAAGGGTTACATGGAACTCGGAAGCATTGGTGGTAAATTCAGGTGCACGGTAGCCTGCAAGATGTTCATAAGATTTATAGGCATTGATAATTTTCTTCATTTCACTGCCTCGTCTTTTCATAAGTCCTAACCGACTGAAGAAATCTGCCAATAACGGATTCCTTCTTTTAGATGGCACGGTAAGGGGATTTTGCTGCTGAATAAGCCTCCTGTCCATCATACCTTCGGGAGAGTAGATTTTCAACCGGTCATCATACATATCATCTGATTTCACTTCCCATCTGCATATAGTCCCGATGAATGATTGCGTTCGCTATCGCTTCTGTTACGGCACGTTCGGGATAATCCGGCAATTCTTCTCGATGATCACTCTCTTTCCACCATTTCTTCCGGGAATTGTTCCGCACAAAAGATACGGCATATTGCAACTGGCCGATTACGAACCCTCTGGGACAACATCGTCTATCGCTTCGCCCAAGCCGCTGGGTATATCCAAACCGTTCCATCGAGTACAGAATATGCGTGACTGTTGTACTGGAGATTCATTAGCTAACAATGCCCCGGTATTTGTCAAATTACCATTTTTGGTCACTTGGACATTTGGGGTGATGGGAGGGCGACAGTCAAGCGTGAGGACAGCCTTTTGGACGAGTCGCCCGCAGCGTTTGATCTGTAACAGCCGGAGGTCGTATATTCCGGCTGCGGTGCTGCAGGTCAGTAGCGCCGTTTGATATATTCATCCAGCAATTTCTTCCGATGTTCAGGACTGATTCCGCTTGGTATCCTCACCTTGGATTTCAGGTCAGAAAACAAGCCTTCAAGTGCATTGTTGGTATTCAGAAGTCCTGTTTCGGATGGTCATAGAAAGTCTATAATAGCGGCATATTTCGTTTTACACTAAGGTAGGCGCTACGAAGCCAGGTCTCATGTAGGGAGGAGTTTTACGCTTAATTCTCTTGTCTTGGACTCGTTCATTGACGATATCTTTGTACTTTTCATACCAATCATTGAAAGCGCCAACAAAGCTTTCCTTGTTCATCTTAGTGATATTATTTGCTAGCTTCAATTGCTCTGCATATGATTCTATATCAAGGTCTTGGTTAGATGTCTGCGAGCTGTCAGGATCTGATGGAATTGACACATCAGGACCTTAATAGGCTTTAGCGCCTGAGGCAAACCTTTCATCCCATCTATTACAACTCCATATATCTTGAACCCCTTGCTCTTAAGCCATTCAATACCTTCAACATAGTAGGCTATCGTTTCGTGAGTCACATACTTATGCCACAGAACGACGCCTATTAGAGCGTCACGAACAACCATCAGACCAAAGTTCCTGTCCCAGTAAGTGATGTCCATCTGTATAGTCACTTTCTTGTACTTTGCAATCTTGTAGACGTATCTCATACTTTCAAGATCACAGAGGATAGTTTTCTCTGAAATGCCATGCTTAAGGGCGAGTTGATTAAGCGTTTGTTTGCCCTCTACACAGTCGGTTATTACCTGTGATTTATCTCGGCGAATGCCATCATCAAAACGACGCCACAATCGTTACATTTATACCGTTGACTGCGGACCCTTAGGCCATTCCTGATCACATTTTTAGAACCGCAGAAAAAGCATTTTTTCAATCATACCAATTAAGATGCTTGCAAATAAATGAAAATCAATTTATTGTGTGTATTCTGTTGCCCGGAAAGCCATTTTTTTTTTCCCCCCCCCGTCGAATTTTCAGAACTCCCCGCGGCTTGGCGATCGCCGGGCTTGTCATATCGTGTATCGCGTTGATCGTTTTGATTATCTTGGTGAGTGCGATCGCTTCCCTGGTGTAATCATTTCAGTTGGTATGAAGAAAGAGTATCCTGTGCAGAAGGATACTCTTTCTTATATTGCGATGTTTGAAACTTTAATATCTCCGGTTTTTCAATTCCGGTACAGTTTGTCGAACGGCGAAAGATCGCTCTAATCCGGTGCATCGAGCATTATGTTGCAGCTATCGTTGTTCTTCGGAGAAGCCTTGAATTCCGTGGAACTGTCTGGCTAAAGGAGCTATTTGCGCAGTTTGTCCTGCCGTTCGCGCTCCTTGCGGCGCATCGAGCGATAGCTGTTTCCCATCAGCGCCAGAAGCAGCAGCACCGTGACCCAGGCGCGGACTTTGTCGCCCGTGGCCGCAGTACCGCATGTATAAACGGTGATGAGCATTGCCAAACTGCATGCTAAAAGGATCATGCAGAACCTGAGCAGCCGCCGAAGCGATCTTACAGAGGCCATACGAGATCTTGTTTTGGTTTATTCTTCCGGTTTTACCAATTGAATGTGTAACTCGTCGAGCTGCGCCTGGTCGATATAGCCCGGTGCGTCGAGCATCATGTCGCGGCCGTTGTTGTTTTTCGGGAAGGCGATGTAGTCGCGGATCGACTCCGAACCGCCGAAGAGCGAGCAGAGCCGGTCGAAACCGAAGGCCAGACCGCCGTGAGGGGGTGCGCCGTACTTGAAGGCGTTCATCAGGAAGCCGAAACGCTCCTGCGCTTGTTCCGCCGTGAAGCCCAGCAACTCGAACATCTTGGCCTGCAGTTTCGAGTCGTGGATACGGATCGAGCCGCCGCCGATCTCGGTGCCGTTGCAGACGAAGTCGTAGGCGTTGGCCCGCACGCGACCGGGGTCGTTGTCCAGGTATTGTACGTCTTCGAGCTTGGGCGAGGTGAACGGATGGTGCACGGCGTAGTAACGCTGGGTCTCGTCGTCCCACTCGAACAGCGGGAAGTCGATGACCCACAGCGGAGCGAACTTCTTCGGGTCGCGCAGGCCCAGCTGCTGAGCGACCTCCAGACGCAGGGCGCAGAGCTGGGTGAGGGTCTTGAATTTCTTGCCGCAGAGGATTAGCACCAGGTCGCCGGCTTTTGCGCCCGCGCGTTCGGCCATCGCCCGCACCTGCTCGGGCGAGTAGAATTTATCGACGGACGACTTGACGTTGCCGTCCGCTTCGACGCGGATCCAGACGAGTCCCTTGGCACCGATCTGCTGGCGTTTGACGAACTCCGTGAGGGCGTCGATTTGTTTGCGGGTGTAGCCGGCGCAGCCCGTCGCGGCGAAGCCGGTGACGTACTCCGCGTCGTCGAAAACCGCGAAGCCGTGACCTTGGGCCAGGTCCGTCAGGTCGGCGAACTCCATACCGAAGCGCAGGTCGGGTTTGTCCGAGCCGTATTTCTCCATCGCTTCGATCCAGGGCATGCGGCGCAGCGGCTCCGTAAGTTCGATGCCCATCACTTCGCGGAACATGTGCTTGGCCCAGCGCTCGAAGATTTCGAGCACGTCCTCCTGCTCGACGAACGACATTTCGCAGTCGATCTGCGTGAATTCGGGCTGGCGGTCGGCCCGCAGGTCTTCGTCGCGGAAACAGCGCACGATCTGGAAGTATTTGTCGTAGCCGGCGACCATCAGCAGCTGCTTGAGGGTCTGGGGCGACTGGGGCAGGGCGTAGAATTGGTTGGGGCTCATGCGGCTCGGGACGACGAAGTCGCGGGCGCCTTCGGGCGTGGAATTGACCAGGTAGGGGGTTTCGATCTCCAGGAAACCTTCGTCGCTCAGGAAGCGGCGAATCTCCTGGGCCATCTTGTGACGCAGGATCATGTTGCGCTGCAGGGGAGGACGGCGCAGGTCGAGGTAGCGGTATTTCATACGCAGGTCGTCGCCGCCGTCCGAGTTCTCCTCGATGGTGAACGGGGGCACTTCGGCCTCGTGCAGCACCACGAGCTTCGAGGCGACGACTTCGATGTCGCCCGTAGGCATCTTCGGGTTCTTGGACGAACGCTCTACCACGCGGCCTTCGACCTGAAGGACGTATTTCGCGGCCCCAGTCCGCCGGCCACGGCCTTGACATCGGCCGGAGAGTGTTCTTCGACGACGATCTGGGTGATGCCGTAACGGTCCCGCAGGTCGATGAAGGTCATCGCACCCAGGTTGCGGACTTTCTGCACCCAGCCGGCCAGGGTGACCGTTTCGTTTACATTTGCGGCACGCAACTGGCCGCAGGTATGGGTTCTGTACATGGTCGTATCTGTTTTTTTCGTTGTTGTCGTATTGTGATTCACAAAGGTAGTGAAAACGAAGGTATAAAAAACAAACTCGCGCGTTTTTTATACCGGATGCCATCTCTTTCCTTCGACAGGGGAGGTGTGCGAGGCTGAATCCGGCGGGTTCGTCGGGAGGGGTGGCGGCGACTTTCCGTCTTTTGTAAAGGAAGAAAAGTGAGTGCGGAGTGGTGCGAACTAATTCGTTTCTTGTCGGAATTCCTGCTATTTACGAATACAGGCAGAACGGAAGAGAGGCGGCGATGTGGAGCCGGGTGAAAATTAGAGGCATATCGGATTTTCCGTTAAATTATTAATTTTGCCGAAAAACCGAAACGATGGAACAGCAGCAAACCGATGAAAATTCATGCGCCTGGCAACTAAACGAGGCGGAAAAAGCGATTAGAAGAGCAGGAAGTACCCATCGGTGCCGTGGTGGTCGCGGACGGACGTATCGTCGGTCGGGGCACAACCTGGTCGAACCTTGGCGGACGCTACGGCTCATGCGGAAATGCAGGCCCTGACAGCCGCAGCCTCGACCGTCGGAGGCAAATACTTGTCCGAATGTACGTTGTATGTGACGGTCGAGCCTTGCATCATGTGTGCGGGGGCGATTGCGTGGAGCCAGGTAGGGCGGGTGGTCTATGGCGCCGACGATCCGAAGCGTGGCTATCGCCGCTATTCGGAGCAGGTGTTTCCGCCCCGAACGACGGTGACGCGGGGGGTATTGGCCGAGGAGTGCGAGAGGCTCGTCCGTTCGTTCTTCGCTGCGTTGAGAAGGTGATTTTTGGAAAGTGCCGAAAAAAAACTAAATTTGCATTCCCTGCTTTCCGGCGGGAGTTTCGACGGATGGTTGCGACCTACAGGACGGGGCGATATTTCCGATGGGTTTGCAGGGAATGGTGATAAAAATGGACGGAACCAATTTTAACCTATAATTTATACAATATTTATGAAAAAACTTTTGATTTCCGCGCTTGCCCTGTTCGTTGTGGGGTCTGTGGCTGCGCAGGAAGGATTGGGCGAAACTTACAATAAGGCTGTCGCCGCTTACAATTCGAAGGATTTCGCATCCGCAGCTACGGCTTTCGAAACGCTTATCGATCAGGGGCTCGATTCCGAGGATCTCGATGTCCAGAGTTGGGTTGCAACGGCCAAGAAGAGTGTGCCGGTGTGCTATTTCCAAATGGGTCTTACGGCTGCTAAGGGAAATGATTTCAACACGGCGGTCGAGAATCTTACCAAGTCGGCCAATAAGGCGGCTCTTTACGGTGAGTTGCAGCAGGAGCGTATGTCGAATATGTTGATGGCGAAGATATATCTGATGTGGGGCGGAAAGCCTTTCAACGAAAAGAACTACGCCGAGGCTGCTGAAATTTTCGCCAAAGGTTATGCCGCCGATCCGAAAAATATGGAGATGGCCAACTTCTTGGGCATTTGCTATTGCGAGCTGGGCGACTTCCAGAAAGGTTTGGTTATTTTCAACGAAATCGCTTCTCAGGACAACCCCAAATATGCGGAGGATGTCGTGAAGGCAAAGGAGAACATCAAGCTCTATACCAATAACCGTATTGCCAAGTTGCAGGGCGAGAATGATTTCGACGGTATTATCGCCGTTGCCGACGAGATGCTGGCCGTGAATCCGCAGGATGCGCTGGCCCAGAAGATTCGTTTGCAGGCACTCTTCGACAAGAAGGATTACGCTGGCGTGATCGCTTCTGCTGAGGAGGCTGCTGCCGGGCAGACCGACGAAGAGGAGCGCAGCGACGTTTATTTCATTTTGGGTGCAGCTTACAATGCCCGCACGATGCCCCAGCAGGCGATCGACGCCCTTTCGAAAGTAACGGCCGGTGCGAATGTGGCTGCGGCACAGAAAACGGTGGCACAGCTTAAGGAGAACGCAGCCAAAGCGAACAGTTAGCGGGGTATTCCTGTTTTTGAAATGCGGGGCAGACTTTTTCGGAAGTCTGCCCCGTTTTATTCGAAAGGGCTTTGACTTCCGGGATGCACGCGGGGGCGGTTCAGCGGATGGTTTTGCACTTTATCGCGGCGGGTCGGTTGTCGGGCCGATTCAGGAGGAGCGGGAGCCTTTGTGCCGCAAGTCGGGGCGGTGGCGGTGAGCCGGCCGGTCGGGTTCCGGTTTTCCTGTCCTTTCGTACGGAAGGTTTCCCGAACAGCCTGCGGACAATATCCGGAGAGGTTTCGGGTCGGTTTGCTGTCTGCCTCTCCGCCCAATGGCGGGCCCTACTCTTCGTTCTTTTCCTGGTTTATCCGCACGTTTTGCTGGATGCGCCGCAGTCCGCTGCGTGCGAGAGGTGTATTGCCGAACCGCAGGAGAAACTCCTCTTCGCTCATTGCGAGCCACTCCCGATCCGAAATCGTCAGCGGGTCGAACAGGGGATCGAAATGCGGCGAGCGGTGCATGGGGGCTTTTTGGTTGTGGGGACAGCAGCTCTGGCAGCGATCGCAGCCGAAGATCCATCCGTCGAGGTCGGGCAGGGCGCTGTCGGACTCCTTTTCGATCGTACGACAGGAGATGCAACGGTTCGTGTCGATCACCTTGGGCGCGACGATGGCTCCCGTCGGACAACTGTCCAGGCAGTTCCGGCAGCGGCCGCAACGGGCTCCTGCGAACGGGGCATCGTACTGGTCGGACGGCAGGGTAAGTACCAACTCGCCCAGCAGGACATAGGAACCGTATTGGGGCGTGAGCAGCAGGGATTGCCGCCCGATCCAGCCCAGACCCGCTTCGACGGCCAGTTGTTTTTCCAGCAGCGGAGCCGTATCGACGAACGTGCGGCCCGTGAGCCCGGGGTATTGCCGGCGCAGGGCTTCGAGCATCGTGCCCAGCATCCCCTTGAGGACGGGGTGGTAGTCGCGGTTGCGGGCGTAGGAGGCGATTTTTGTGCGACACCCGGGCGGATAACCTTCGCCCAGCGGGTTTTTGTAGCTCACGGCGCAGACCACGACCGTCTGCGCCCCTTCGACCAGGCGTCGGACGTCGAAGCGTTTGTCGAGGTTGCGTTCGAGGTATTCCAGCGAGGAACCGTAGCCTTTGGCGAGCCATTCGCGGAAGTAGGATTCGTTCTCCGCAAGATGCTTGCAGGGCGTGATTCCGCAGAGGTCGAAGCCTGCATTCTCGGCAAGTTTTTTGATGTATTGACCAGAGATCATGGCGATAATTCGGCTCAAAAATAGTGTATTTACGGCTAAATAATAGTAAATTTGCCCCGAGTATATTCTCATTTTAATTCGAAAAGAAAACTGACTATCCATACACTTTTACGAACTGGTTCAGCACAGTGTAAGAGTTTGCATCGAAAGTCGCTTTTGCCATGTACGGCGGGGAGGAGCTCTCCTATGCCGAGGTGGGAACCCGCGTCAAACACGTGCAGGACCTTTTGATCGGAGCCGGTTTGAAAGCGGGCGACAAGGTGGCGCTGTTGAGCAGCAACATGCCCAACTGGTGCGTTTCGTACCTGGCCGTCACCTCTGCCGGCATGGTCGCCGTGCCGATCCTGCCCGATTTCTCGACCGAAGAGCTGGAGATGATTATCGCCCACTCCGAGGCCAAGGCGCTGATGGTTTCCGACAAGCTCTTCGCTAAATTGGCGAAGTCCACGATCGAATCCCTCCATATCGTGATTCGTACCAAGAATCTGGGCGTGATCGCCTCCCGTCCTGCGGCGGAGAAGGGAGCGGTCGGAATTCCGAATCCCGAAGACCTCGCGGTCATCATCTATACCTCGGGTACGACGTCGCGTCCCAAGGGCGTGATGCTCTCCCACGCGAATCTCTGTGCGCAGATCTCCATGAGCGCTGCCATTTTCCCGATCTTTCCCGACGATATGTTTCTCTCGGTGCTGCCGTTGGCGCACACCTACGAGTGCTCGATAGGTATGATCTATCCTTTCTCGATGGGGGCCCGGGTCGTTTACCTGGATCGTCCGCCTACGGCCTCGGTTCTGATGCCGACGCTTGCCGAGGTACGGCCTCGGTGATGCTCATCGTGCCGCTGATTATCGAAAAGATTTATCGCCATCAGATTCTCGCCAAGTTTACCTCCAGCGGATTCTGGCGTGCGCTCTACAAGATCGATTTCATGCGCCGTTATCTGCATCGTGTCGCGGGTAAGAAGTTGATGAAGGTCTTCGGCGGGCGGCTGCGCTTCCTCGGTATCGGGGGTGCGAAGCTGGACGGCGGCGCCGAGAAGTTCCTGCTCGAAGCCCGTTTTCCGTACGCTATCGGCTATGGTTTGACGGAGACGGCACCCCTGTTGGCCGGTGCGGCTCCCTCGCAGGTGCGCCTGGGTTCGACCGGGCCTGCCGCGCCGGGCGTCGAGCTGCGGTTGGAGAACGTCAATCCCGAAACCCGCCAGGGCGAGATCGTTGCCAAGACGCCGAGCGCCATGATCGGTTACTATAAGAACCCCGACGCTACGAAGGAGGTCTTCACCGAGGACGGATGGTTCCGTACCGGAGATTTGGGCGAATTTTCGGCCGACGGGTGGCTCTATATCAAGGGCCGGCTGAAGAATATGATCGTCGGTCCCAGTGGTGAGAATATCTATCCCGAGGATATCGAGAGCGTCCTCAATTCGCACGTCTGCGTCGCCGATTCGGTGGTTACCGAGCACGAAGGCCGCCTGGTGGCGCTCGTGCATTTCAATACCGACGCTCTCGAAGCCAAGTTCGACGGCTGGAAGGAGGATTTCGAGAATTGGAAGGAGAATCTCAAGAAGGAGGTCGTCGATTATGTGAATTCCAAGGTCAATCGTTTCTCGCGTATCTCCGAGGTCGTGGAGGAGAAGCAGGAGTTCGTCAAGACTCCGACGCAGAAGATCCGACGTTTCCTCTATACCAAGCGCAACCCTCACCAGAAACACGAAATGTCCAAACGATAGGGGTGTGTATGCAGTTATGATTCAGGCGCAGATTTCGGTTTGCGCCTGAATCTTTTTTCGGACGGTCGGGTTGCTTCCCGA
>ENA-OQHF01002165-OQHF01002165.1-human-gut-metagenome-genome-assembly--contig:-NODE-2165-length-10127-cov-2.461200_pt1 | contig 10127 bp, 15 predicted proteins | sample MGYA00242559_ERZ504709 | MGnify/ENA primary metagenome ERZ504709 (study PRJEB26092, sample SAMD00036203) | human gut metagenome | host: Homo sapiens | study: EMG produced TPA metagenomics assembly of...
CGCTTATTTTGTAAAGCGGACATTCGCACGAGAAGAAATGATTGCTTCGCAATCGTGTTCGGTACGTGCAAGAAAGCTGTGCTTTGGATAATTTTCTTCGCGTAAGTGTGCGATAGAAGACTTTCCTGCCCTCTCTCCTCACAGGCACAGATGTCCATACTCAATCATATCCTGCTTAAATTTGCATATCATCTCATTCGTCAATGCAAAATTATCCGGAATTTCAAAAAATTTCTTCCGGTGTCACCCATTTCGCCATGGCCAGCTCATCTTCCTGAATAATAATATCATCCGCTCCATCCAGCTCGCAGAAAAATCCAAACAGCAGACTCTCGGAATAAGGCCACGGCTGACTTTTGTAGTATCTCAGATTTTTCACATTGCAGATGCGTCTCTTCATATACTTCCCGGGCAACAGTTTCCTCAATGGTTTCACCGATTTCTGCAAAACCTGCGATCAACGCATAATGATCTCGAAAACCGTTCTTATACCAGCTCACCAGAATCTTTCCCTCATGCATTACACCCACGATCACACAGGGGCAGATCTTTGGATATTCCATCTGACCACAGGCCGGACAACGCATCATCCGTTCCCGCCCATCCGGGATCATCCGGGTTCCGCAGCCACCACAAAACCGATGTGCCGCATACCATCCTGCCAGCTGGGCACCTACAAGTCCTGCATAGCACATATGCTGCGGAGCCGCCCCGCGCAGGTATCGCGTAGTTTCATAATGAAATACAATTTCTTCTTCCGAAAGCAATGTCTGCTCCGCTACAGAATTTTTTCTCTGATTTTCAACAGACCGACAAAGATGCATCAGATTCAATTCTTCCCGGTCTTTGTACTGATGCTGCTGATAGAGAAAAAAACGCTCCTCCCCAACAGCAAACAGATATACAAAACGATCTCCGTTCTGTACCTGCGATTTTATTTCCGCATATCGTGGAAAACAAATGGCATTCTGTACGCCACGCACCAATATTTTCCGTTCCTGCATACAGATCACCCAGTCATCCTTTTCCGGCTGTACATTATGCCACTCATTGTATAAATGCAATGGTGCGATATCCTGTATCATTTCTTTCGTTTACCTGCCTTGTTTTTCTTTTTTTCGGTTCTTATTTTACTTCTGTCTGTTTCTGTTCAAGTCGAACGCACGTGAGACTTGGTGCGTGATTCTGGTCAGCAAAAGCTGACATATTCTTCTCAGAATCACTGCACATCCTCGCGGAGCGTTTATCTCAGTCGGAGATTGAACTCCCACTGAGAAAGATTTGTTATTACTCACCACTTGCAAAAGTGGGAGTATCAACTCAGACTGAGATCAATATCCAAAGGTTCCTGCCAGAGATTCATCATCATCAATCCACTGCTGCACATGGATCATCCGGTATTCATCCTTAGAATCCCGGATATACACCCGGTCAATACCGGCATTAATGATCATACGCTTGCACATGGAACAACTGTTGGAATTTTTGACATATTCCCCCGTATCCACTTCTTTTCCAACCAGATATAACGTACTTCCGATCATTTTTCCTCTGGAAGCACTGATGATGGCATTCGCCTCTGCATGCACACTGCGGCAAAGTTCATAGCGTTCACCTCTTGGTACATTCATTTTCTGCCGGATACAGATGCCCAGATCAGAACAATTCTTTCTGCCTCTTGGTGCACCTACATAACCAGTAGAAATCACTTCATCATTTTTCACAATAACTGCGCCATAATGTCGACGCAGACAGGTTCCTCTCTGTCCGACAATCTCTGCCAGATCCAGATAATAATTAATTTTATCCCGACGTTCCAACACTTACTCCTCCTTCATCCCCCTGCTGTTCTTCTGATTCTTCCCCTCTCGGTCTCTTATAGACTTATAGCAAATCACCTGAATACAAGTTCAGGTTTTGGTCATATCTTACAAATAGTTTGCTGCAACTGCATCAATCCCTTGTGGATTCTTCTCAGCCCATTTTTTATAATCCATGCCGGAAGCAGCCACCGTCTGTCCCAGTTCTACCAGAAACTGTGGTATCACCGCTTCTTCCATAGTTCCGATCTCACGCCCCATCCGCTCCTCGCCCTGGCGTTCCTCACCATTGGCAAACAGCACAAACGCATTTTTCAACTGATCATCCACACGCTTCACTGCTCCCCGAAAACCGATCACACCGGTCTGATGTGTACCACAGGAAGACGGACAGCCGGAAAATGTGTATCTGCGGCAGCGCACCATTCGGAATCTCTGCTTTACGAACAGCTTCCACGCACGCATGCAGTAATGCCTGGGAATCACGCAGACCCACCTGACAGATGGATGCACCAATACAGCTGACACTTGTCTCAAAAACAGTCTCTGCACTGTCCGGTGTTGCTTCCAGCACTTTTTCAACTTCAGTTCCGGTCAGATTGATAATATATGCTGTTTCATCCGGCGCAAGACGGATTTCCACATCCTCCATATTCCGAATCACATCAGAGAGCGCACACAGTTCTTCTACGTTCGGCTGACCACCGATCGGATGCCAGATAACCGTATACAGAGCCTCGCTTTGCTTCTGTGGTAAAATACGCGCGCCGGAAATTCGGACACCATCGCCTTTTTTCATCACAGGTTCAGTTTTCACACAAATTTTCAGATCTTCTCCGGAAGCCAGCACCTCCTCCAGTTTTTTCTGATATGCTTTCACATAATTTTCTGCACCCCCACAGATTTCCTGCATATAACGGGTTCTTGCTTTTCCACGATTCTCATAATTTCCATATGCCCGGAAAGTCAGCCACATTGCCTTGATGTAATACAAGATCATTTCCGGTTCCACTGCTTCTGCTACCTTTACACCAAATCTCGCATGATTGCCAAGACCACCGGCACTGTACACATCAAACTTCCCTTCTTTTGTTGCCACAAAACCAAGATCACGGTACGTTGCATGTGGAATATTTTTCGGAGAATTAGAAAAGCATACCTTTAATTTACGCGGCATTTTTTCTGCATTAATAAATGTCATCAAATATTCTCCAGCTGCTTCTGCCCATGGACGCACATCAAAATACTCATCCGCTTCCACACCGGACAACGGAGAACACATCACATTTCGTGGAAAATCTCCACCGCCACCCATAGTCACAATTCCAACATCCAGTGCATCTTCCATAATCCGGCACAGTTCCTCCTGCTGCAGATCATGAAGCTGGATTGTCTCACAAGTAGTAAAATGTGCTTTTTTCACATTGTACTTGCGAATTGCTTCTGCGATAAATGCCAGTTTTTCCTTCGTCACACGACCAGCCGACATACGCAGACGCAGCATACTTGCTTTCCCATCTTTCTGAGCATAGCTTCCATATCGTCCGGAATAGCCCTTGTAATCTCCTTTGCTCATCTCACCATTGTAAAATGCTTTTGTTTTTTTCCTAAAATCCGGCATATCAGCCTTCCATGACTGTGCATCTATTTTATTCATCATATTACATTTCCTCGCTTTCATTCATCTTCTATGTAATGCATCTATTTTATAATATTACATTCCCTCTCTCTCATTCATCTTCTATGTAATCAATCCAATCTGACAGAAAACCGGATAAAGATAACTTGCCCCAAACGTTCCGATTTTCTTTGGTCCGCTGACCACCACACCCTCAGCCTGTTTCTCCAGGACGCGTCTGGCGGATAGCAGGATTGTCGCCTGCGTGATCGACTTTTCTTTGCGATTCACAAACATCTCATGCCCTTTTATAATATAGGTAAACGGTATTCCCTTTACCGTACAAAAATATGTCTGTTCCAGTTCGCATAAGACCTGCCACAGAAGCTCTGTGGACAAATTTTCCGGGCAATTTCGTATCTCAGATAAATGCATGTTCCATGCAGCCATTACTTTATTCCCTTTTCCCAAATTCACTGTATCCTTGTTTTTCATATTTGGATATATTCCAGACCATATCTCTGCACTCATAGATTTCTCTTTTCCTTCGACGAATTCTAATTTTCTTTTTATTCTAACATGATTTACAAAGGTTGTAAAATCAGAGATACTAACGCAGCAAAAATGCACCAAAGCACATTTTTCCATTTGCTTTGATGCATTTCATCTTAAATCAGATATGATGTTGATGAAGATATTTTTCTCTCGTCGCCATTCCCCCACGAATGTGACGCTCCGATTTGTTAACATCCAGAACCACTCTTGTCTTTACAGCAAGAGCCGGACTGATCTGTCTGAGGCGTTCGGTGATGTCTTTATGTACCGTCGACTTACTAATCCCATACTTTTTTGCCGCCTGACGCACCGTTGCATTGTTGTCTATGATATATCGTGCAATTTCCATTGCCCGTTCCTCGATATAACCTTTCACGAAAACTCCCCACATAGTTTGCTTTTTTACAATCTATGCGGGGAGATTTTGATGTATGTCTGCATTATTCTGGCAAACGATTATCTTCCACAACACTTTTTATATTTTTTACCGGAGCCACAGGGGCAGGGATCGTTTCTTTCGATTTTTGGCTCTGTCCTCACATATGGCGTCTGCATTTCCAGCCCATTCATATAATTCCAGGCATCTCCTTCCTCTGCTCCTACCAATATCTCCGAATCATCCGCAACATATTTTCTCTGCCAACGGGATTCATCGTATGAAGCCTAATTGGATAAAAACGTTCATTCTCCGCCAGCCAATCCAATAATTTAATCCCATCCCCTCCATCATAAGCATAATCTCCCAAATCATGATCACAGTCAATTAATAAAATGGGGTCCTCCGCTGATTCAATTGTTCTCTTTGCAATATTAACACTTTTGCACCATACATATCCTTCTGGAGCAGGTCGTATATCATCCAGCCATATCTTCATACATTTCCCCCCTTATAAATAATCATCATTTTCCATCTGCTTTCCATCCAATATCCAAATATGATCTATAATGACTGCTATTATCATAAATTATTTTTTCTACAGATTCCAGACCAAATTTCTTCATTATTTCATTAATGTATTCTTCACCTATATTGGGATTCATATATAGAATACACAGATTTTTTGAAGTAATTTCAACCCGACCACGAGGATAATAATTATATGGTACCGACATTTTTGAGGCTTTATTTTCTTCCAAATTTTCTATGCACATAAGAATCTCCCGACTTTGAAATCCCTATATTCATATTTTTAGCTTGTCAAATGGAACTGCCCAGATTTTTCCGTCTATTAACCAAAATACTCCTTTATGTGGTCTTGCTAACATTTTGTTTTCCTTTAATATAATCATCCCAATTTAATTCATCTTTTGAAACAATCTTTGCCTTATATAGCGGCGATAAATATTGATACACTTCTCTATGATTAAAGAAATAATCCCCATGTTTTAACGCACCGGTTTCAATCTCTCCTTCCGAATTCACATATTCACATTGTATTCCACAGCAATCATCTCCAACTTCTTTGAGCCGACAATAAAAAGCATCCGGTGCATATGGTCTGCAATCTATAAACAGAACATCTCCCGTCTGATACGGAACAGGCAGGTTTAAATTTGGGCATACAGAATGAAACAGCCACTCTGCTATACTTCCTAATGGTCCTTTCAAATAATTTGACGATAATTTTTCATGAATAAAATATTGAATCTCTCCTTCTTTATTCATGATGTATGTGTACACCGGTGATAAAAATTCGTTTTCCTTAATCTCGTTCTTGCCACTAAAATATAATTCAACCCGCCAATATAAAGTTTCCCATATAGAATCCGGATCATTCCAATAATATTCCTGCACTGCCTTTTTCATGTCTTCAAAAGATGTCATAATATATGGGCCATCCATAATATCACTTTTATTATCATCATTATAACCCATCAACTGTATAAGAAAAATCTTTTCACTTTCCATCGTTAAATATCGCACTGCCTGATCCATACACTCGCAGCATAATTTCAGATAATCCATATCCTGTTGCTTTATGTCTGATGTTGCTCTCAGCTTATACAATAATCCCTGTTTTCTTTTTAAACCGACTGGTGCTCCGGCAATAATTGACACATAGTCTCTCAACTTCAGTCGTTCTGCATGTTCCATTAAATATACATGCAATTCCGGTGATTCAATTAAATCCAAAATCTCTTGTTTTAATTCTATCGTCATATAAATCTATTCACCACTTTCTCTTATCACATTATTTTCAATTCCATATCTCTCAAGTGCATCGTACACCTTGTGATACACCATCTGATTCGGATAATATCTATAATCAGCAAATATCTTGATACCGTCTTTATAGAAATATTCATGGATAGCCGCCGCACATCCTGAACTTCTGCTTTCGCCATATTCACATTGACAGATGATATCTTTTCCTTCTTTTAGAGCATTGAAAATAAATTCTGCAAGATCATCTGCTTCTGGAAAATATGTCTCGTAAGTCAAATGATATTTCGGCAATACTGCCAGGTCAATGTCATACAACGCTACTTGGAATACACTGTTCGCTTTTGCTGAATAGTCTACCGTCTGTATTCCGCATCACGGAATTTTCCTGGCGGATCATAGAAACTGATTACGGCTGCATTTTCCGGGAAATCTTTTTCTAATAATTTTTCTATTGATTTTCTTGAATAAATGGATATTTTCAACTTTTTCACTCCAATCTGTGCTTGATAAATAATAGGATATATGATTGTATGGGGCAAAAATGGGGCATTATTTATGAGTCCAAAAAAACAGTGCCGAAACACTGTTTTTACTTCGTATATTCTATAAGTAAATCATTTGCATATTAAAGGTCTGATTTCACTCAATCTATTTTCTAATGTCGTTTTCAAGTTAAGTATATCATATGGCTCTTGTTCTTCTGAATTTATAGCTTCTTTATTCTCTTTATCATCATCTTTAAAAGTCTTTATAAATGACTCTGCAGCCATAATTTTCTGCATTTTAGACCAAACAATAAGATCCAATTGTAATGATGTAATTGAATTTTCCTTGCAATATTGCTTTATAACATAAGCATAAAATTCGTATGGATATTCTTCTTTTATACAACTTTCTTTCCACGTCTTTTGCATAGAACTCCACGATCCTATTGACTCCGCTTTTAACTTCTTCTTTTCACCTTTTGTAAATAAATTCTCTGGCAATTTTTTATAATTTTCAGGATAACTCTCGGCATTTGAAAAATCATCTTCCTTAAATTTCCTTTTGAACCATTCCAGACTAAAACTATCTAACGGCATATGACATTTATCAAACTTCTTTTTATATTTTTCTCCACCTCCACATCTATCGCATATGCAATATAAATATTTAAATGCCATATTTATTATTTTTTGCGCCTGACCATATGTAATTCCATCCGCAAGATACGTCTTATAGGAATCTATTAACGCTTTACACCAATCTGAATATTTATCATCAAACTTTTTATCACCATCAAAATAATTGCAAAGTTCTTTTGCGACATCTGTTAACGGTTCTCTCATAGGATTTTCCTCTGTATTAGGTCTCTTTTATCCCACACTTTTTTTCTTTTTAATAACTCATCTCCTTCTTCTCTTGCCTTAGTACTCCAATGAATTGTCCGACAAGCATCCAAGTACCCTTGATACAGAGCATCTTTATAAACTTTTTCACATTCCCAATCTACTTCAGTCCTATCTGAAAAGTATTCACAGCACGGCTCTTTTTTTATTGTTCCAATAAAATCATCTACCGAATCTTTTATTTCTTTTTCAATCTCTTCTTTTATTTCTTCTTTAGTTTTCTCCATCTTCCGTATCTCCTTCCAAAACTCTCACAAGTTCTCCCCACACTTTCACCATCGCATAGGTATCCAGTTCGCAATATTTCAATAAATTATGCCTTGCCTTCTTCTGCTCCTCCGCTGGCATATCTTTTATCCTCGGAAATATCGTCATTGCCTCTGAGCCATTGTGTACACCTTCCAGATTATGATAATTTAATTCCGGATCATCCGGAAATATCGCCGGCAGAACACTTTTAATTGAAAATGATCCTCCCATCGCCCGGTTATAATAATGACCTGCCTGAAATGGATCCAGTAAATCTTTGATATTCTCTTTGATATTTAATAAATGCTCAGATAAATCCGGGAACATTCCCGCCAATTCTTTAATTCTGCTGCATTCAAACGACTTATTGTACGCCGTTACACACACATTCATCGGAATATCCCTACACAAAGCTTCTGCAATTGCCTGCAATGGATTTTCTCCTGATTCTGCCAGAAATTCTTTATGTAATAACGGTCCACCTGCAGACTTTATATAATGTAATGAGTACTGGAATGGTATCTGCTGATATGGCTTTGTTCCTGGGAACAACGGTATCACTGGTTGCATGGTCTCAAAATCCAGAAAGTACAACGGATAAGACAATGTACTTAAAAATTCCCGGATTCCATCAATATTTACATATGTACCTTTGTCTTCTAACGCAAATTCTATCTGCCTTAATTGCTTTTCATTCTTAATCTTTCCACAGTCTTTTAATTGTCTATAATCAGAATTCCCTTCCCGATAATACTCTAATTTCTTTTTCAACGGCATCCGATATAAGTCAAATACGGACGGAGTTGGTAATTCTTTTGCACAATATTCCCAATACGGACATCCATATGGATCTTTACAGTATAATCCCAGTTCCCGCTCCGGCTCATTCTCTGATTCCAACAATGTATCTTCCATGTAATAAATTCTTCTCTACTTCCCCAATCTCATTTCTCACAAATTCAGACACATCCGTAATTTGAAACAGCCTTTCCAAATCCAATTTTCCATCATATACATAATCGTTATTAATGGAAACTATGTACGTTCCTGTAATCCGCACTCCGCAATGTTCCAGTACGTACTTCTGATAAGCAACGTCTGCCACATATACCGCTTTCATATTTTCTCATTTACCGTCGAACTTTTTACTTCATATATTGCCCATCCGTCATTTTCTCTTTTCAAAATATCTACCGCACAATAGCACCCCTGATAAGAAAATGATGCTTCACATATGACAGATGTCTCGTGTTCTATTTCCACTTGTGTCCGGTCTGTCATTGCAGGTAAATTTAATTGTCCATTAACAGTCTCTGTTACATCTACCGGCTTTCCAAATAATTCTCTTGCCAGCTTCCCTACTTCTGTTCCCGCTTCCATTCTGGAATCATCTGTGGCATCTTCAGCTTTCTCTTCCGGCTTGTATTTATCCATCCACAACATCTTCGGACATTGCCACAATCTGCAATATTTCGACTTTGAAAAATGATTCTTCATCTCTTATGCCTTTCTTTTAATCTTCATATGCTTCCCACGCTTTTTTCAAGTCATCCCTTAATTTATCTCTTAATCTCTTCGGCTGCAATATCACCACATCCGGCGCATAATTTTTTGCGAACTGCTCCGCTGCACGTTCATTTACATGCACACTCACCGATACATGCGTATCCGTTTCTTCTGAAAAATTCACCCCTTTTCCAAATAAATCAATCACATCGGATATCATTGCTTTTACGATTCTAAATTTAACAAACGCATTTTCACTGGAATACATATACACATGCTCTTTCATATATTCATTCAGATTCATTGGCTGATGTCCGGACCATTTCAAAGTTTCAAATGGCTTACCTTTTTCCTCAATAATCTGTATATTTCGAATCCTGTCTACACGGTAATTCGAGATATCATCATATTTATCATAGTTGCAGATCAGATAATACTTTCCCTCCTGCACAGCCATTTGATATGGCGTAATGATATATTCCCGTACACTACCATCTTCCCGTTTTTTCAAATGCATTTTCTTATCTGTATGATATTCTGCATATTCAAATAAAACCTTCTTCTTTTTACGGATTGCATCGTCTAATATAGCAATATTGTAAAACACCTGTTTATTATCTGTCCGTTCAACCGGCAATGGATAAATATACTGCGAGCAAGATTTAAAAATATATATTAGATAACGATTCTAAATTTTTTAATCAGCTCTTTTGCCTGGCTATAAGGTATATGTTTTGAAAAACAACAGGCTGTCTATTAATAGGCGCAAATTCTTCATTCGTGAAATTTTTGCTTCAGGTAAAAATCCGTCCATAACAAAATCG
>ENA-OQHF01002170-OQHF01002170.1-human-gut-metagenome-genome-assembly--contig:-NODE-2170-length-10109-cov-6.370266_pt1 | contig 10109 bp, 11 predicted proteins | sample MGYA00242559_ERZ504709 | MGnify/ENA primary metagenome ERZ504709 (study PRJEB26092, sample SAMD00036203) | human gut metagenome | host: Homo sapiens | study: EMG produced TPA metagenomics assembly of...
GCTTTAATGTCCATGAGTATATTCGCACTCCTAAAAAACATTTTTATGATATACATAACTATAGCATTTTATCCCCTCTGCGTCAAAAACAACTTTAATGCACCCCAGCTCATCCGTTCTGACAACATTGCTGCCTATGGCCTGCAAACGCTCCAGCGTTTCCTGATGCGGATGGCCGTAGCGGTTGCCGCGCCCGCAGGAAATAACTGTCAGCCTTGGCTGCACCTGCTCCAGAAATTCCATACTGCTGCTGTAATGCGAACCGTGGTGTCCTGCCTTCAGCACAGCGTACTGCTGCAGCTGCAGCCCTCGCTCGCGTTCTTCCCCCATGTCACCTGTAAACAGCACGCTGCCTTGCGCGCTGTGCAGCGCCGCCAACGTGCTGGCTTCGTTTCCCGGCACAGCCTGCTGCGGCACATCAACCAAAACAAGCTCTGCATTATCATCCAACGTATAGCGTTCACCGCTCTGCACCACATGCACCTGCGTCCTGCCGGCCTGCGCCAAAATTTCCTGCTGCACCCTTTGGCTTTCCTCTGTAAGTGCTTCATTGGGCAGGAGCAGCTTTTTTTACCCGCAGCTGTCGCAATAAATCCGCCGCAGCACCCACATGGTCAAAATCATAATGGCTTAAAAGCAGGATATCCGCTTCACGCTTGCCAAGATAGCGCAGAAATGGTGTTATCACGCGCGTTGCTGTCGATATATTTTTCAAGCCGCCGGTATCAATAATTGCCACCCGCTGCGACGGCGTGACGATAACAGCACAGTCACCCTGTCCCACATCCAGAAAATAGCAGGCCAGCGGCAGCGTGCGACACTGCTGATAAGCAAGCGTCCCGGCAAGCAGCAAGGCATGCAAAAGCAGGATACAGCGACGCTCCCTATTACTCCAAAATTGCAGCCATGGGAAATCTGCCCACACAAAGAGCGCTACATAATAGATTACAAAGCAATAAGCAGGCAGCTTGCCGATAACTACAGTGCTGTACGGCAATTCAGCAAAAAAACGCGCCTGCGTCAGCACCTGCGCCGCAAGCCAGGCAGCAAGCTGCAACAGATAATCACCGCAGGCAGGCAACAGTGCGCCCACGAGTGCCATCTGCGCGGCAATTTCCAACACCGGCACCAGCACGATATTGCTTACCAGGGCAATCAGCGAAATTTGGTGAAAATAATAAACCTCCAGCGGCAGTACAGCCAGCTGTGCTGCCAACGAAACTGCTGCCGCCTCGCCTATCGGCGCAGGCAAAGCCTGCGGCAGCAGCCTTTGGCATGCAGGCAACAGCCACAAAAGACCGGCCGCCGCCCCGAACGATAACTGAAAACCGATATCTGCCAGCCATAACGGCTGCAGGCACAACAGCAGTGCCGCCACCAGGCACAGCAAACGCCCGCGCTCCGCACCGCTGCCGCCAAGCAGCAGAACGCTGCTCATAGCCAGTGCTCGCAGCACCGGAGGACGCAAGCCGCAGAGCAAAGCATAGGCAGCCAGCAAAATGATAACAATAACCTTACGCCAGGGCAACGGTACCCACTGCAGCAAAGCAAGCAGCAGGCCTGTCAGCAGCACAATATGCGTACCCGAAACAGAAAGAAGATGTGCCAGCCCGTTATCCGTAAACAGCTCGCGTGTTTCTTCATCCAGCCTGCCGCTGCCGCCAAGGGCGCCAACCGCAGCATGCCCGTGCGCGTGGATGTGTACGTGTGGCTGGAAGGCTGCGACCCCGACTGCACCAACAACCTGGCCGCCACCAGCCTGCAATCGCTGGCGCTGCGCTTTGCTGGCAAGCGTTCGTAAGGGGGCCGGGGATGAGTACATCGAACATCAAAGACATCCTAAGCTCGCGCCGCCGCATGGTTGCTGCGGCCGCATGGATGCTGGTGCTGGTAGCTGCCCTGAGCGCCGCCACCTACGCCTGGTTTAGCAACTCGCGCTACACCAACGTGACGCCCGTGGCGCATACGGTAAGCGACGAGAGCTCCGATCTGCAGATTGGCCTTTCGGCCAACGGGCCCTGGGACACGACGACCGCACTTGCCTCTGCCGACAAGACGCTCTATCCCATCTCGACGTCAGACCTTGCCCGCTTTTGGCGCGGCACGTTCCAAAACGCCGCGGGCATCACGACCGACTACGCCGACTGCACCGCGCGGCTGGACGACTATGCTCTTTCGGGGACGCTGTACCTTAAGGGCGGCGACAGCGCGCTCAACGTGTACCTGTATCCGGGCCAGATGAGCGTGACGAGCGACCCGCAGCTGCTGGCCGCGCTGCGCCTGGGTCTGGTAATTACGACCCAGGCAGGTACGCAGACGCACATCTTTACCTGCGACGACCTGGGCAGCACCGCGGGTGCCACCAGCAGGCGCACCACCGCGCAAGACGGCGTGGTCGTGGCGGCGGGCGCCTCGGGCTGGACCTACACCGCCGACCCTGCGCGCGCCATAAGCGCCTACAGCATGGACGGCACCGGCGACACGCCCACGGCGCGCGCGGGTGCTACGCCCATCTGCATGCTGGCCGCCAACGAGGTGGCAAGCGTTCGCTACGTTGTGTACATGGAAGGCTGCGACGCCAATTGCATCGACGAGGCCCAGGCCCGCGATGTGGTGCTGCAGCTTGCCTTTGCCGCGGCCAAGGCATAAGGGGGCGAGCGACATGAAAGATCAGAAGCACATGCCAGCAGATAACCGCAAGGCCAAAACCCAGGGTGAGAGCCCCGCGAGCCCCTCCAGTGCAGCTGCCGAGTGTTCACACCTCGAGGGCGTCGTCACCCGCCGCCACGCCCGCCGCGCGCGTGCCTACATCGCGCTCGTTATGGTTGCGCTCGCCGCCACTTTGGGTGTCGCAACCTACGCCTGGTTTACCAACAACATGAAGGTCAACACCAACTCGGTGAGCGTGCACAGCGACACGTCCAAGCTGGTGCTGGAGCTGGGTGACGCCGACCGCGGCAGCTGATCGCAGCAGGGCGACGTTTCCCTAACTTCCACCGCGAACGGCGCCGTGACGCTCTACCCGGTCTCGACCTTTGACCTCAACGGCTTTGCTGCCTGTGCGCAAAACAACTCTGCCGGCGATGCCACAGTGTTTGAGCAGGCAAAAGACAACGGCTCCGCGTTCTACCACGGCTGGATCGACCTGCGCCCCACCATTACCGGAACGGGCGCCAGCAAAGTAGCGGGTAAGGTCAACCTGTATCTGGCCGAATCGCTGGCCCCGCAGGGTGCCGATGCCGAGCTGCTGCGCGCAGCCCGCGTGGGCATAAAGATTTCGAGCGGCAGCCAGGTGCTTGCCAGCAACATCTTTGAGCTCGACAGCTCCGACAGCGGCCATCGCGACGAGCATCCCGCGACCGCGCCTGCGGGCCTGGCGGGCTACACCGAGGGCATGCTCCTGGGTTGGCAAAACGGCCAGCTCGCTTGTGGCGCCAACGTGACGCAGGACCCGGCCGCCTTTACGCTGGACACGAGCGAGACGGCCACGCGCCCGCAAAACACGCTTGCCACGCTGGGGCTTGGCCAGACCTATCGTCTGGATATCTATTACTACATCGAGGGCACCGACCCCGATAGCGCCGACTATCTCTATCAAGATCCGGGCACCTTGCACCTGGCGCTCTTTGCGACGCTGGATGGTGAGGCGTAATGGCACGCATCATGCCCGACGACCGTCGGCCCATCGCCAACGGCGCCCAGACACAAGCCGCCGCCCCCGCCGACACCGACCTACGCCGCAAGCTCACCACCACCGTGGTGCTGGTGCTGTTTGCGCTGGTGGCGATAGCCATGGCAACGTTTGCCTGGTTCTCCATCGCCGATAGCGCCAAGACCCGCATGCTCATGATCGACGCCAACGCCGACGGTTCGCTGCGCTTTGACCTGGACGAGCACGCTACGTTCGACGAATACGTGCACAGCCTGGGCTTTGACCAGATCTCGGCGCGCATCGCCAGCGAAAAGGGCGTAGACATCGATGCGTCCAAGCTCAAGCCCGTAACCACGAGCGACTACCAGACCTTCACTTTCGAGGACGGTTCCACCGCCGATCCCGCCACCGGTGCCTACCTGGAGTTCACGCTGCACTTTATGAGCAGCACGGACCTGCGCGTTCGCCTGACCGGGCAGGATGGCGACGGTGGCGTGTCCGGCACGCGGTTTAGCTCCGACACGCAGGGCATGGCAAGCGCCATGCGCATGAGCTTTGCCGCCGACGGCCACACTTGGGTCTACAACCCCGACGGGGGCGGGGGCTCGTCCGGCGCGGCCACCGTCTTTGGGCTCGACTCGGGTGCTGCCACCGCGGCCAGTGATATGTTCGACCTGATAAAAGATACGGATAAGCCGGTAACCGTTCGCATATGGCTCGAGGGAACGGACCCAAATTGCACTAATATGCTAAAGGGAGCTAACTATTCAGTATCGATGCGCTTTGAGGGCATCGAGGAACAGTAGATATGCACGGCGGCCACCGGGCCGCGCACGACCTAGACAGACACGGTAGTAAGGGACATCATGCAATCTGTTAAAAAAGCCGCATCCATCGCGTTGAGCGTCGTCATGTGGATCATCATCCTGGTGGCGGCCCTGTATGCGTTTACCACGCTCGCCACGCGCGAGGACGGCAGCGTCTCTGACATCGCCGGCTTCACCCCGCTCGCCGTGCAGTCCGACTCCATGGCGCCCACGTTTAACAAGGGCGACCTTATCTTCATCAAAAAGTGCGACACCTCCAAGCTCGAGGTGGGCGACATCGTGACATTCCATACCATCATCGACAACGAGTACGCGCTCAACACGCACCGCATCGCCGCGATCGACGAGGTCAACGGCATGCGCAGCTTTACCACCAAGGGCGACAACAACGACGTGGCCGATACGCACATCATCAGTGACGGCGACATCGTGGGCAAGTACCTGTTCGCGTTGCCGCAGATGGGCAAGGTCATGGACTTCCTGTCCAGCTCCATGGGCTTCCTCATTGTGATTGTGCTGCCCATGCTGCTGTTCTTTATCTACCAGGTGTATCACCTCATCGTGGTGGGCATGAACCTCAAGCGCGCTATGGCCGAGGAGGACCGCCTGGCCGCCGCGGCCGCTATCGTGGACGCCGAGGACAAGGGTGACACCGCCGTCACGGCCGATAACGCCGCCGAGCAGCTCGCCCAGGCCGAGGCCAAGCTCGAGGAAGCCCGTCGTCTGAAGGCCGAGGCCGAGGCGGCGATGAACGCGACCAAGCAGGAGGGTACCGACGGTGAGTGAGTTTCTGGGATTTGCCTGGGAGCTGTTGGCAAAGGTCGTCTACAACGTCGTTGCCGTCGTGAGCTCCATCCTTAACCTGCTGGTGTTTGGCTGGGTCGAGTACTTCAACATCTTTATGACCTACTTCACCACGTTTGACCTGGTGGGCAAGATCGGCGCGGTCATTCTGCTTGCCATGCTCATCGCGGTCCCCGTGCTGATTGTGGCCATTCTGGTCCACCGCTACCGCATCAACCGCCGCCTGCATCGCGACGACACGTCCAACAAGGCGCTCTATCGCGAGATCGGCCGCCTGAACAAGCAGGTGCTCGACCTCATGGACGAGAAGAACAAGCTGTTGGCGCTCAAGGTCAATGCCATGGGCGGCACCAAGCAGATTCCGTACGTGGGCGCCTCTGCCCTGGCCGACGACCACCTGCCCACGGTGGGCAACGTGGTGGGCGCCGCCGCGGGCGCGCCTGCGGGCGAGATTGCCCCGGCTGCCGTGGTGTCGGGCAACGCGTCGCTCGCGCTCGATGGCGAGGGCGTCAAGGACGCCGCGGCCGCCATGGCCAAGGCCACCGTCGAGGCCAAGACTCTTGCCGAGGAAAAAGAAATCGCCCAGGCCAACCGCTTCCCCAAGCTGTCCCTTGTGGACCTTAAGTACCGCGACTGGGAATCGCCGGCCTACGACGATGCCATCTCGCTGGAGGACTTTGTCGACAGCTTCCGCGCGTTCGCCTGCAGCCAGATGAAGCTCTACTACACGCCCGAGGTCATCCGCCGCTTTGTGGCCGGCATGGCCGCCTCCAAGCTGCTGATCCTGGAGGGCATCTCGGGTACCGGTAAGACGTCGCTGCCCTACAGCTTTAGCCGCTACCTGGACAACCCCGCGACCATCGTGTCAGTGCAGCCGAGTTTTCGCGATCGCACCGAGGTACTGGGCTACTTTAACGAGTTTTCCAAGCGCTTTAACGAGACCGAGTTCCTCCGTGCCGTGTACGAGGCCGGCCTTCGCCAGGACCCGTCCATGATCGTGCTCGACGAGATGAACCTCGCCCGCGTGGAGTACTACTTTGCCGAGATCCTGTCGGTGCTCGAGATGCCCAGCCACGACGAATGGGTGCTCGATCTGGTCCCCACCCAGTGGGCGGCCGACCCCAAGGGCCTGCACGACGGCAAGCTCACCATTCCCGACAGCCTGTGGTTTATCGGTACCGCCAACAACGACGACTCCACCTTTACCATCACGGACAAGGTGTACGACCGCGCGATTCCCATCGAGCTCAACGAGCGCGCCGACGCGTTTGAGTGCGAGCCGCACGAGCGCGTGCACGTGACGGCCGAGCATCTGCAGTATCTGTTCCAGAAGGCCAAGGTCGAGTACGTGATCGATGACGATCTGCTCGAGAAGATGCACAAGCTGGACCAGTACCTGCAGACCCGCTTTAAGCTGGCCTTTGGCAACCGTATCATCAAGCAGATGTACGACTTTATCCCCGTGTACGTGGCATGCGGCGGCACCGAACTGGGCGGCATGGACTACATCATCGCCCGCAAGGTGCTCAAGAAGTTTGAGTCCATGAACGTGAGCTTTGTGCGCGACGAGATGAAGGGCCTGATCGAGTACATCGAGAAGACCTTTGGCGAGGGCGGCCTGCCCGATTCCGTCATGTATCTGCAGCGGATCCAGAACTTCTACTAATGCCGTAAGCGCGGGGCGTGGGACAAGACAATCAGTAGCGTTTGCCCTGTGTGGTGTCGCCACGCCCCTTACCGATCGATCCAACCTATGGAGTAACCCATGTCCGAGACCATTCAGGACCTCTATACCAGCTTCTCCGAGCAGATGAAGCCCATCCAGGAGGACAGCCGCTACTTCCGCTATCTGTTTGAGATGGCGCAGGCCTCGGGCACCACGATCGAGCAGCAGCGCGAGGAGCTCGTCAAGGTGGTGGACGAGGAGTGGATCAGCATGATCGAGGACTCGCTCGACGCCATCAACACCATCATCGAAAATCCGCGCCGCTTTATCACCACCGAGGAAGAGGTGGTGCCGGTCTCGCTCGCCAAAAAGATCAGCGCCGATAGCGTTCGCCATCTGAGCCAGAACACGCAGTTCCTGGCGCCGAGCGACGATGGTGACGTCCACCCCACGCGCATCCTCAACGTCAGTACCGTCGAGACGTACGACCTGTACGAGAACCGCTTTATCTACCACCTGATTCAGCGCCTGCTGACGTTTGTGGACAAGCGCACCGACGTGATCTTTTGGTCGACGGGCAACGAGATCCGCAACCGTTTTAAGATGCACAGCAAGATCGACGACGCGTACGAGGAGATCGAGTACAACGTCGAGATGACGGTCAAGAACCGCCAGAGCTTTGCCGAGAACGACGCCGACAACATGGACGTCTTTATGCGCATCGACCGCGTGCGCCGCCTGGTCATGGCACTGCGCGGTGCGTCGTTCTGCCAGATCATGAACGGCTGCAGCGCGGTTCGCAGCCCCATTCAGCGCACCAACCTCATCATGAAGGACCCCAACTACCGCAAGTGCTACCAGCTGTGGCAGTTTATGGAGCGCTACGACAAGGTGGGCTACAACATCGACGTGCAGCAGCAGGCGCTGGCGTTCGATGACGAGTACATGGTGCAGATGTACACCAACCTCATCAACAACTACACCGTCTTTAAGAGCCTGACCGACGACGAGCGCAACCTGCAGGAGCTCGAGAGCGTGCATCCCGAGCCGGTGGCGCCCAAGTTTATTAAGGAGATTAAGGAGGTGCAGGTCGATAGCCCCGACCTGCCCGATGTCGAGGTCCGTCGCGTGTTTGTGGAGGAGGTCACGCAGGCCCAGCTCGATGCCGAGCAGGCGCTGGCCGAGGCCCGCGAGCAGATTGAGGATCTGCAGGGGCAGCTGAAGTCCTGGAAGGTTCAGGCCCACGCGCTGACCGACGAGCGCGACGACCTGGCAGACGAGCTGGACGAGGCAAAGACGCGCGAGCTGGCGTTGACGCAGCGCGCTCAGATGGCCGAGGCTGATGTTGAGGAACTGCGTGGCTCGCTGGAGGATGTCGAGGCGGGCAAGAAAGCTGCCGAGGCCGACGCTGTCGAGGCGCGTGAGACCGCGGCGGTGCAGCTTGAGCAGGTGCGTGCCGAGGCCGATGCCGAGGTCGCGGCCGCTCGCGCCGATGCCGACGCCAAGATTGCGGCCGCCGAGCAGGCGGCCGCCGAGCAGGTCGCGCAGGTCAAGAGCGAGTCCGCCGCGGCTCTGGCTGCCAAGGCGGCGGCCGATGCCGCCGAGCTGCAGGCCACCAAGGACGCTGCTGCGGCCGAGCTTGCCGGTGTGCGTGAGGCCTCTGCCAAGGAGGTGGCCGAGCTGCATGCCAAGCTGGACGCCGCCCAGCTGCAGATTGAGGAAGTGCAGCTGACGGCCGAGCGCGATGCCCGTGCCGCGGCCGAGGCGGCCGACGCCGCCGCTGCTGTGGCGGAGCAGAAGCTCGCCGACACCGTTGCCGCGGCCGAGGAGAAGGTTTCCGCTGCTCAGCAGGCCGCCGATACCGCGATCGATGCCGCCCGCGCGGCCGCCGATTCTGCCGTCGAGCGGGCTGCGATGGACGCCAGCGAGAAGGTCGCCGCAGCCGCTGCCGAGCGCGATGCTGCCACGCGTGCCGCCGAGGAGGCCCGTGCCGACGCCGATGCGCGTATCGCCGCGGCCGAGCTTGAGGCAGGGGAGCGCATCGAGCAGGAGGTTGCCGACGTCCGCGCCGCTTGCGAGCACGAGCTCGAGGCCGCCCGCGCGGAGATGCAGCAACGCTTGGACTCGTTGGCGCATGAGCTGGAGCAGGCCGAGCGCGATCGCGCCCGTGCCGAGCGCCGTGCCGAGGGCAACAGCCTGTCGCGCTATCTTCTGGCCCGCCTGCGCGGCGAGGCTGGCGAGGGCGTGGCCGCTGCGCCTGACGAGGATGGCGCTTCTGCGGCGGATGTCACCGAGGCCGAGGTCGCTGCTGACCCCGAGACTTCCGCAAAGGACGACGACAAGTGATGAAGCACGTGCTCCGCGTGATCAACGTGCTGGCGACCGTGGTGATCCTGGTCGCCTTTGTGGTGTTGCTGCGCACGGTGTTCACGCCCGCCGGCGAGATTCCCACCATCATGGGCTACGGCTTTATGCGTACACTGACCGGCTCGATGGAGCCGGCGATTCCCGTGCATTCGTTTATCGTCGTCGATACCGACAACAGCCAGGTCTACCAGGCGGGCGATATCATCACCTTCCATTCGTCCGATGACGCGCTGGAGGGTTCGCTCAACACGCATCGCATCGTTACCGTGGAGGCCGCGGCCGACGGCACGCCGGTCTACCGCACCAAGGGCGACGCCAACGACGCCGAGGACGGCAGCCTCGTCCCACTATAAAAACGTCCATCGGCACCCCGGTGTTCACCATCCCCAAGCTGGGCCTACGCAGCCAATTACATCCAGCACCCCCCCGGCCTGTACGTGGCCATCTCCGCCGGGGCCGTCCTGCTGCTGCTGACCTTCCTGCCGGACCTGCTCTCCGGCGGCTCCGACAAGGGGCAGGGCAAGCGCATCCGTCAGGACAGTCAAAAGGCATAGATCCGTCGATCCTGCCGCAAGGCTCACCATATCATTTGTTATCATTTTATGCAGGAGGAAAAACCATGAAAGCAAGGAACCGCATCAAACCCCTGTTGACCCTGTGCTGCGCCCTGCTGCTGGTAGCCGCCGGTGTGTTCGGCACGCTGGCCTACCTCACCGGCACAGACACGGTCAACAACACCTTCACCGTCGGCAACGTGAAGATCACGCTGGACGAGGCCAAGGTGACCACCGAC
>ENA-OQHF01002171-OQHF01002171.1-human-gut-metagenome-genome-assembly--contig:-NODE-2171-length-10106-cov-2.533220_pt1 | contig 10106 bp, 5 predicted proteins | sample MGYA00242559_ERZ504709 | MGnify/ENA primary metagenome ERZ504709 (study PRJEB26092, sample SAMD00036203) | human gut metagenome | host: Homo sapiens | study: EMG produced TPA metagenomics assembly of...
GAGTTCCAACGCCTCGCGGCGGAACCCGTCGTCGTAATGTCTCCTCCGATCCTCGCGCATATGAGAGAACCGCACCTCCGATCATCGAATCTGAATTTCTTCAGTCCAACAATCGGGGTGCGGTTCATTCATGCGCGGGGGCTTGGTGATGCTAGGCCGAGCGAGTGGGACTAGCAGGTACCGGACTTGCGGCGCTTGAGGATGATTACACCCGCAACAGCAAGTACCACGGCGAGGATGCCAACACCAAGCACGGCTGCACCGGTGTCAGGTATCTTCTTGTGCTTGCCGGAGTCGGTATCACCCTTGTTCTGGTTGGAATCGTTGCCTTGGTTGGGCTTGTCCGTGCCGGAACCGGGCTTATCGCCACCCTGGCCAGGCTTCGTGGTGCTCTTCTCAACCAGACCCGCGATGGCATCGCTGGATTGCCTCAGTCGCAGCCTGTACGTCAGACTGGGCGGCCTGACCATCACTCGTCAGCGCATTCGCCGTAGCGACTGCCGAATCAAGCACGGCCAGCGATTCATCAGTCCACTTTGTGCGATCCACGGCAGCAGCGGCATCGAGCTGAGCGCTCAGCGCGGCACGATCTTGCACCGTAGCTACAAGCACCAGCTTCTTCGCTGCCTGCTTCAGCTGGGTTGCGGCATCCACCACCGCAGCTTCGGTGGCATCCTCAGCCTTATACACCTGCTGCGCCGAATCCAATACCGCCGCGTACTCCGCCCATGAAGTCTCGGTGTACTTGGAGGCATCGTCAGCCTTAGGCGAGTCAGCGAGCGCCTGCTTGAGCTCGGTCTTGTCGATCGGTGTGGGCTCAGGCGGCTCAGGCGTACTGTCGTCAATGGCATGAACCTGCCATTCGGCAACAGCCGGAGAAGCCGAGCCGGACGTGATAACCATACGCAACTTGGTAGTCTTGACCGGAGTGTTCCACGTGCCATCAGACCATCCCTTGGCATCGCCGGTGGCCCAGCCAGCAGACGGTGAATTGGCGGTCACAGTGTAGGTGGCGTCGGGAATATTCACGAAGTTGCCGGCACCGTTGTTCGCCAAGGCGTCCCAGTACTGCAATTCCCACGATGCCGGAATACCCAATCCGCCATCATCCGAGGTGAATTGCACGCGGCTAGAGTCGATAGTCACTTCACGGTCCCACTCGTAGTCGAGGCGCATCTCACCGGTGTTGGGCCAAGTGCCCCAGACATCCTCGTTGGCAATGGTGATATCGGGAATGATCTTGCCGTCGTTCAACGCGGCGGCACCCTTGACCCAGCCGGATGCCTTGCCGTCCACATCGGTGGCGGTGGCATCGCCCTCAATGTAGCCGGTCAGCGGCACGGAAGTGTCGGATGGAATGTCGGTTTTCGCCGAAGCGGACACGTTGCCGGCCTTATCGGTGGCGCGGTAGTACACGGTGGCGCGCGACGCGCTCGGTGCAGCAATCGGCTTGCTGTACGTGGCCCATTGACCGTCTGTGCCAATGCGGTATTCAATTGATGCGACACCGGAACCGGTGCCGTCATCAGCGGTCAAGGTCAGCGTGCGCTCCTCCTTATCGGCGGCGGCGGTCACGGTTGGCGCGGCGGAGTCCACCTTGCCGCCGGCCTTGGCCACGTCGGAAACGTTACCGGTCTGATCGGTGGCACGAGCCCACACGTCAACATCACCCTGCTGGGAAAGCGCGGCAATAGTTGCGTTGGCATTCGCCGCGATGGTGATCCAGGTTTTACCTTGGTCGGTGGAGATCTCCAGCTTGGCAATCGGCGTGGTATCGTCCGTGGCCTGCACGGTGGCGAACGGAGCGGCAGTGAGCCATTCGCTATTGCCCGCGTTGGCGGTGATGGCAACGGTCACGGTCGGCTTCGTGGTATCGGCGGCGGGCTTGTAGCCATCCTGAACAGTGACGTTCACCGACACATTGCCTTGCTCGCTTGCCTCACCGGGCACGCCAGCAACCACACCGTAGGCCTTGAACGAACCGGCCTTGGCATAGGAAGAAGCAGCGACCGGACGCCAAATTACCGGGGAAGCAACGGTCGTGTCTCCATACTTCACGTCGACGGTGGCAGGCAGCGTGGGCGCGGTGCCGGTGGCGGTCGTCACGCCCTTCGGCGCAGTGATTGCCGGCGATTCGCTGTCAGCAGCGCCGACTTCCCACTCAGCCACGGCCAAGGAGGCGTAGCCTCCATCCACAGCTTGGCCAGTCATGTCGAGCTTTAGAGCAGTGGTGGTCACTGCATCGAACGTGACAGTGTTGGGGTTGGCCTTGCCGGTGGTTGTTGTATAACCGCTCGGACTGGTGACATCTTTCCATGTACCGTCCGCGTCCAAGTACTGAATCTTCCACGAAGCGGGCGCGCGCAGCGCGTTGGAATCCACATCGAACCAAACCTTGGACGAATTGGCGCGCACAGTGCCATCCCATTGGTAGACCAGCGAGTCGCCGGATTGTGGCTGCGGAATGGAGCGGTAGTTGGTCCAGTGGTTCGGTGGCACCACAATGGTTTGCAACACACGGCCATCGTTCACCGAGCCCTTGTATGCCGGCGTCTCGGTGAACGTTGCGCTCACCTTTGCGTACGGAGCCACGTTGGTGGAGGGCTGCGTTTTCTCGGCCTTGGTTGGATGGGCGGTGGAAACCATCTGGCCGTCGGCGGTCCAATCGACTTCATCAATGCACACGGCACGGCGGAAATCGGTGCCGCCTTCCTTGTCGCCGGTGTGATAGGTCACATACCATTTGTCGCCGAACTGGAGCACCGAGGGGTGCATCGTGGTGGCCGAGCCAGAAGGCACGATTACGCCTTGGTACTTCCATGGGCCGAGCGGGCTGTCGGAAGTGGAGTACTGGATGCAAGCTTGATAGTTCGATTCCACGCAGGTGGCCGTGCCCGAACCGGGCTTACCGCCGTCGTACACGTTGTAATAGGTATCGCCCTTACGGAACACCCACGCCGCCTCGAAGAATCCCTTCGGGCCGTTCGCGTTGCTGTCCGCGTCCTTCATGGTGTGGAGGTTCGGCGTGGTGCCATCAGCCTTGGTTTCCACCTCGGTGTATGAGGTGCGGCCGGTTGTGGCGTCCTTCTTCATCTTGATGGCGAGCTGAGTGCCGAACGTACCAAAGTGCAAATATCCGGTGCCATCCTCGTCCACAAAGAATGCCGGATCGATGGTTTCAATCTGGGTTTGCGATGTGGTGAGCAGCGGCTTGCCGATGGCATCCTTCCACGGGCCGAGCGGACTCTTCGACTTGGCCACGCCGATGGCGAACGGGTCCTGTCCAGCCGCCTCAGAAGCCTTGTCCTTCACCGGCACGTAGTAGTAGAACCAATCATCGGAAGTGTCGCTCGGGGTGCCGTTATCGTCGGCTACGACTTGGCCGGCGTACGCGCCATCGCCGGTGGCCCAGCTGAACAGGTCTGCCTTGGCGATGGTCTTGTAATGTGTCCATTTGCCTTGATTCAGGCCGTCTTCATCGGTGACGTATACGCCCCAGTCCTTCATGTTGAAGGAGCCGTAGTCGGGCGAAGCCTCATCGTGACCGGTGAAGACGAAGAGTTTGCCGTCATAGCTCAGCGCGGATGCATCTGCAGAGTAGTAGTTCTGCGAAAGATCGTTCGGGGTGTCAATACCCTCGTTCTGCCCGATGGGGTTGCGCATGTAGCTGGGCAGTGCGCTATTGTCGATTTGGGTGACGGTGACATCAGGATTGTTATACGGCAGTTCGTTATACGCGTGACCGGCAACGCTGGGCGCGTTGTCAGCGGTGGCTGAATCGGCGGCCATTGCGGTCGGCGCAAGGGCAAGGCCTGACAGCAATGTCGCTGCGGCGACGAGTCCACCGGCCACCGCGCGAACCGATTGCGCGGATACATGGAAACTCATAGTGCTCCTCATTGAGTGAGTGAAAAGAGTAATGATGGGTAGAAGGAAAAGGCTAGAGCCCCCTCTGTGAGGGGGCTCACTCGGCAGAATGACTCCGTTGCGGGTCAGGCCGAGTGGCGAGCCGAACCGTGGTCGCCGGACTGGCGACGCTTCAGGATGGTCACGCCTGCGGCGGTGAGCAGCACGGCAGCCGCAGCAACTACGGAAACTGCGGCACCAGTCGGAGGCACACGATCACCCTTGTTGTCCTTATCATCCTTATCAGTGTCGGTCACACCAGGCTGCTGGGAGCCGGGCTTCTGCTCAACCTTGGTGGCCCAAAATGCCTTGTCAAGGGCATCCTGTGCGGCATCGACATCGGCCTGCTTGGCATCCTTGTCGTCGTACACCTTCTGAGCGGCGGCAATCTGGCTCTGCAGAGCCTGCCATGCCTCCTCGGTGTACTTCGACTTGTCAGCCTTCTTGGCCTGCTCGATGGAAGCCTCGAGGGACTCCTTCTTCACCGTTTCGGCGGCGGGCTTCTCTTCCAAGGCCTTGACGGCCTTGTTCAGCGAAGCGGACGCTTCCTGGACGGCGGCCTGAGTGACCTCACCGACCTCACCGACCTTGAGCACACCTTCCGCAGCCTCGATGGCCTTGTTCAAGGCCTCGACACTCTTATCCGTGTACTTGCCGGAAGCGGCCTCGGCTTTGGCCGCATCGATGGCCGCCTGCAACGTGGACTTCTCCACGTCGGTGGCGAGCGCAACGAGTGCCTTCTGGCCGTCCTCGAGCTTGGTCACCTGCTCGGCGACCTGTTCTGCGGTGGCGTTGGCATCGTCGTACACAGCCTGGGCAGCGTCAATGATTTGCTGGAACTCAGCCCATGAAGCGGCGGTGTAGCGGCTTGCATCGAGGCCGTTGGCTGTGTCAAGAGCCGACTCGAGCGCGGTCTTGTCGACCGGGGTAGGTTCAGGCTCGGTGCCGTCAATACCAGTGCACGCCCCACTCGGCCACGGCGGCCCCGAAGGTGCTGCTGCCGGTGTACGGAGTGAGCACGAGTCGCAGCGACTTGGTGGTGACCGGCTTGAAGGTCACAGCGCTCCAACCCTTGGCATCGGTATCCGCACGAGAAGCCGGCGAATTACGCACGACGGTGTAATCCTCGGTGGGCTCGACGTCCTTCCAAGAACCATCCTCGGCGAGGTACTGAATCTTCCAAGCGTCCGGGACTTCCAGACCACCCTTCGAATCGTCAGTCTCAGCGAAGTTGGCCCAGAACTGGGCGCGGCTCTGGTCAATGGTCACGGACTGACCGAAGTCGTACTGGGCGTACATGCCGTCCTTTGCCTTGCCCCAAGAACCCCAGACCTTGTCGTTGACGTTCTGATCATCCGTGGTCGGCCAAGTATCATCGACGACTACGCCGTCGTTGAGCTTGCCTCGGCGGTGACCAGGTTGCCTCGGAATCAGGCAAATGGTGGTCTTGGTCGCCTTGCCTTCAATCCAACCGACCAACGGCTCAGGCTCAGGGCTCAGGAGTGGAGGAACCGTTCGGGTCGGCAACCACGTGGACAGTGAGCTTGGCAGCTGCGGAAGACGAACCGTCGTCGACGGTACCAGCCACCTCGTAGTCACCAACCTTGGTCAGGTCGATGGCCTTGATGTCGGCATCCTTCCACGTGACCTTGCGGTCGTCGTTGTATCCGTTCGGGAACTTCACCGGAACCGTGGCGGGCAGGTCGATGGACTTGGCGTTCTGGTAGACGGTCTGCTCAACCGGCTGCGCATTACCCACGGTCTGCAATGCGGTATCGGAACGAGCTGCGATGTGTGCAACCGTACCGCTCAGCGCACCAGCGACGATGCCCTTGACATCGAATACGGCATCGGCGGCCAGCTGAGCGTCGGTCACCTTATCCCACGTGACGGCGAGGTCACGGCGAGAACCGTCGGTGTATACGGCGCTCACGGTGGAGGGCAGCTTCAGATCATCGGCCTTGGAACCGGTCTGCACCAGTCGGTTGACTTCGTCCACGCTCACCGGCTCGATGGCGTACGCCTCGAACTCGGAAGCACCCACGATGGCGCCCTTCGGGAAGACCACGCGCAGCTTGTCGGTTTCGACGGCGTCGGCGACTTCACTTCGTTGCCTTCGTTCCGGTTGACCGTGTAGGACTGGCCGTCAGCCAGTTTCACATCCTGCCAGTTACCGTCAGCGTCAGCGTACTGGAGCTTCCAAGATGAGACCATCGGCACGCCACCGCCATCGGTCCAGAAGAAGACCTTGGCCTTCTTCAGCGGCACCTTGTCGGCCCACTTCAGTTGCAGCCACGGCTCCACACCAGTGGAGTCGCCCCAGTTGTTCCAGGTCTCGTTCGGCGTGTTGGCGTATACCACCTGACCGTCGATGACCTTCTTGGCGTTGTCCTTCGGCTGGTAGCCGTTGGTGTAGCTGGCAGAGGCGCTCGACTGCGGGGCTACGTTCACGGTACCGTCAGAGGGGATGCCGTGAACGGTGATTTCCTTGGAGCCTTCCTTCTCGCCATCGGAAGCGGTGAGCTTCAGGACGTAGTCACCCTCCTTGTTGAAGGTGACGGTGGTGCTGGCAGCGGAGGCGTCCACGAACTTCGCAGTACCGCCTTCCGGACCGGAGACCTGGGACCATGTGGTGGTGACGTCGCCTTCTGCGGGCAGACCGTCATCCTTCACCGTACCGACGAGCTTGGCACCAGATGAGGTGCTGGAAGACACGTAAGCATCCACCTGCGGAGTCTGGTTCTCGGAAGTGCCGTCAGCCTTGATACCGGTGTTGTAGGCTTCGATCTCCTTGACACCGACGGCCATGCCGGCCTGCGGCGTGAAGGTGACGCGGATGGTCGTGGTCTCCACCGGAGTGAACTGGATACGGTTGTAGTTCGCGCCCGCGTAGTTCGGGGTGCGCACCTGATCCGCAATCGGGGCCCATGTGCCGTCATCCTTCTGGTACTCCAACTTGTAGTTGGCGGGCTCGGCATAGCCGGAGATGGTCTGGCTGGACGAGCTCTGGTAGAAGTACAAGCGGATGTCGTCGATCTTCTGCTTGCCGTCCTTGAACTTGATATTGAGCGTGTCGGTCTTGTTCTCAGAACCCTTGGTACCCCAGAACGATTCCATCACGGTCTTGCCGTCCACCGCGTTCTTGGCCGGGTAGTTGGTGTCCTTCTCGGCGTAGGTGGTACCGGTCACGTCCGCGTCCTTGGCCACGTTCGTGGTGGACTTGGAGGCGGAGTCGACGTTGGTGCCGGACTTGGCGAACAGGTCGGTCACGCGCTGATCGGCATTGAAGGTAACCTGATTGGCGGCCTTCACGTTCTTGACGGCTTCGGCGCCGACGGTAACCTGGGCACTGGAATCGTCCTGACCTCGACCGTTCCCGCAGCCGGGTCATAGATGAGGTGCGCCAGCTTGTCGGAGGTGAAGGCGAGCTTGCCGCCCACGTACAGGCTGTAGCCAGCAGGACCACCGTAGTGGCTGCCGTCCTTGTCCCATACGATGGAGACATCCTGATCGTGGTAGCGCAGGTTGTTTACCGTGAAGTAGTTCCAACCGGGGATTTCGATCGGGTTTAGCTCAATCTTGTTGTCCTCGCGCGGCACCATACCGGCTACGTCCTCGACCATCGTCCAGTTCGTGGTGCCGAGCTGGGTGTGGTGGATCCAGGAGCGGTAGGTGATCTTGCCGCCGTTCTGTGCGGCAGCTGCGGAAGCCGCACGGGGCGCACCGCGGCAACCTCCTGCGACGAACCTTCGGCGCGGCCTTCGGAATACGTCTCGACGCTCGTAGGCACGCACTCCGACTTCACGCTCTCGACGGGCAACACCTACCCGGCCGTCGCCCTGCCGTGGGGCATGAACTTCTGGACGCCCCAGACGGGCGAAATGGGCAGCGGATGGGCCTATACCTACGGCGCCCACACCATCCGGGGCCTGAAGCAGACCCACCAGCCCTCGCCGTGGATCAACGACTACGGGCAGTTTTCCATCATGCCCATACGCGGACGCGACAAGGTCGATGAGGAGAGCCGCCAGAGCTGGTTTTCGCACCAGTCGGAGGAGGCACGCCCCTACTATTATTCGGTATACCTCGCCGACCACGACATCAAGGCCGAGATCGCCCCGACCGAGCGGGCTGCGATCATGCGTTTCACGTTCCCCGAATCGGACGAGTCGGGCGTGGTGATCGACGCTTTCGACCGCGGATCGTACATCAGGGTCATGCACGACAAACGGACTGTCGTGGGATACAGCCACGCGCAACAGCGGAGGTGTGCCCGACAACTTCAAGAACTGGTTTATCGTGCGCTTCGACCGGAAGATCCGGGATTTCCAGATCTATGACGGCACGAAGCCCGTCGAGGCGAACAGTTAGTCGGCGAACACGCCCTCGTGCGGGTAGGTTTCGAAACCCGGCGCGGAGAGCAGGTAACGGTGCGCGCAGCCTCATCGTTCATATCGCAGATGCAGGCCGTGCAGAACCTCGAAGAGCTGGGAAAGGACGATTTCGAAACCGTGAAGGCCAAGGCGCAAGCACACTGGGACGAGGTGCTCGGACGTATTGAAGTCGAGGGAGGCACGACGGACCAGTACCGCACGTTCTATTCGTGCCTCTACCGTTCGACCTTGTTCCCGCGTAAGTTCTACGAGATCGACAAGAACGGCAATATCCTGCATTACAGCCCCTACAACGGTGAGGTACTGCCGGGATACATGTATACCGACACGGGATTCTGGGACACCTTCCGCAGTCTGTTTCCGCTGCTCAATCTGGTCTATCCGTCGGTCAACGCCGAGATTCAAGCCGGGCTGGCCAACGCTTACCGCGAGAGCGGATTTCTGCCTGAATGGGCTTCGCCCGGACACCGCGGATGCATGGTCGGAAACAACTCGGCGTCGGTCGTTTCGGATGCCATCCTGAAAGGTGTCACCCCCGAGGAAGACATTGCGACGCTCTACGAGGCGATGCTCGCAGGACGCCGGAAGGTACACCCCACGGTGAGCTCCACGGGGCGCCTCGGACACGAATACTACAACACACTGGGATACATCCCCTACGATGTGGGTATCAACGAGAATGTCGCACGAACGCTCGAATACGCCTACGACGACTGGTGCATCGCGCAGGTGGCGAAAAACTGGGAAAACGAACGACGCTGCGATGCTGGAAAAGGCTTCGCAGAACTATAAAAAGCCTCTTCGATCCCGAAACGCGCCTGATGCGGGGCCGCAATGCCGACGGGACGTTCCAGACGCCCTCAGCCCTACAAGTGGGGCGACGCCTTCACCGAGGGAAACGCGTGGCACTACACATGGTCGGTGTTCCACGATGTCGAGGGACTGATCGACCTGATGGGAGACGCAAGGATTCGACGCGGATGCATCGACTCGGTCTTCGTCGTGCCGCCCGTCTACGACGACAGCTACTACGGGTTCCGCATCCACGAAATTACCGAAATGCAGGTGGCCGACATGGGCAACTACGCCCACGGAAACCAGCCTGCACAGCACATGATCTACCTCTATGACTACTGCGGACAGCCCCACAAGGCCCAGTGGTGGGTGCGCGAGGTGATGGATCGCCTCTACTCCGCCAAACAAGACGGATACTGCGGAGACGAGGACAACGGACAGACTTCGGCATGGTACGTCTTCTCGGCGCTGGGGTTCTATCCCGTATGTCCCGCTTCGGATGAATACGCCGTCGGATCGCCCCTGTTCAAACACGCGACGATCCACCTCGAAAACGGAAACGACATCGTGATCGAAGCCCCGGAAAACTCCCCGGAAAACAGATATGTCGGCAGCATGACCTTTGACGGCGAGGAGCTGGAAAAACCCTGCCTCAAATATTCAGAACTCAAAATGGGAGCAAAGATACTTTTTGACATGCAAGCTCAAAAATAATATTTGTCCCGAAACCCATATACTCTTTGGGTAATCGGAAGGATAATAAAATTAAAGAACCGTGACATTCCGTTCTGGTTCTTATTTTCTATGAAGCAGTTCTAACAAAATGAGGGTCGAGAAAAAGGTGTAATTCAAAATTAACAATTCCCTTAAATTCATTATTGCGTAGATATTGCCCGGATCATGCTTTCTTTATAATAAAACCCACACTATATACCTTGCAACATTCTATTCCAATCTCATACAATCAATCATCCAAAGTAAAATCCCGTAACGCTCAGAGTAAACTTTTCC
>ENA-OQHF01002172-OQHF01002172.1-human-gut-metagenome-genome-assembly--contig:-NODE-2172-length-10105-cov-3.520044_pt1 | contig 10105 bp, 9 predicted proteins | sample MGYA00242559_ERZ504709 | MGnify/ENA primary metagenome ERZ504709 (study PRJEB26092, sample SAMD00036203) | human gut metagenome | host: Homo sapiens | study: EMG produced TPA metagenomics assembly of...
TGATATCACTTATGTTACCAACAACGAACTGGGATTTGATTATCTGCGTGATAACATGGTTATTTACAAGGAACAGCTGGTTCTGCGTGGATTGCATTATGCCATCATCGATGAGGTGGACTCTGTACTGATCGATGAAGCGAGAACTCCTCTGATCATTTCCGGACAGAGCGGCAAGTCTACCGCTTTATATGAAATGTGTGATCTGCTGGCACGTCAGATGAAGCGCGGTGATGATGTACAGGAACTGACCAAGATGGACGCCATTATGGGTGTGGTACAGGAAGAGACCGGAGACTTCGTAGTCAACGAGAAGGATAAGATCATTAACCTGACCGCAGCAGGTATGGAGAAGGTTGAGAGATTCTTCCACATTGATAACTTCGCTGATCCCGAGAACCTGGAGATCCAGCACAACATCATTCTGGCATTACGTGCCCATAATCTGATGTTCCGTGATAAGGATTACGTGGTAAAGGATGACCAGGTACTGATCGTCGATGAATTTACCGGACGTATCATGCCGGGACGCCGTTACTCCGACGGTCTGCATCAGGCAATCGAAGCAAAAGAGCATGTAAAGGTGAAGAGAGAAAGTAAGACGCTGGCATCCATTACCTTCCAGAATTTCTTTAACTTATTCGATAAAAAGTGTGGTATGACCGGTACGGCTCTCACTGAGGAGACCGAGTTCCGTGAGATCTACGGCATGGATGTTGTTGTGATCCCTACGAACCGTCCCGTTATCCGTAAGGATCTGCAGGATGCTGTATACAAGACGAAGAGAGAGAAGCTGAACGCTATCGTGAATGCGGTAGAGGAAGCACACGCCACAGGACAGCCTGTACTGGTAGGTACGATCACGATCGAAGCCAGTGAGGAACTGAGCAGAATGCTGACCAGGCGCGGCATCCAGCACAAGGTACTGAATGCAAAATTCCATGAACTGGAAGCAGAGATCGTAGCCGATGCCGGTGTACACGGTGCGGTAACCATCGCTACCAACATGGCAGGCCGTGGTACGGATATCAAGCTGGATGATGAAGCGAGAGCCGCCGGCGGACTGAAGATCATCGGTACCGAGCGTCATGAGTCCAGACGTATTGATAATCAGCTGCGTGGTCGTTCCGGACGTCAGGGAGATCCCGGTGAGTCCAAGTTCTACATCTCTCTGGAGGACGATCTGATGAGACTGTTCGGTTCCGAGCGCCTGATCAGCATGTTCAATACCTTAGGTATCCCTGAGGGACAGGAGATCGAGCACAAGGCATTGACCAATGCCATCGAATCCGCACAGAAGAAGATCGAGAGCAACAACTACGGTATCCGTAAGAATCTGTTAGAGTATGACCGTGTCATGAGTGAACAGAGAGAGATTATCTACGAGGAGCGTCTGCGGGTACTGAACGGCGAGAGCATGCGTGATGTGATCTACAAGATGATCACCGATATTACCGAGAACTGTGTAGATATCTGTATCAATGACGACGCAGATATCTCCGACTGGGATTTCAATGAGTTAAATACCCTGCTCATTCCTACGATCCCGTTACAGCCTCTGACACCGGAGCGTGTGAAGAAGCCCAAGAAGAACAGCCTAAAGCAGCAGTTAAAGGAAGAAGCTGTGAAGCTGTACGAAGCAAAAGAAGCCGAGTTCCCCGAACCCGAAGCGATCCGTGAGCTGGAGCGTGTGGTTCTGCTGAAGGTCATTGACCGCAAGTGGATGGATCATATCGACGATATGGAGCAGCTGCGTCAGGGCGTAGGCTTACAGGCCTATGGACAGCGAGATCCTCTGGTAGAGTACAAGATGAGCGGTTATGAGATGTTCGATGAGATGACCCAGAACATCCGTGAAGAGACCGTAAGACTTCTGTTCCACATCAAGATCGAGCAGAAGGTAGAGCGTGAGCAGCAGGCCCAGATCACCGGTACCAACAAGGATGATTCCTTACAGAAGGGACCGGTAAAGCGTGAAAATGCAAAGGTATATCCCAATGATCCCTGTCCTTGCGGCAGCGGCAAAAAATACAAGAACTGCTGCGGACGGAAAGCCTGATGCTTTCTGACAACAGTCGGAAGATAGTGCGGCAGCACGGAACAATCCTACCCAAGGTCTTTCACCCACCTATGAGCAAGCTCATGTGGGCTTAGACCTTTTGATCCTGGCATCATTAAAATAATAGAATAAGAAAGTGGGTGACGTTAAGTGGTTGAATTAGATCAGATGAAGACAGAAATCCTGTCCTACGAAACACCTTTAGCGGAAGTGAGGGATTCACTTTGACCTTGCTAACAAGGCAAAGCGGATCGAAGAAATGGAACGTGAGATGGAGGCTCCCGGATTCTGGGATGACCCGGAGCGTTCCAATCAGAAAATGAAAGAACTGAAGAACCTGAAGGATACTGTGGGAGAGTGCGACAAGCTTTCGACACAGTTCGATGACATCCTGACCTTGATCGATATGGGATATGAGGAAAACGATGCGTCTCTGATCCCTGAGATCCGTGAGGAGCTGGATGAATTCATCAGGGAATTCGACGAACTCAGGATCGGTACATTATTATCCGGAGAATATGACAAAAACAATGCGATCTTAAAGCTCAATGCCGGTGCCGGAGGTACCGAGAGCTGTGACTGGTGCGGTATGCTGTATCGCATGTATACCCGTTGGGCGGAGCGCAAGGGCTTTACCATCGAAGTATTGGACTATCTGGATGGTGATGAGGCCGGGATTAAGTCAGTGACTTTCCAGGTCAATGGTCTGAATGCCTATGGCTATCTGAAGTCTGAGAAGGGTGTACACCGTCTGGTGCGTATCTCCCCTTTCAATGCCCAGGGTAAGCGTCAGACATCCTTTGTATCTCTGGATGTTATGCCGGATATCGAAGGAGATCTGGATGTGGATATTGATGAGAAGGATCTGCGCATCGATACTTATCGAAGCAGTGGTGCCGGTGGACAGCATATCAACAAGACCTCCTCTGCCATTCGTATCACCCATATTCCTACGGGAACCGTGGTACAATGTCAGAATGAGCGAAGCCAGTTCCAGAACAAGGATAAGGCAATGCAGATGCTGAAAGCCAAGCTGTATCTGTTAAAGCAGGAAGCAAATGCCGAGAAGCTGTCTGATATCCGCGGTGAGGTCAAGGAGATTGGCTGGGGTAACCAGATCCGCTCCTATGTATTACAGCCTTACACACTGGTCAAGGATCATCGTACCGATGTGGAGACCGGTAATGTGGACGCAGTACTGGACGGCGGACTGGATATCTTCATCAATGGCTATCTGAAATGGATCAGCGTGCAGGGAGATAAGAAGAACACAGAGAATTAACAAATTCAAGTTTGTAAATGACACATTCCAGAAGGAGTGAAAGCTTTCTGGAATGTGATTTTTTATAAGGGAGAAAATTACATATGAGAAACGAAAACAAAGAGACAAACCAGGGCAAAAAAGCGATAGGAGAGTCCATGGGCAGCAGAATTGTGCTTGCCCTGATCGTTGTGGCTGTGATAGTTACGGCGGCAAAAGTGATCCCTTTGGTCCGGAATCGGGTACAGACTTCCCAATATCCGGTGATCGAGCTGGCAGATCTGCAGGGAATGGAACTGGAGAGCTTAAGTGATGGAAAGTTCAGTTTCAGCTATCCGGCAGAAGACTGGGAAGTGTGGGAGCAGGTGACGACGGATTATCACCCGCTTACGATCTTCTATAAAGGGACAGCGGATGACGGCTCCACAAGTATCTCGGTGGCGGAGAATGACACCGTGGTCACACAGTTGAAACCGGAACTTCTGCAGGTAATGTTGGATGGCTTAAAAGAACAGGCTCCTTATATGGTGATAAAGGAAAGTGAAATGCGCAGTATGGAAGGTACACCGGTGTTCTATCTGGAGGACAATATGTCACTGACCCAGGAAGGACTGGATATGATGGTAGATACCGGCGCGTGGACAGAGGAAACGATAGAAGCCATGGGCGGCCGTGAGGCACTTTTAAGTAACAATATTGCTTCGGACCAGATTCAGATCTATCAGTTGAAAAATGGAAAAATTTATGTGTATACCGGAAATTATACGGATGATGCGCAGAAAGATATGGTACTGGACACCATCACGGTGATAGCACAGACAATAACGAGCACAGGCAATTAATGCCTGTGCTCGTTCTGCATCAGATCCAGAAAATATAAGGTCTGGGTCATATTCATGTATGGCACCAGCCACAGAGTTCCGATACCGAAGCTCAGCAAACACAGAAATCCCAGCGGCAGGAAACTCATCTGTAAGCAGAACAGCTCCCATTTATGTCCTTTCATAATACGGAAGCTTAATTTCATCAGCTCCATAGCGCTATACTGGGGAAAATCCAACAGTAAATAGTAAGCCTGGGATAAACCAAGGGATAACGGAATATAGATACACATACCGATGACCATAAGCACAATGCACAGGATTGCCATGGTTATGGCGTCAAAGCCTTTACCTGACCGCAGGAGAAAATAGCAGATATCAAACGGCAGTGTACATGCCGTATTCAGCAGGATCAGTACTGCGGAGATCCCGAGCGATTTTTTGAATAAGTATTTGAAGCCGTAGAACAGATTGGCAGTTACAGCAGGTCTGCCGCAGGCAGTATTCAGATAAAATAATGTGATGCCGGTCTGAAATACTCCGGTGAAAATCGACAATAAAGTCGTACAGGCTGTCAAAAGCAGATATTCCGTCAGAGATGTCTCTGCGCTTCCCCCCATAAGTGTCCGTACGGTAAGGATCATAGTGAAGGTCATGCTGACGGCAAAGGTGAGGGAAAATACGATCAGACTCCGGCAGATGGACAGCAGGATGGCATTGCCGTAATGCCCTGCCATCTGATCTCTGGCTTTTTCTTTGAGTTGGGCTCTGGATGCATATTGTATCATAGAAATCCTCTTTTCTTTTTATTATTGCGTTCTATTGGTTATTCCGGCTACTCCGGGTTTTGATTTCGTAACCGCAGAATGCATCGGAAAACATAGGCATGTCTTACAGGTAAGATTGCCAGAATTCTTCCATATCGACACCGTACATCTGCTGGTACATCTGATCCAGCATATTCATATAAGAAGGATCTGTGAATACCGTGACAATGCTGCTGACCGTTATGAAGATACCGAGTGCCAGTCCCACACAGGACAGCCAGATCCCGGCAACACACATATTGTTCATGCGTTGCCCTCTTTTCCGGGTGAGCAATGCAAAGAGAATGCCCAGAGCACCGGTGGGAATGGACAGCAGTCCCGTGCAGCATAATACCAGGGAACAGATGCCGCAGACCATAGAAGCGATCGACAAACCCCTGTATTTCGGATCGATCTGTGGCATATTTTGATTCATTTCGTTATTCTGATTCTGATAATAATCCATAGAAAGCCTCATTTCCGGGCGGCATATGGTAAATTTGTCTGCCGCGCTTATATTAAGTACTGTACCATCTTTTCCTGTAATAAGCAAATGAAATAAGAATGAAAAGATTGAGAAAACTTCCGATTTCCAGTATAATATACCCATGCGCAAAACAAAATGGCAACAGGCCATCAGGAGGAACTATGGATATTATACAGAAAATCAAAGAAGAACTTCAGGTAGAAAAATGGCAGGTGGAAGCAGCGGTGAAGCTGATCGATGAGGGAAATACCATCCCTTTCATCTCCCGTTACCGTAAGGAGGCCACCGGATCTCTGAACGACGAGCAGCTGCGTAATCTCGATGAGAGACTGACCTATCTGAGAAGTCTGGAAGATAAAAAGGAGCAGGTGCTGAAGAGCATCGAGGAACAGGGAAAACTTACCGATGAGTTAAAGGAGAAGATCCTGGCAGCCCAGACGCTGGTAGTAGTAGAGGATCTGTACCGCCCCTATCGTCCCAAGAGAAAGACCCGTGCCAGTATTGCAAAGGAGAAGGGTCTGGAACCTCTGGCAGAATATATTCTGCGCCAGGAGGCAACAGAACCGGTGCTTAACGAGGCAGCAAAGTATGTATCCGAAGAAAAAGAAGTAAAGACTCCGGAGGAAGCATTGCAGGGAGCACAGGATATTATTGCCGAGATGATCTCCGACGATGCGGATCATCGTCTTTACATCCGCAATATCACCGTAGAGGAAGGCATTGTGACCGGTACGGCGAAGGATGAGAAGGCTCAGAGCGTCTACGAGATGTATTACAATTTTGAAGAGCCTGTGAAGAAGATCGCAGGTCACAGAGTATTGGCATTGAACCGTGGAGAGGCAGAAAAAGTACTGACTGTTAAAGTCAATGCACCGGAGGAACGTATTCTGCGTTATCTGGAGAAAAAGCTGATCACGAAGGAAAACGAATATACTACACCGGTAATCTGTGCCGCAGTGGAAGACAGCTACGATCGTTAATAGCACCCGCTATTGAAAGAGAGATCCGTAACGATCTGACAGAAAAGGCAGAGGACGGAGCGATCAATGTCTTCGGTAAAAACTTAGAGCAGCTGTTGCTGCAGCCTCCTATCGCAGGCAAAGTGGTCTTAGGCTGGGATCCGGCATTCCGTACCGGATGTAAGCTGGCGGTAGTGGATGCTACCGGAAAAGTGCTGGATACGAAAGTGATCTTCCCTACAGCACCGCAGAATAAGGTGGAGGAGTCCAAAGCTGAACTGAAGAAACTGATCAAAAATATAATGTGGATTTAATTTCCGTAGGAAACGGTACAGCCTCCAGAGAGTCCGAGCAGGTAATTGTAGAACTGTTGAAGGAACTGGATCGTCCGGTACAGTATGTGATCGTCAACGAGGCAGGTGCTTCCGTATACTCCGCAAGTAAGCTGGCGACAGAAGAATTTCCTAATTTTGACGTGGGACAGAGAAGTGCTGCATCTATCGCCAGAAGATTACAGGATCCCCTGGCAGAACTGGTGAAGATCGATCCCAAGTCCATCGGTGTCGGCCAGTATCAGCACGACATGAACCAGAAGAAATTAAGCGATGCCTTAAGCGGCGTGGTGGAGGACAGTGTAAACAAGGTCGGTGTGGATCTGAATACTGCGTCCGCATCCCTTCTGGAATATGTCTCCGGCATTAACAAGACTATTGCGAAGAATATTGTAGATTACAGAGAAAATAACGGGCGTTTTGTAAGCAGAAAGCAGTTGTTAAAGGTGCCGAAGCTGGGACCTAAGGCATATGAGCAGTGTGCCGGTTTCTTACGGATCCCGGATGGTAAGAATCCTCTGGATGCCACCAGCGTTCATCCCGAATCCTACGAAGCAGCGGAGCAGCTGATGGCGAAGCTGGGACTGACAATGGAGGACATTAAGGAAGCCCAGAAACAGGCGGCAGCTAAGAAAGCTTCCGACAAGAGCGGGGCACAGGCTTCCGGACAGAAGAACGGCAGTAATGCAGCCAATACAGCAAAGAAACGGGAAGAGCAGAAAGGTAAGACCGTAAGAGTGCATAATACCAATACCGCTATGGGCAAGGCTCTGGCAGCGGCCATGGGTGGTGTGAGCTTTGATAATTCTGCAGAAACTTCTACAAAGAAAAATGCACCGGCAGTACAGAATGCATCAAATGATGCAAAAGATATTTCCGGACTGGAAAAGCGTATTAAGAATAAGAAACTGTTGGCAGAAGAGCTGGGAATCGGCGAGATCACGCTGACAGATATCCTGAAGGAACTGGAGAAGCCGGGCAGAGATCCCAGAGACGATATGCCGAAGCCAATCCTGCGCAGTGATGTTCTGGATATGAAGGATTTAAAGCCCGGCATGATTCTGAAAGGAACCGTGCGTAATGTCATTGACTTTGGTGTGTTCGTGGATATCGGTGTCCATCAGGACGGACTGGTGCACATCTCCCAGATCACCGACCGCTATATCAAGCATCCGCTGGAAGCTGTCAGCGTCGGAGATATTGTGGATGTGCAGGTATTGACTGTGGATGTGGCGAAGAAACGTATCGGTCTGACCATGAAGATCCAGAAGCAGTAATATTATGACCCGCCCCGATATGAGCATAAAAGTGGGATGATAATCCCACGATATGCGAATAGAGGGTAGGGTGCTAAACATGTGCCAGTGGCACATGTTTAGCACGGACCGAAGCGGAGCGGAGAAGTGGGAGTGCGTAGCACGGAACAATCCGCAGGCATCAAAGTCGGGGGCTTTTGACCCCAACATCGTATTATCATAAGAAGAAAGAGGGATAACACAGCAAAATGTTATTCCTCTTTCTTCTTATGATTTTATAACCAATAACACCAAACGATACGAAAAGTGAAATAGATCTTTATTATGCCTTATGACCTGTTTTGATAATAGGGCTTAAAGGCTTGTAGATGAGCAGTGTCACAACAGAGACCAGCGTTCCCTTGATGAGATTCATGGGAGCCACACATGCCACCACGAAGCTTACAATGCTGCCTTCCTTTGCCAGCGGATTGACCTCGGTACCCATTGCCAGGATGGCATCCAGAGGCATTCCGTAGAATTTGGAGAACGCGGGAAGCAGATATACGGCATTGAATGCGGTGCCAAATACGGTCATGACCAGTGTACCGGCAATGCAGGCAAGGATGGCATTTTTCTTAGTTTTCTTAAAGGAATACACAGCGGAAGCGGGGATGATCAGGCTGCAGCCCACCACGAAGTTCGCCAGATCGCCGATGAAAGCGGTAGACGTACCTTTTATGCACAGCTTCAGCAGTATCTTCACGAATTCCATCATGACACCTGCTACGGGACCGAAAGCAAAGGAACCGACTAAGATCGGCAGCTCACTGAAGTCCATTTTATAGAAGCCGGGGGCAAAAAAGATGGGGAAGTCCAGCACATGCAGGATCATGGCGATGGCGGAGAACATACCGATCATGGCAAGCTTTCTGGTGTTGAAGATCGGCTCAGAAACTCCGTTTTTCTTCTGGGCACTCTTTTCCAGCACCACAGCCACCAGGAAACAACCAACGATGACCGCTAGGAAGATGACTACATAGGCCACATTTTCAGTTACAGTTTGCATTAATTTGTTCATTTCAGAACTCCTTTCCTGTGAGAAAATCAAGGAAAGTCTTCAAAAAAAAGCCGCATGACAAGCATCCGGTCGATGGGTATCACAAAAAATATAAGTGATACGTCTTCTTTCATCCAGACTGTACTGTTGGTTCCGGATTCACACCGGATCAGCCGCAGAATGCATCTGCGGGTCGCGGACTTAAGGATGACCTATTACCGCCAGTAGGGAATTGCACCCAACCCTGAAGAACTTTACCTTATGCATGGAATATAACACTTTGTGAACATATTGTCAATATAGAAAATCTTTAGAATTTTCCCAACATTTTTTTCGGATTTCCCTGTTATAGTAGCTGTAATAACTATTCAGAACCGCATGCGCAAAATCGCCCTTCCAGAGCTTTCCTTTTGCATGACTCTGAATAGTTGCAAATACTTATAGAAATGTGTTGACACTCAATAGATATTATTGTATTATGCAAACAGTACAGTGACACAATGAAGAATACACAGAAAATGTATCATGAAATGGGAGTATGTGAGGAATGAGTGCATTAGTAGAGATCAAAGATGTGTGCAAGGTTTACAATCCCGGGGAAAATGAGGTGCGGGCATTGGATCATGTGAGCCTGACCATCGACGAACAGGAATTTGTGGCCATCATCGGACATTCCGGAAGCGGTAAGTCCACGCTGATGAATATGCTGGGATGCCTGGATGTGCCCACCAGTGGAGAATATTGGCTCCATGGACAGGATGTATCCGCATTGACAGACGATGAACTGTCGGATATCCGCAACCGGGAGATCGGCTTTATTTTCCAGGGATTCAATCTGATCCCCCAATCTGACTGCGGTGGAAAATGTAGAACTGCCACTGATCTACCGGGGAGTATCCAGAAGTGTACGGCAGGAGCTTTCCAGAGAAGCACTGAAAAAGGTGGGACTGGAACACCGTATGGATCATAAGCCTTCGGAGATGTCGGGAGGACAACAGCAGAGAGTGGCCATTGCCCGAGCTATTGCCCAGGCACCACCGGTGATCCTGGCGGATGAACCTACCGGCAATCTGGACTCCAATTCC
>ENA-OQHF01002174-OQHF01002174.1-human-gut-metagenome-genome-assembly--contig:-NODE-2174-length-10096-cov-2.454108_pt1 | contig 10096 bp, 14 predicted proteins | sample MGYA00242559_ERZ504709 | MGnify/ENA primary metagenome ERZ504709 (study PRJEB26092, sample SAMD00036203) | human gut metagenome | host: Homo sapiens | study: EMG produced TPA metagenomics assembly of...
GGAAAGAGCCAGCTCCTGATGGGCTGGCTCTGTGATGGGTTGTTTTTGGTTTTAGTTGTTTTGGTCTTGGGCTATCTGGATTCGGACTGGAGTTCGGCGATGGCGGTGTTGTATTCGGATTCGGTGTAATCTTCCAGAATGATTTCCTTCGTTGCCTGAAAGCGGATGATCATGTTTTTGATGGCAGCAATGTTTGCCTGGCGTTGACCGATTTCTTTGCCGGCTTCCTCGCCCTGCTGATATGCTTTTTCTGCGACTTCTTCTGAATATTTTCTCATTATTTCACACACTGCGTTTACACCCCCCTCTTCATGTTTCAGATAATGCACACGGTTGGTTAATTTCGGAAATTTGGCATTGTCCATCTCTTTTTGCATGAAAACAGTCCATGTATTCTGAAATAGTTGTTCCGTCTTTTACCGCGGTATTGACGAATACACGCTCTAATCCGTCGTCTACTTTTTCCTGTGTTTCCCGGATCACGCTGTCCACGTGATAGATCACCCTGCCACGTTTGAAGATATCGAACTCGGAAATATACACAACGATCAGATCGATCGTCTTTTCAAATTTCTCTTCCGTCTGCGAGTCCCGTACTGTGATGACCTGAATGCATTGAACCCGCACTCTTTTTAAATGGTGATCCTTGTTAGATCGCTGCACTTCCACGTTACACTTTTTTTCCATTTCCAAGGATACAGAGTGCATCCAGACGGACAGATCGCCCGTACAGGTTTCTCTCACTGCTCTGCACGATAACATCTTTTACGACGAGTTTCTCATCTTCTAAAATGATACGCAGCATCTCCTGACATACGCCAATATCATCTGCCAGTACTTCAAAAAACGTATCATCAATAGGTCTGAAATTTTTGACCTGTTCTATCTTTTCTTCTAATGTCATTTTATCTCCTGTTTTTATGGTATACAAACAGGTTTTCCGAATGATCTATGTTTATTATATAGAACCCCTCAATATTCTTCAAGACTGTTTGCATTGATTTTTTGTTACTGTTTTAAATCTGTGTTGTCATTTTCTCCTGTTGGATGGTTCACCGATGTGGCGATGGATTTTTTGTTATAGTAGTATATTTTCCGTTTTTGATTTGATAAAAAAAGATAGGTTTATTGTAAGGGGTTGGGTGGGGAAAGTCAAGGAATTAATTGACTTTTTCTCCACAGCAGGCTATGTGGGAATGCTTTTTTCCAGTGCAACACCTGCTTTTTCAGTATTTACTCAATAATATGGTATATTAACAAGTGTAGCGTTTTCCCCGATTGGGTTGTGACCTCTTCGTAGCCACACTTTTCAAAATGGAATTTTTCAACCAAATGGACACTTGGTTCATTTCTTTGATCTACTCCATACAGATAATACTCGTATTTATCTGTTGAATTCAAGTAATCTACCAGACATTTTAACGCTTCATGCCCATATCCCTTCCCCTGAGCAGAGTTTTTTAACCAAAGCCCCAGTTCAGGCGTTTTTCCAGTAATATCAAACGCTTCCATGCTTCCCAAAAACTCACCATCATGTGTGAGGATAACCAGTTCAAGCATTTTTCCCTGTTCCATATCTGTAACAAACTTCGACATGACTTCATCTGCCTTATTCATATCACAAAAACTATCTGGATATTGATACTTTACAATTTCATCCGTAAATTCTTTAAAATACTGCTCTAAATAAGAATTACATGTATGGCTGTATCATAAGCCTTTCTGTTTTTAATAGAAACTCCATATTCTCTTTCCCCCTACATCTCAATTCTCAATATGCAAAAAAATGAGGAAACCTCTCTAATAAAGGTTCCCTCTTTTCTTTCTCTAATGCGGAGATGGGACTTGAACCCACACCGCTCGCAATGAGCACAAGATCCTTAGTCTTGCTCGTCTGCCAGTTCCGACACTTCCGCATGTCAGTCATCTCTCGTGACGACTTCCTAATAATAGCAAAGAAAAACAAAAAGTCAACCACTTTTTTCAAAAAATTTGTAAAAAGTTTTTCATACAATTAAAACAATTTTTTCAAAAAAAGTCTTGACTTATTCTATAAACCCGGATATAATAGTGTTTGTTCGCAGAAGTGGCGGAATTGGCAGACGCGCAGGCTTCAGGTGCCTGTGGTAGCAATATCGTGTGGGTTCAAGTCCCATCTTCTGCATAGAGAAAGCCTTGATTGTATCAAGGCTTTTTTGTTATCTAAAATGAACTATATGATCATCATGAAATAGAGGAAGCTTCTTATTATGGAATTAAAAGAAATTGCTGTCATTCATACGGATTTTCCGGAAAAGTTTGGGATTCCAAGACAGAGCGGACTTGTCGGGGGATTGCAGGGAACGATTGTTTTTTCCCCGGAATACAGAAATGCTGATGCCATCCGGGGGCTTAATGACTTCTCCCACCTCTGGCTTGTATGGGGATTTTCCAAGGCAAAAAAAGATCACTGGTCTGCCACCGTCAGACCGCCGCGGCTCGGTGGAAAAGTGCGTATGGGTATTTTTGCAACACGCTCCCCTTTCCGTCCTAACCCGATTGGTTTATCTTCTGTAAAACTGGAATCTGTCACAATGGATGAAAAGTTCGGTCCCATTATCACAGTATCCGGTATTGACATGTTAGATGGTACGCCAATTTACGACATCAAGCCTTATCTGCCGCATATCGACAGCCACCCGGAAGCCACAGGCGGTTTTGCTTTATCTGTAAGCAGTGAGCAGTTAGAAGTTATTTTTCCAGACCATCTGCTGCAAAAGATCCCGGAAGCTGACCGCAAACTGTTGTCAGAGCTTTTATCCCAGGATCCAAGAGACCGGTTCATCCACGACAACAGCCGCATCTGGGGACTCACCTATGGAAATTACAACATCCGCTTTCAGGTACACGACAACGTGCTCACCGTATCAGAGGTTACAGGATTATAAATACTTCTCCTCAAATGCTCTCGCCGTCATCGGTCTTCCAAAATAAAAGCCCTGGATCAGCTGGATCTTGCTTCCCATAAGAATATCCAGCTGCTCTTTCGTCTCCACTCCCTCTACACAGACATTGACATCAATGGCGGATGCCAATTCCGCCACCATTTTAACAAAAGCATTGGAAAATCATCCTTTCCGATATCAATAATAAAGCACCGGTCGATCTTGATCACATCGATCGGCATTTCCCGGATATGGTTCAGGGAAGAGTATCCTGTTCCGAAATCATCTAAAGCCACACGCACACCAAGTTTTTTGATATCCGCAAGAATCTTTTTCATGCGGTTCATATCGTTGATCGCCAGACTTTCGGTCACTTCCAGTGTCAGATTCTTTGGATCGATCCCTGTCTCGCTGATGACCTCAGCAATCTGCTCCACAATATCATTCTGCAATAGCTGTACAACAGACAGATTGACATTGACCTTATAATCCGGATGCCCCATATCATTCCAGTATTTGCAGCGCATGCAGGCCTCCCTTAAGATGAAGCTTCCGATCGGATTGATCAACCCTAAATACTCAGCCAGTGGGATAAACTCTGTCGGGGAGATCACTCCAAGTTCCCTCGAATTCCAGCGGATCAGTGCTTCTGCACCGGAGCATGGCATTCCCGGTTTTGAAATATCCGTGATTGGCTGATAATAAACTTCAAATTCATCAAACGCATTTCTGGTCGCATTGCGCATATTTTTCTCCAGATCCAGCCGTTTGAAAGATGTGGAGATCACATTTTCATCATAATATGGCAACACGGTTTTTTCCCGCACATTTTGCATCATACATCGCAATATCCGCTTTTTTGATCAGTTCCTCCACGGAATCCCCATCGGTTGGAAAACGTACAACTCCCATGCTCATGGTGCAGTAATACTCCGTTCCTTTTAACCTCCACGGTCTTGCAAATTCTGCCTTGATCCGGTCAATGATATTATGCAGATTAGGATATACCTTATGTGAGATCAGTATAATAAATTCATCGCCACCCATGCGGTAACAATTGTCATTCACTCCCGGGATCTGCTTCAATCCGGAAGAAATATTTTTCAGCAGGATATCGCCATACTGATGTCCCAATCCGTCATTGATATGTTTGAAGTCGTCCAGATCAATATATAAAAGTGCTCCCTCTCCACCGGATTCATGTGTATCTTCAACAAAATGCTGCAGATCCTGCTCGCAGCGCATACGGTTGTATAAGCCGGTCAGGAAATCATTGTTTGCCTGTTTCTCGATTTTCTGCTGGTACAGTTTTTTATCTGTGACATCATAAATTGTACAGAGTGTCACTTTTCTTCCATCCACCCACTGGATATGGGTGCTGTAGCAGTCAAACCATCGGTTTTCCTTCTCGGAATAAATTTCCCGGAACAGACCGTTTTTTGTCTCGGTCGCATCCTGTAAGCTGACAGGGCTGAGTGGAAGTTCCTCCAACGTCTTTTTAAAGAATTTCTGATATTTCTCGTTTGCATACAGAATATGTCCGGTCTGTGGATCTCTTACATAAATTGCACATCCCACATTTTCAAGGATTGCCTCTAAAGATGCATAGGAACTTGCAAGCGAATTTTTCGTGATACGTTTGGTTAAAATTGTCTGGATAATACGTTTTACGTCATTGATAAATTTAACATCCGCATTTTCCCATTTTTTCTTTTTCTCACTTTCACAAAAACAGAGATACATGCCCGCATGTCCGTTCACCTCCACCGGGAGAAAAACAGCCGCTGTCAGTTTTTTCTGTGCAAACAGACGTGCAAATCCCTCCGGCATCATGGAATCCGACGAGATCATATACGGCTTTCCGTTAAAAAACGGAAGTTCTTCTTTCGGGACTCCCTGCTCCTTTGCCATCTGCGGCTCACGTCCCCCGCCGGCATACTCGCAGATCATATCCACCGTCTTCTGCTCCTGATTTTCCCGGAGCAGTGCTCCTGCCGAAATCCCCAGATACTCGCAGGCATCTTTTAAAATGTCGTCCACAATTTTTGTAAAACTGTTTTCTGACTCAAGCATTTTTAAAATGGAGGTCATTGCTTCATTTCTGTGCAGCTGTTCCTTCATCTGTGCCTCAGATTCCCTGCTTTTGTTAAAAGCTTCCTGTGCTAACACTTCCTCCATTTTTACTGCAAAAATCTGTTTTGAGAGTGACTCTAAAAACTCCAACGATTTGTAATAGCGCTCCGGACTTGTCCGCATCATATAATCCGGAATATCTTCCGTACTGTCATCCATGATACCGATCACGATCCAGACTGCGATCGTCTCGCCGCTGACGTGGATCGCCACACCGCTCATTTTGATAAAATCTGTATCTAACGGTTCTTCCACCACACTCTCAATGCTGTGTCCGGTCATTTTGTCCAAAAGCGAAACTGACGCTCCCTGCCCGCTTTGCTGTACACATATTCCAATTCCTCTTTTGTTCCATATGCTTTTGTCACAACCCCGTTCTGTGCATTCAGGCATACCATGTATACATTGTTTGCATCGCAGAACCGGTCCTGCATGCTCTGCATTAAAGACTGATCTAACAGCCAGTCATTTGATTTCCCCTCAATTTCTTTGCTTTTGCCCGCTGTAAAAGCCATATCCCTATTACCCCTTAAATTGTTATTTCATTCCTATAATAAACAGACAGTACGAATCCTTTTTCCGGATCGTATACTCCTGGATCAGCCTGTAGCATGGCTGCAGCCGCAGTTGTTTTTTTACAAACCCTACCTCATTGGAATACATGATAATGATTCCATCCTCAGCCAGCAGACTCTTAGACTTTTCAAAAAAGCGGGCATAAAATGCATCCATATCCTCTTTTGCTTTCTTTCCTTTTACCGGCATATTGGTAACGATCTCATCAAACTTATAATCATGCTTAAAATCAAAATAATCCCGGTGGATAAAGTTGATCTTCTCTCCGGCAAGTGCTGCATTCTCTCTTGCCATGTCAATCGCATCACCGAAAATGTCAATCCCATATTTTTCCCTTGCCGGAACTAAGATATCGCGCTCGATCAGCATTGTTCCAACACCGCAGCACGGATCTAAAATCTGTGCATTTTCTTTCAGATATGGTTTTGCCAGATACATGAGCATCGCCGCCGTTGCCGGATGGATGGACATTGCAATCGCATTCTTCCGGTAGGCAAACCGCTTCATCTTCATGGAATATAATTTCAAAAATGGAACAAAGCTTCCATCCTTCGCCTCGATCAGACGGATCTCAATCTCATAATCTGTGGTCGAATTCGCCAGTTTCCAGTCAGATTTTTTTTCCAGTGACGCACCTAATTTTTTCACAAACTCTGTTTTCGGCTCTGCACTCTTTACCTCCAGACGGAAGAAAAATGGTGCATCTCCCTCATGGCATTCCGTCAGAAATGCATAGAGATCCGAATGCCATAATAATTCTGCTGCCCTGTGCGGCATTGCAGGGATTCTTTCATTTGTGTGAATAGGAAACAATAATTCCCGGTAAGTGCGAAGCTTTGTAAATGGAGTCACTTCTTTCGAAAAAACCAGTACTCCCAATGGATGCAGCTCTGCCTTTCTCTGTACCGAAGCCCCGATCTCCTTTACTTCGGAAAGCGTGACCTCCCTCTGCTCCCGGTTTGTGAGAAGCAGCATCTCATGCGGCATCTGAAAACCGGTAAACTGATGTTTTTTTGCACCTTCCGTTTTCAGGATGATCTCATTTAACTCCCGGATCTCTTCGCCCTGATGTTTTTGTTCCTCAGCAGGCACCTGCTGATTTTTTACTTCCTGCAGACGGTTTTTAAAGAATTCAAGATTTTCCCTGACATCAAGCTTTCCAAGAGCTGTCAGATAAGCACTTTTCACATATAGTGTTGTCTCATTCAGATAGGCTGCGATCAGTGCATCTTTTGCCTGTTCAAGCTTTAAATCCCCGATCAGAAGTGCTGTATTTTTCCTTGTCTTGGCATCTTCATCTGATAAAAATGCAACGATCATGGACTCTTTTCCCTGGAGTAGTTCCAAAAATGCTTTTTTACTGTCCTGCTTCTTGATCTCTTTTCTGATCTGACTGATCGTCGTTCTGATTTCCTTTTTTTCTTCTAATTTATGAAATTCATTTTCTAACATATTTTCTTATATTAACCCTTTATCCGATTGTTTCCGTCATTATTTTGTTTTTGCAACAAAAAAGTCCGGTTCATAAGCTATTCTAATTTATTTCCTGTGTTTTTTCAATACCGTAGGTATCGATATATGTCAATAAGTCCGTCTTGAAATCCGACCATGCATTACTGTTTTCGACAAAATATTTCGGACAATCTTTTCCTGTCACATCATAATGCCGGATCACGTCGTCCGCAGTCAGTTCATACCGCCCCATAAGCCATGCCACAAGTTCGACCAATGACTGGTAAGTTTCATCTGTAAACTTTCCGCTCTCATCTGGAATACAGCACTCTACCGAAATGGTATCGCTGTTTCTGTCATTGGATGCATAAGAGATCTCATTACATGGAATGCACTGAATGATTTCCCCACTGATTCCAATGATAAAATGGCTGCTGGCATGCGTCTCCCCTGTCTCTGCCAGACTTTCAAAATAACTGCGGTTCTGTTCCGCTGTCGTTCCCGGATTTGCCGTATAATGGACGACTATCCCATTTACCTGCGCAAGTTCTGTTCCCGGTCTGGAATACTCATTGACCGTCAGCAGCTCTACCGCATAATCCGGAGATTTCTCAACATACTTGACAGGCTCTGATACCACTGCCTCCTCTGCTGCTGATTTTTCTGACACTTTATGCACCAGCATTACAATAAGAAGCAATGCAAGAAAAAAACGATAAACGTCACTGCCCGAAAAATAATCTGCTGCTTTCGTCTCTTTCTTCTCCGCTCTCTCCGCGCCTGTATTCTTCTGCGCTCCTGCTCTTCGTAAATCTCTTCGTCACTCCGCTGCATAAAACTCTTTTGTATTCTCCCTTACCCCATTTTTGTATTCTTTTTCTTCGTTTTTGCCTTCTTTTACTTTTTACCCCAAAATTGTATTTTTGTGAATACTTAACAAATTATTCACACTTTTTTGTTGACTTTTCCCAAAGTCAGTACTATACTAGCCTCGAAAACAAGAAAAGAAATCAAATATAAGGAGGCGAGCATATGTATACAATCGATCCAGCAATGTCTTTCGGTGAAGTAATTCTTTACTATGAGAAATACCTTACAGAGACAAAAGCAGAAGGTAAAAAACCAGTATCCTTCCTGCATTTCATTACAGGCAGATACTAATAGCCGGCTGAACAGAACGATAGCGCAAAGCTATCCGGTACTCTGTCACCCGGCTATTTTTATATCTGTCCAAGCAGATGCTTTACATGAAAAGCTTCATCAAAAGAAATATCATCTTCCAGAATCTCTAACGTCTCCTCCGAATGTTCCACTTCCCTTGAAAAAAATTCTTGCATTCGCAATCCGGTCGTCCAACTTGAAACTTTTTCCATTGGCAAAATATCGTACAATATCCATATCGCGGATCACTAAAAATCCCACAATTGCGAACTGTGCTTTTGCCAGAACATTTCCGTCATACCATGCACGCATAAAATACCGATATGTAAAATAAACAAGAATATGTTCATACCAGATTTCATTGTAATCGCCGGACTTTTTATATTCCTCAAGTGCCTCGGTGTAAGAATGTGTCTCAAAGAAATCACGCACCCGCTGTTTTACTTCCATCCATTCCTCGTTGACATTCTCAAGTTCATCGAACGTCTCCATACGGACATGAAAATATTCCATCGGCTCCCACAGTTCTTCCTCTGGATTTTCCACCACATTCTGCAATTTTTCACAGAATTTCAGATACTCCCTGATCCTGTCGTCAATACTCTTTTCCCTGTTCTGTAAAATGGCAACCGCCTGTGTCCGGTACTCCTCTAAATGAGAACAGAACTCCTCCATATCTTCCTCGAAAGGTTCTTCCTCCTCATCCTCGTAAAATTCATCTTCAATTCCAAGATCCTGCAGTTCGTATATCTTCATAAAGCATTTTACCCTCATCAGAAAAATAATGCGTCCTACTTCTTCACAGGACACACTCAAAGATTTTTCCCTGACATCGCCGTACTCCACAACAAAACGTGGATACTCGGTGCAGACTTCACACAAAGCCTCCTCGCCAAGTTCGCTGTAAATATCGACATATTTCGTTCTTGATCAAAAAATGGGCAACCCAGCCGTTTTTTCCCGTAATACAAAGCTGTGTTCCTCATCTTCTGTCACCGTCTGCTCTTTCAGGCGCTCTCCAAACGCTCCATCAATCCCCATGTAATAATCATAGGAATCCTCATCAATATCAATCTCCCAGCCAATGCAGCAACTGTGTTCACATTTATCTGCAATGCACTGAAATGTTTTATAATAAGAAGGTACTCGTAAAATCATCTGTTTATCCTATTTGCTTTCTTTGAAATATTCACTGATCATATAACCGACACACCAGACTCCACCTGCCAGAGACAGATACAAAAATCCCTGTATCAGCGCCCCTGCCAAAAGCCTTACGGAAAGATGTCCTGCAATCTGTGCCAGTATCACGGAATGCACCGGTTTTTTCAACACCTGCCAGATTCCTATATAAAACCATCCAAAGACGCCTGCCCAATAGGCAGATACCGCCAGAAATGTCTTCCACGTAATTTTCATCTCTCTGCTCCCTTTATTTTCTGAAACCAGAATTTCTCTGTTCATTTTTCTGCCAGTGTTCATCATATCACAATTTGCTATTCCATCGCAAGAATCACTTTACCGGCATCCCTTGTGGCTGAAAGCTGGATGATCCTCTGATTCTCGGAACCACGGAATTTTAATGAAATGTTCTTCTTTTCCAGAACAAATGGTCCATCCACCAGAATATCACAGTAAGATAACATTTCCTCTGTCACTTCACAGTTTGCCCTTCCTCCCGGCAGAAGATCCTCATAGAGGTATCCGGTATAGATCCAGACGGTTTTATCCGGCAGTTCTTTGCGGATGCGCTTTAACAGATTTACCAGCACTCTCTGGTTCACAGGTTCCATCGGCTCTCCACCGAGCAGCGTGATACCTGCCATATAGTCCGGCTCTAAATCGTGGAT
>ENA-OQHF01002175-OQHF01002175.1-human-gut-metagenome-genome-assembly--contig:-NODE-2175-length-10094-cov-2.727099_pt1 | contig 10094 bp, 12 predicted proteins | sample MGYA00242559_ERZ504709 | MGnify/ENA primary metagenome ERZ504709 (study PRJEB26092, sample SAMD00036203) | human gut metagenome | host: Homo sapiens | study: EMG produced TPA metagenomics assembly of...
CAAGAACGCCCGCGAGATGGCCCTGCTGCCGTACGCCACGTCCGGCCGCTGATCTTAGAGAGGTTTGAACAATGGCTGAAACTAAGGTTATTCTCACCAAGTCCGTCAACCACCTGGGTCACCCGGGCGACGTCGTGACCGTCAAGGCCGGCTACGCTCGCAACTACCTGATTCCGCAGGGTCTGGGCTTCGCATGGTCCAAGAACGCTGCCGCCCAGATCGAGGCCATGAAGCGCGCTCGTCTGGCCAAGGCCGTCGCCACCCGCGAAGAGGCTGTTGCCGCCAAGGAACTCATCGAGGGTTCCGTCGTCGAAATCGCAGCCAAGGTCTCCGAGTCCGGCAAGCTGTTCGGTGGCATCTCCGCCGACAAGATCGCCATCGCGCTGTCTTCCAAGGCTGCCGTCAACCCGAAGAACATCACCGTGGATCCGATCAAGACCACCGGCGAGTTCGCTGCAACCGTCGCTCTGCACCCGGAAATCTCCGCTTCCTTCACCGTGAAGGTTGTCGCTGAGTGATTCGGCCCCATTCGCTATGGCTGCATTCATTGCGGTTACGGCGAATGACTTCAGACTGAGATACGTCTGAGCTTAAGCATGGAAAATCCCCCTGCACCAGCTGAAAACAGCTATGCAGGGGGATTTTCATACTTTATTTAATAGCTGTAGCCACCGTCATCAAGCGTGACCGTGACCTTACCATCCTTGATAGCGAACGATCCGCTCGCATTGAACGTCGTACTATCATCATCCGGATCCCAAGAATCGCCGTCTTTCACCTCGTATGTGCACTTTGCCTTACCGGTTTTAGTATCAAAAGCGCCATAATCAAGGTCGACTTCGTCGATTTTCGGATAGACGCTGATCGACCACGCGAAATTACGGTAATTATCCTCATCCCATACGCGGAAGCCGAACGGGCAGTTTTCCGGCGCATAGTCGGTGGATTCCGCGCACTTGTCGAGCGCGTTGTTCACGGCGGTGCTTAATGCATCCTTGAACTTGCTGGTGGTCGTCACCTTCAGCGTGGTCGGCGAATCGCTGTCTTCGTTCGTGCGGAATACCACCGTTTCGCTGACGATATAATCCGTGCTCGTAACGGAAATGTTGTACGTGCCCGGGTATACGCGCAACTGCCATTCGCCGGAATCCGTCTTCTCCGCGTTTTTGGCTGTGACCGCAACCTTGTTGACCGTCAACGATTCCACACTGCTTGGCACGGAAACATTGATGGACTTGATCAGTGGCGTGGTGATTTGCCAGTTCGGGAAAATCAGGAATTTGTTGCCGGATTTGTGCATCGTGAGTTCCTCATCGACGGTTTCGCCGTTCAACGAGTAGCTGATTGATGCGGTGGTTGTGCCATTGCCGGATTTCACGCCATTGACATGCGCATTCGAAATGGTCGCGTTATCGGTCTTGGCGACGCTGTTGGAAAGCAGCTTGCGTTGGTTTTTACCCACTTGAGGATCGGCAATGTCGTTAGCCTTGTCGTAATCGCCGCTGGCGATTGCCGACACATAGCTTTCCGCCATGGATTTCGCGCTGAAGACGGTCGAATTGAGCACACCATAGACAATGCCCAATACGATCAGTGCACCGGCGACGATGCAGCCGATCAGGATCGTCTTCTTAGTTTTTGGGTCGAGTGGCTTTCCTTCACCCTGTGGAACGGCCGGCATCGGAATGTCGGCCGGAGATTGTGGCATGGGAGGAACCGAAGCCGTTGACTGCGGTACTGGTGGAACCGAAGCGGCTGGCGCTGGGATTGGCGTGGTTGGCATTGGAACAGCGGGCATCGCTTGCGTAGGAGCGGTCTGCGCGGCTGGTGACGTTGCTGGCGCGGACGGATTGGCGTACTGCGCGTTGTATTGCGCGTTGTATTGCGCGGTCTGCGTGGTCTGCGCGGAAAGCTGCGGTCCTGGCTGCCTTCGGTTGGCCGAAATGCGGATCGCAAGCCTTGACGTAATCGACGACGTTCTGCGGAGTCTGCTGTACGGTACCGCCAACAAGAATCTTCCACAATCCCGGCGTCGACGCAACCAACGTCGGACCAAACGTCATCGCAATCACTTCAACGAGGAAAGCCCAGATGCCGGCGACGATGAAATACCACATTGGCACCATCGTCGAAACCGTATTCGAGCTGTATCCGGCAAGGAAATTCGTGCACAGGAATTCCGCGACAAGCCAGAACACCATCACGGCGACAGGAGCCTTCCATGTGTTCTCCCACTTCGCATAATACGGGTCATACATGTTGCGGGCCGTCTCACGAAGCGCAATGTAAATCGTTGCAATGATGAAAAGCACGAAGCAAATCCACAGTGCCCAAGCGTATTGGGTGACGCTGGCGACATTGAACAGGGAAAGCGTGTAGGAGGATTGCCCGGAAACCGAAGCCGTGACACCACCGAACGAAGATACGGAAAACAGTACGAACGGTACGGCAGGCAATAGCAGCGGAATCAGCAGTATGCCGGCCAGTGCGCTCGCTGTGGATTTCAGTGGAACGGAGATGGACGGTTTTGCCCTCAGTGCGGCGCCGCGCAATTGCAGGATGGCCATGCGGCTGCGGGAATTCCTTCCGTGTGTCCGCAGTGCGGCGTTGCCGTCACCGCAGATATGCGATTCTGTGGTTCCTGCGGTTTTCCGTTGGGGACACAAGGTGCTCAGCCGGCTGAGACCACTCAAATCGATGTTCCGCCGGCAACGGCCGCATATCCTCCGGTTCCCATGCCCGCGCCATCAAGCCTGCAGCTAGACATGCAGTCCGGAACGCAATCTGATCCGCAAGCCAATGATTGCAAGAACCGCAAGAAGCCAATCATCATCGCAATTATTGTAATTATTGCGGTGATAGCGTTAATCGCGGGATTTGTTGTATGGAAATCAACCAATCGTAATAGCGGTGACGATTCGGCGCAAAACGGTTCTTCGACGGCGCAAAACGCGGATGAGCAATCCAACAAAACCAAGCAGAACGATGCGGCCAAGCAAACCAAGGATTGCGCGACAACGCCCGACGCGGGCTTGGAGAGTGTCGAGAAAAACGGAACCACGATGATTGCGACCGTCGCGTTCTCTGCACACGCCTGCGGTGACACCGCGTGGAAAGGCGAGGACGTCACAATCTCCATCAAGGATTCCAGCAATGAGGTGATCGCGTCCGCGGTGTACGACTTCGCATCCGATCCGATGCAGTTCACAAGCGGCACAGCGACGCTCGAGCTGGCGTACGCGATAGGGCAGTACTGGCGTGCGTCCGACCAGATCGAAACCAAGTCGACCAGCATGGTGGTGCAGAAGGGTGCGACGCCGAACGGTAATGCGGTTGCGAGTGTGGGAGACGCAAGGGGTGGTGCGAACATTGCCGACTCCGATGCGGAACGCTATGCGCAGCTGGCGTTGAGCTGGCAGCTGTCTCATGACCGGTCGGCGGTTTCCGGACTGTACGACATTCCGACAACGCAGCTGTTCAGTCGTAAATACGGTATGGAAGTCGACGGCAAAACCCAGCAATACCGCGATATTTACGCGCAGTATCTTACATTGCGCGCTTCATGGCCGAAGGCGGTGTTGGCGTGGGCCGCGGACTACAGCTACTACACGCGGTATGGGCATGAGGCCGATTATTACGTGCTTCTTTCCGGGGAGGAGTTCGGTTCGGTGGCTGATGCGCGTGCATGGTGTTCGGACAATGGATTCGGGGAGAATGATTGCATGGCCGTGCAAATAAATTAGCGAAATGAATTGGCGGAAGTGTTTGGGGCGATTGGATTACGCGGAACGACAGTTGTGAAGAAATTGTGATTTCCTGCCTTGGCTGTGCTGTTTAGATAGGGAACATGATGGCTGGATCGCATTTTCTGTGATTTATGCAATATGCTGAAATCGTTGAAAAATAGCGGTTCTACAATCGCGACACGCCGAGAGTTGCGTTCTTCTTGATTCTGAGTATATTTACTTCTCGTGCTCAGCGAGAACAAAACCTCGCAAGACCAACGCCCCTTTAGCTCAGTTGGTTAGAGCAGCTGACTCTTAATCAGCGTGTCCAGGGTTCGAATCCCTGAGGGGGCACAGACAAAACCTTGGAACTCCGGTTCCAAGGTTTTTTGTTTTCTGATGCTCGCATGTCTACTCCCACATCCACTGCAGTTCGCGTAGAAACTGTTTCTCGGGCCTATCCTCCTCGTACTCCGCATCCGTACTATCGGCAAGGTTCTCCAGCGTCCTGATTCCTCCAGTCAGTGGAGGAATCTTCCCGTTTGTAAGCATCCCAGAGTCCGAAAACATCCAATCGGTGGAGGGATCTTCCCGGAAGTGGGCCTTCCAGCGGGCGAAACATCCAGTCGGTGGAGGAATCCACCCATCGACTGGCGTCTCAGCGTCCTGATTCTTCCAGCCGGTGGGGAAATCTACCCGATGGCGCACGCTTCGGAGTCCTGATTCCTCCAGTGACTGGGGGAATTTACCCGGAAAGCAAGCCTTTCAGCGGGCAAAACATCCAGCGGGTGGAGGAAATGGGATGCTAAGGAAAAGGCTTTGCGATGAATTCCCGTGGATGGACTTACGTACCGGCCCTACTGGCTTCCCGCGACGGACTCACTATGGCTCCCGCACGTCGGCCGACGCCTCATCACTCCATGAAGACACGCGTTCCAGGTTCAATCCCCCCGGTGCGTCCACCCTGGTAATAACTTCCGAGGGTATAGGCAATAACTTTGGTTCCTACATGCTCAAAGGCCCACGTGCGGTCCGATCATCGATTTGCTTCTTTGTCTGAGAATAATGACGTGTTACTCTGATTGCAGAAGACAAGATCGTGGGCACTCTTGGCAAGGGCAGGTCGACAGGCTCCAACGCGCAGTACGACATCTCTAATCTTCATTTCTACAGGGATGGCGAAGACATCGGTATTGCAGAGTTCTTCGGAGTGGATTCATCATCTATAGATAAAGCCAGCACCATGGTTGTGGCCACGCTGACCACACCGAAGAAGGCTGCGAAAGGCAATCTCATTGGCACATGGGGATTCTCTGCCAAGGCGGCAGTACTGACGATAATGGTGGAACTGGCGAAACCGCGGTTTGCCGAATCAAACTACGAGTGCAATATCCAACATATGAAACCAGCGCTATGACGTCATACCTAGTGGCATACTGACTTCCAGTGCGGGGAGTAGTGTTGGACGCTGTTGTCCGCCGAGAGCGGAATCGACATCAATCTGATTCTTATTGAGAAGAAGCAATAGAGGAAACAGCAGTGGAATACTCGACTTTTGTCAAACTTGCGGCCGAATTCTTCGGTACCGCCATTCTGATGATCTTCGGCAACGGCGCTGTCGCGAACGTTGAACTGAAGAACACCAAGGGCCACCATGCGGGCTGGCTGAACATCGCCATGGGCTACGGCTTCGGCGTGATGATCCCGGTGCTCATGTTCGGTGCCGTCTCCGGCGCGCACATCAACCCGGCCATGACCATCGCCCAGGCTGTGAACGGCCTGTTCGACTGGAGCCTCGTGCTGCCGTACATCATCGCCCAGCTGCTTGGTGCCGCCGCAGGTCAGCTCGTGGTGTACATCACCTACTACCCGCACTATAAGGACACCGAAAACGCCAACGCCATCCTCGGCACCTTCTGCACCACCGACGCCCACAACGACCGCATCAACTACTTCGTCAACGAGTTCTTCGGCACCCTCGTGCTCGTGTTCGGCGCCCTGTGCTGCCTGTCCATGCCGTGGGGCGAAGCGGACCACGCTGCCGCTTCCATCGTGGTCGGCTTCATTGTGTGGGGTCTCGTGACTTCCATGGGCGGCCCGACCGGTCCTGGCCTGAACCCGGCCCGTGATCTCATGCCGCGACTGCTGCACGCCATCCTGCCGATCCCGTCCAAGGGCTCCTCCCGCTGGGGCGAGGCTTGGATTCCGGTTGTCGCCCCGATTCTGGGCGCTATCGTGGGTGCGTTCGTGTTCAAGTTGTTCGCCTGATCGCATTCAATCATTCGTGACTTGTTTGCCTGACCGTCGCATAAGTTGCGTTTGATATATGAGAACTGTTGCATAAAGCCTGTTTTCCTCGGAAAATTTCCGGTACGGGGGAAGCAGGCTTTTTTGCATGCCTACTGTTGGCTGGTAGTGTTGCCGCGGAAGAGATATGCTGCCACCTGCGTGACGGCAGGGTTATAAGGAGGCCGGATTGAAGCGAATTCGTACCATTCTGCGTGCGCTCGATCCGAAAGCGGCCGCCACCATGAGCCGACGGGAACGGACGGAAGCGTTCCGCATCCGCAGAAGCGTCGTGGCTTGGATTCTTGCATTATGCGTCATCGTGTCATGTACGTCGTGCAGCGTGCATGCCGTGCTGGTCAACGCGGTACTGAACGGACATGCGAAAACGGCGCAGATCGGCAATTCCGGAACACATTCAGAAAAAACGGATCAATCCGCGAAATCCGAAAAGAAATCGCAACAATCAGAGAAGAAAACCTAGGAATCGTCGGAAACGAAAGACGCAAAGGCCTCAGCGGAGGAAACGGCGGAACCGCAGGAAGACGCCGTCACCAAAGCGCTTCGCGAGCAGTCGGCCGCGCTGATGGACGATCAGAAAAGCGAAATACTTGCGAAAGCGCAGCAAACGGCGCAAAACAGCGGATATGGCATGGTGCAATATCATTACTGTGTGGTCACCAATGGTGAAGTCGGATCAGTCGAAGATTTTTCGAATGCCGTGTTTCGTATTCTGAACAGCGAACATGGATGGGCGCGCAGGCGCGATTTTCGAACCTTCTACGAACGGCAATTGCGATTTCAATATCGTGCTCGTCTAAGCGTCGACCTTGCCGACGTTCTCGTCGGTATGTTCGGAGCAATACAGCTGCCGTGTGGGCAACAATGTGATTATCAACGATGATCGTTGGAATTCCGGCACGGACGTGTGGATGCCGGGAGGCGGCGACTTGGCGCGATATCGCACGATGGTGATCAATCATGAGGTCGGGCACCGGTTGGGGCATATCGACAATGAGATGACGTGCGCGGGGGCTGGCCAAGCGGCACCGCTTATGCAGGAGCAGTCCATATTTTTTGGATGGCTGTGCGATCAACGAATATCCGCTTGATTCGGAATTATGGATTGGCTGAACGTGATTGCGGAATAGAGCTGCAGAATAAAACTGCAGAATAAAACTGCAGAATAGGGCCTACAGTCCGAAATATGCGTTGAACTCGCCTTGATCGAGCGTGCGGTCTGACGTGTTGGTGCGAACGGCATCCCAACTGAATACGCCAAGCGCTTCGTCGGCGCTCATAGGCTGCGGTTTGGTGTGTTTCAGGTCTCCCTGCAATCCGAGCAGCCATGCGCAATAGCCGATGATCTGTTGCGCGGTGGCGTCGTGTGCCGTGAGTATGCCGAGATCGAGCGAGCGCTCGCGTTTGGCAAGGCGTTGGCCGGCTGCGTTGTCGATGAGGGGCAGATGCGCGTATGAGATGGTCACATCGTCAGGTTTATTGGAACCGTCGGCAGGATGGAAGGGCTGTGTCGGTTCGGAAGGCTTGAATCCCGCGTTGATAAGGGCTTTGCGAATGTAGATTTGCAAAGCGTTGGAGCGAAGCAGATCACGGCCGCGCACAATGTCGGTGATGCCCATGTCGAGGTCGTCCACGGTGACGGCCAGCTGGTAGGAGTAGATGCCGTCCGAGCGGCGCACGATGATGTCGCCGATGTCGTGGGCGAGGTTGTATTGCTGGGTGCCGAATACTTCGTCGTGGAAGGTGATGGTGGTGTCGGCGGTGGCGATGCGCATCGAGTGGCGGTCGTTGTTGGCGAGGCGTTGTTTCGCACGCTGCGGTTCGCTGGCGATGAGGCGTCGGCATGTTCCTGGGTACACGGTGAAACGATCGCCTTCCTGTGGTGCAGAGGCGGCGCGGATGTCGGCGCGCGAGCAGAAGCAGGGGTAGATGAGCGGTGTTGCCTCAGAGGTGGTTGCTTCGTTGCCTGCTGTAGTGCTGCAGGGCTTGGAATCGTTGAAACCAGTACTGATAATATCGCTGATTTCGTCAAAGCTTAGCTTGCTGAGAAGCTCAAGCGCTTCCTGGTATAGGGCGTGTCGCGACGACTGGAATACCGGTTCGTCATCCCAACCGAGACCAAGCCATTCGAGATCGCGCATCATGGTTTCGGCGGCGCCGGGAACCACTCGTGGCTTGTCGATGTCTTCGATGCGCAGCCGTATGGAATCACCCGATTTGCGGGCGGAAAGCCATGCTCCGAGCATGGCATAAACGTTGCCGATGTGCATGCGTCCTGATGGGGTTGGTGCGAATCGGCCGGTCATGGCTGCTCCTTTGGTGGGTTGACTGTGGCAGTACGCAACTGTACCCGTTGGGGTTTAGCTAGGTTTAGCGTAGGGCGATTCAGGTGGCGTGAGCCCCCATAGCCTTACGTTAAAGTGGTAGTATATGCCGTTCGGGTACGTTCGTTTGTGATGGTAATCTACGAGCACGAGAATGGTATTCCGTTTTGTCGGATGAATGGGGTCGATATGACGAAAAGGCAGTTTAGTAACACGGAGGTCGAGTATCTTCGTGCGTTGCCGGCGGTTGAGTCGGTTACGGAAAATCGGATCACGTATTCGCGTGATTTTCAGATCAGTTGCATGCGCCGATATTTGGATGGCGAGCGGCCGAGCACGATTTTCACGTCGGCTGGGTTGAGCCCTGCGATCATCGGGCGCAAGCGTGTGGAACGTAATATCGCACGTTGGAAAGTGGATCTGGATATTATGGCGGCCGCAAGAAGCAATTCCACGACGGGCGCCTTGTCTTCCGACACCAGGGAACGATTGGTGACTGTGCAGTTGGGGCAGATTCGATCGCTGACGTGTCAGGTGCTTGCGTTGAAGGAACGCGTTGATGCTTTGGAACGCAAATTAGACGAATCGCAAGGCTGAATTTGAGTTCGCTGAGAAAATTTTTTTTTGAAGAAAAAATGTTTTTTTCGGCGCGTGTTTAGTAAATCTTGCATATAGTTGCTGTCGGACGGAGTCTTTGAAGTTCCCCCTTCTACTGCCGTCTGTTTTATTAGCCCGTACGGATATCGGTCGCTTTATCGCTTCACTTCAGACCGTCGTACGGGCTTCTTCTTACTCTGGTAGAGGTAGTTGGGATTGAACGCAAGAGGCTGAACATGACTGCATATATGGACCATAAGAATCTTGCCAATGAGGTGATCGACGGTGTGCGTGCCGTGCAGATCGCCGATGGCGTGCACCGTGTGCTGGACCGCATCGCATCGGCGGAGCAGCATGCCGGGCGTGACGCAGGTTCCGTACGCCTGCTTGCCGCCACGAAAACGCGCGACGTGGGTGAGATCATGGCTGCGATCGACGCTGGCGTGCGTATGATCGGCGAGAATCGTCCGCAGGAAGTGATGGCGAAGGCCGAAGGATTGATGGCACGTTGCGGGGAGCGCGGATTCGCGTTGGGCGTTGCCGACGATGCCGGCGCTTCCACTATTGCGGGTGAGCATATTCCGTTCCATCTGATCGGCCAGCTGCAAAGCAATAAGATCGGCAAAGTGCTGCCGGTCGTCAACACCATCGAATCGGTTGATTCCCTTGACTTGGCGGAGAAAATCTCACGCAGGGCCGTGGCGCGCGGCATCACCGTGGGCGTGCTGCTGGAAGTCAACGAATCGGGTGAGGCGTCGAAATCCGGCTGCGATCCCTCGCATGCCATCCGCATCGCGCAAAAAATCGGTACATTGGACGGACTTGAATTGCAGGGGCTGATGACCATCGGCGCGCATGTCGACGACGAAACCGCCATCCGCAAGGGATTCGAGCACCTGCGCAAAACCCGCGACCATATTCTCGAATCCGGCGAGCCGGGCACGCAATCCTGCCGCGAACTGTCGATGGGCATGACCGGCGACATGGAACTTGCGGTTGCGGAAGGATCCACCATCGTGCGCGTCGGCACCGCGATTTTCGGCGAGCGTGCTTTTATCTGACGTTTTCTTCCTGTGACGGGCCTTCGCATGATGTGATGGCCCGTTTTTTTTTTCTCGATGTTTTTGATTGTCGGGCGTTG
>ENA-OQHF01002178-OQHF01002178.1-human-gut-metagenome-genome-assembly--contig:-NODE-2178-length-10079-cov-3.315113_pt1 | contig 10079 bp, 8 predicted proteins | sample MGYA00242559_ERZ504709 | MGnify/ENA primary metagenome ERZ504709 (study PRJEB26092, sample SAMD00036203) | human gut metagenome | host: Homo sapiens | study: EMG produced TPA metagenomics assembly of...
GAGCTTCAGCTTCTGCCCGGTTATATCATTATTTGCGCGGTTGGGCTCGCGCTTACGGCTGCCATCCTGTTCTGGATTGTCTGCGCCAGCCTTTCCTCAACAAAGGAAATTCTGACGGGCCGTGTTATGGACTTTTCCAATGGCCTGAAGTGGGATAACTACGTCACAGCTTGGAACACCCAAAATGTATCGCTGTATTTCTTCAACAGCTTGGTTTATGCCATTGTTTCCTGTGTGGGCGTATTGCTTATTTCCGCGCCCGGTGCTTATGTGCTTTCTCGCTGGAAGTTTGTCGGCGGTAAGGCCATCCGTATCGGCTTGGTCATTGCCATGAGTGTTCCCACCATTATGATCATCATGCCGCTCTACTCCTTGGCTGTGCAGTGGGGTATCAAGGGGCGCGTGCTGTTGGTTGTGCTGTACATTATGCTGCGCGTACCGTATACCACGATTTACCTACTGGATTTCTTCTCCTCACTGTCCCGGTCTTATGAGGAGGCGGCCTACATTGACGGATGCAGCCATTCTCGGACGTTCTGGCAGATTATGCTGCCGCTGGTTCAGCCCGCCATTATTACGGTTACGATTTTCAACTTCATGTCTGTGTGGAACGAGTTCTTCATGGCGTTGATTTTCACTACCAGCGATTCTATGACCCCTGTTGGTGTCGGTTTGTTGCAGATTGTCAACGCAATGAAATATTCCGGTCAGTACGGTGCTATGTTTGCCGCAGTTATCATTGTGTTCCTGCCTACTTTCCTGCTGTATCTTTTCCTGTCTGAAAAGATTATTGTCGGTGCTACCAGTGGCGGCGTTAAGGGCTGATTTGACTTTCCTCCATTCAAAATATTACGTTTCAAGGAGAATCCTTATATGAATGATGTAAGAAAAATGGGCCGCGTGACGATTCCCACTGATACGGACGCAGTGTCTGAAACCCTCGACCTGTTGAAGCGCTGGGGCGCGGATGCCATCCGCGACTGCGATGGCACTGAGTTCCCGCAGGAGCTAAAGGACACCGGCGCAAAGATTTACGCCACCTATTACACTACCCGTAAGGACAACGCCTGGGCAAAGGCCAACCCTGACGAAACCCAGCAGTGCTACATTATGACGCCATTCTACACCGCTGAAGGTGGTGCGCTGACCATCCCCCTGATGACGGGCATCAGCCGTGAACTGATGAAAGTCAACGACCATGACGATATTGCCCGCTGGTGGGAGGTCATGGATCGCACGACGGGTGAGCCTGTCCCCACTTCCGACTGGTGCTACGATACTGCGGCTGAGAGCGTTGTCATCGACGCCCCTGCCGCCTACCATGAGTACACCGTCAGCTTTCTGGCCTACCTGATTTGGGACCCTGTTCACATGTACAACTCCGTCATCAACGACTGGAAGGATGTCGAACATCAAATTCCGTTCGATGTACGTCAGCCCAAGACCCACGCCTACACAATGCGCCGTCTGCGGGAGTACCTCGAAAGCCATCCTTATGTAAATGTTGTTCGTTTCACGACGTTTTTCCACCTGTTCACGCTGGTGTTTGACGAGCTGCGCCGCGAGAAATATGTGGACTGGTACGGCTATTCTGCCTCGGTTTCTCCCTACATTCTCGACCAGTTTGAGAAAGAGGTCGGCTACAAATTCCGCCCGGAGTTCATCATTGATCAGGGCTATTACAACAACCAGTACCGCGTGCCGAGCAAGGAGTACAAGGACTTCCAGGCGTTCCAGCGCCGCGAGGTTGCCGGTCTGATGAAGGAAATGACCGACATCGTCCACGCCTACGGCAAGGAAGCGATGATGTTCCTGGGCGACCACTGGATCGGCTGCGAACCGTTCATGCCGGAATTCCGGAAGTCCGGCGTGGATGCCATTGTCGGCAGTGTCGGCAACGGCAGCACCCTGCGCCTGATTTCCGACATCCCCGGCGTCCAGTACACCGAGGGACGCTTCCTGCCGTATTTCTTCCCCGACACCTTCCATGAGGGCGGCGACCCTGTGCGCGAGGCCAAGGAGAACTGGGTCACGGCTCGCCGCGCCATCCTGCGCAAGCCCATCGACCGCATCGGCTACGGCGGCTACTTAAAGCTGGCCTGCGAGTTCCCGGAGTTCCTCGACTATGTCGAGAGCGTCTGCAACGAGTTCCGCGAACTGTACGAGAACATCAAGGGGACCACGCCCTACTGCGTCAAGACCGTGGCTGTGCTGAACAGCTGGGGGCAACAGCGCGCGTGGGGCTGCCACATGGTTCACCATGCGCTGTACCAGAAGCAGAATTACAGCTATGCGGGCGTTATCGAAGCGTTGTCCGGTGCGCCGTTTGATGTGAAGTTTATCAGCTTTGACGACATCAAGGCTGACCCGAAGGTGCTGGACAGCATTGACGTCCTTATCAACGTTGGTGACGGCGACACCGCCCACACCGGCGGCAAGGTCTGGGAGGATCCTGATATTTCCGCTGCCGTCAAGGGCTTTGTCCACCGCGGCGGCGGTCTGATCGGTGTCGGTGAACCGGGCGGTCACCAGTATCAGGGGCGCTATTTGCAGCTGTCCGCGCCGCTCGGCGTGGAGAAGGAAACAGGCTTCACCCTGAATTACGACAAGTACAACTGGGATGAACACCGCGACCACTTTATTCTGGCCGACTGCCCCGACCATGACGTGGACTTTGGCGAGGGCAAGAAGAGCATCTTCGCATGGGAAGGCACAGAAATTCTCATTCAGCGTGACAAGGAAGTCCAGATGGCCGCGCACGAGTACGGCAAGGGTCGTGGTGTTTATATCAGTGGTCTGCCGTACAGCTTTGTGAACAACCGCGTGCTGTACCGCGCCATCCTGTGGGCTGCCCACGATGAAGCCGACCTGCACAAATGGTTCAGCACGAACTACAATGTGGAAGTTCATGCCTACGTCAAGAACGGCAAGTACTGTGTGGTCAACAATACCTATGAGCCGCAGGATACTACCGTCTACACCGGTGACGGCAGCAGTTTCGACCTGCATCTGGAAGCCAACGAGATCAAGTGGTACAGCATTGAGGGGTAATAAAATGAGAACACCCGAAGAACAGATCCGCTATGCGGCCTCTATCACGCCCAGCCCGCGCCAGCTGGCATGGCAACAGCTTGAATTTTATGCCTTTACACATTTCGGTATGAATACCTTTACCAACCGTGAGTGGGGCGACGGCACCGAAGACCCGGCGCTGTTCAACCCCGATGCGCTGGATGCCGACCAATGGGTCGCCGCAGTCAAAAGTGCCGGCATGAAGGCGCTGATTCTGACCTGCAAGCACCATGACGGCTTCTGCCTGTGGCCGAGCGCCTACACCGAGCACAGCGTCAAGAACAGCCCATGGAAGAACGGACAGGGAGATGTTGTGCGCGAGGTATCGGATGCCTGCCGACGCGGCGGTATCAAGTTTGGTGTCTATCTCTCCCCGTGGGATCGTCACGATGCACGCTATGGGCAGGGGAAACCGTATGATGATTATTTCGTTTCCCAGCTGACCGAGCTTGCAACAAACTACGGAGATATTTTCTGCTTCTGGTTTGACGGTGCCTGTGGCGAGGGCAAAAACGGCAAAAAGCAAATTTACGATTGGGAACGCTACTATGCAGTGCTGCGTAAATTGCAACCGAATGCGGTTTTGAATGTCTGCGGCCCCGATGTGCGCTGGTGCGGCAACGAGGCCGGGCATTGCCGGAAAGCAGAGTGGAGCGTGGTTCCCGCAGAGCTGCGGGATGCAGAACGCACGGCATCGAAATCGCAGCAGGCAGATGACGGAGAATTTTCCCGCAAAATCGACTCTCAGGACGAGGACATCGGCAGCAGAGCGGTTATCCGCAATGCAAGAGAACTTGTCTGGTATCCGTCCGAGGTGGATACCTCCATCCGAACAGGTTGGTTTTACCACCCGGAGGAGGACACTGACGTGCGCACGGCAGACGAATTGCTGGACATCTATCTGGATGCCGTCGGTGCGAATGCCAGCCTGCTGCTGAACATTCCGCCCGATACGCATGGCCGTATTGCCGCACCGGACTGCGCCAGCCTTGCAGAGATGGGCGACAAAATCCGGCAGATTTTTGCCAGCAACGTAACAGAAAAGGCGAAAATTACGGCAGATTCTGCGATTGCGCAGCATCTCATCACACAGGCTGTGGACGGTATGGCAAATACCTATTGGCAGGCTGCCTACGGACAAGAATCCGATACGATTACTTTGAAGTTCCCGAAGCCGCAGAAGGTTTCCTGTGTTGTTCTGGGGGAGCATCTGCCGACAGGGCAGCGCATAGAAAGCGGCGAGATTTGGGCAGATGAAAGCAAGGTTGCCGAATTTACGGTAGTTGGGCATAAGCGTATCTGCCGCTTCGCCCCCGTGGATGTGCAGACGCTTACCATCAAGATTACAGCTTCACGCACGGAGCCAACTCTGCGGCTGCTGGAAGTCTATCAGTGAGGATGTAGGCGAAAGAGGCGTGCCGTGCTGTGCGGCACGCCTTTGGCTGCAAAAACATTGATACGAGGTTTGTTATGGATAAACGTCCTAATATTATCCTGCTTATGGCAGACCAGATGCGCGGCGACTGCCTTGGTATTGCCGGTCACCCGGATGTAAAAACGCCGTTCCTCGATGCACTGGCCGCCGAGGGCGTGCGGTATGAAAATGCCTATTCTGCCTGTCCGACCTGTGTTCCCGCGCGGGCTACGCTGTATACCGGCATGTCTCAGGAGCACACCGGCCGCGTCGGGTATGAGGATCTTGTGCCGTGGGATTATCCCCACACACTGGCTGGGGAGTTGAGCAAGGCCGGGTACTATACCCAGTGTGTCGGCAAAATGCATGTTCATCCGCTGCGCAACAACCTGGGTTTCCATGATGTACGGCTGCATGATGGCTATCTCCATGCCTACCGCCGCCCCACCACGCCCAGTTATGAGGATCAGCGTGTGGCCGATGACTATTATTGGTGGCTTAAACAGCAGCTTGGCGTGGATGCAGACCCGGTGGACACTGGCCTTGACTGCAATAGTTGGGTTGTGCGCCCCTGGATCTACGAGGAAAAGTATCACCCCACAAACTGGGTCGCCAGCGAGTACCGAGACTTTCTGCGCCGCCGTGACCGCTCGAAACCATTCTTCCTGATGGCCAGCTTTGTGCGGCCACACCCTCCGCTGGATGCCCCGGAATATTACTTGAATTTGTACAAAGATGAGTCGCTGGCCGAGCCTTGGCGCGGTGATTGGAATGACTGCGTCCGCTGGGAACGTGACGGCCACAGCTACCATGCCCAGACGGCACCCTCGGATGAAAGCTACATCCAGCAGCTGCGGGAGGGTTACTATGCGGCCATCACGCACATGGATCATCAAATCGGACGTTTAGTCTGCGCACTGGTGGAGGAGCAAATCATGGATAATACCATAATTCTGTTCGTGTCCGACCACGGCGAGATGCTGGGCGACCACCTGATGTTCCAGAAGGCAAAGCCGTTCCAGGGCAGTATCCGGGTGCCGCTGTTTATCTCCGGGCCGGAGCGCTATGTGGGCAAGCATGGTACGGTTTGCACCGATTTGGCAGAGCTGCGCGACGTCATGCCCACGCTACTGGAGCTGGCGGGCGCACCGATTCCCGAAACCGTGGACGGCACGAGCCTATTGCACCCCGTCGAACGCGAATATCTGCACGGTGAGCATACACTGGGCGAGGATTCCATGCACTTTATCCTGACGAAAGAGGATAAATATATCTGGTACTCTCAGACCGGGCGAGAACTGTACTTCAATCTGCGCGACGACCCGCACGAGACAAAAAACGTGCTGGAGGAAAACCGGAAGCGCGTGGCGGAGCTACGCGCTCTGCTGATTGATGCTCTAAAAAATCGTGAAGAGGGTTACACCGATGGGCACACCCTGCTTGTGGGCAAAACCCCCGTGACCGTATTGCAGCATACCGAGGTGCTATGAAGCAGCTTCAATTCCTGATTAAGCCCGCAGCGGGCTACTGCAACATGCGCTGCCACTATTGTTTTTACCGGGATGAGCAGCAAAACCGCACGGATGCCGAGGACTGCATGATGTCACTAGCGACAGCGGAAACATTGATTCGCCGCTGCTTTGCAGAACTCGACAAGGGCGGTTTTGTCTCATTTGCCTTTCAGGGTGGGGAACCGACCTTGGCTGGGCTGGATTTCTTCCGTTTCTTTACGCAGACCGTGCAAAAGTACAACCAAAAGCGTGTCACGGTGCGGTATGCCATTCAGACAAATGGCCTTGCAGTTACCGAGGAATGGGCTGAATTTTTTCAGCAAAGAACACTTTCTCGTAGGTATTAGCTTGGACGGCACCCCGGATGTGCATGATGCCCTGCGCCCGGATACACAGGGAAACGGAACATGGAATAAAATTACGCAGACGATTGAACTGCTGCACCGATACGGCGTGGAGTGCAATCTTTTGTGTGTCGTCACCAAACGGCTGGCCAAAAAAGGCGGGGCGCGTATATAAGTCCATGAAAGCAACGGGCGTGCGCTATTTACAGTTCATTCCTTGTTTGGATCCACTGGACACGCCGCAGGGGCAGCAGCCCTACTCCCTCACGCCAGAACTGTATGCGCAGTTTTTGTGCGCCCTGTTTGATGCCTGGTATCGGGACTGGAAAACCAGCACCTATATCAGCATCCGTTTGTTTGAGGATTATATTTATCTGCTTATGTGCGGCCCGGCTGGGACTTGCTCCACAACAGGCACCTGCGGCGCGTACATGGTCGTGGAGGGTAGCGGCGCCGTCTACCCGTGCGACTTTTTCTGCTTGGACGCTTACAAACTCGGAACCGTGCAAAACGACACCCTGCAATCGCTGCTTACCGGCGAAAAAATGCGGGCGTTTATCGCGGACGGCTGGCAGATCCCCGCAGAATGTCAGCCATGCAGATGGGTACACCTGTGCCGCGGTGGCTGCAAGCGTGACCGCAATCCAGCCGACAAAGCGCAGCGCAGCTACTACTGCAAAGCCCTGCAAAAGTTTTTCGCCTATGCGGAACTGCGCCTGTGCGAGATGGCCCGCGCCGTGCAGATGTATCGCTGAAAAAGGAGACCGATTCTATTGCACAAGAAAAATAAATACTGGCAGCTGTTTCTATCGACCTTAAAATTGAGTGCCTGCACCTTCGGCGGTGGGTTTGTCATTATCCCTTTGATGCGCGAGCGTTTTGTGAAAGAATTGCACTGGATCGAGGAAGAAGAAATGCTGGACCTGACGGCCATCGCCCAGTCCAGCCCTGGGTCCATCGCCATCAATGCCTCCATTCTGGTAGGCTACCATGTGGCGGGCATCCCCGGCGCATTGATTACCGTGGTGGGTGCAGCGCTGCCGCCGCTGATCATCATTTCTGTCATCTCCGCGTTCTATCAGGCGTTCCGCTCCAACAAGTATGTGAGTATGGCGATGGCCGGTATGCTGGCCGGTGTGGCGGCGGTTGTCTTTGATGTGGTCATCAATATGGCGTGGCCCATCCTGAAAAAGAAGCGCTGGCTGCCCATCGCGGTCATGCTGGCGGCTTTTTTGGCGACCCGTTTCTTCTCGGTGAATATCATTTTAATTATTTTGGTCTGCGGTGTCATCGGCGCACTGGATACTCTGTATCTGCAAAAGCGGGAGGACGACAAATGATCTACCTGGAACTGTTCTGGAGCTTTTTCCAAATCGGCCTGTTCAGCATCGGCGGCGGCTATGCGGCCATGCCCCTGATTCAAAACCAAGTCGTGGATATTCACCCCTGGCTGACGATGACGGGCTTCGCGGACATTATGGCCATTGCCGAAATGACCCCCGGCCCCATCGCCGTAAACGCTGCTACGTTTGTTGGTATTCAGGTGGCGGGTCTGCCGGGGGCACTGATTGCCACGATCGGCTGTATTTTCCCGTCCTGCGTCATCGTCATGACGCTGGCCTACGTGTATTACCGTTTCCGCGGTCTAAGCGTTATGCAGGGCATCCTGGCCGGGCTGCGGCCTGCTGTTATTGCCATGATCGCTTCCGCCGGCATCTCCCTGTTGTGCATGGCCCTGTACGGGCAGCGCACTTTCCCGGCTGATTTGGGCAGCATGGATCTGATTGCCCTGGCTGTTTTCCTTGTGGGCTTCTTTATTCTGCGTAAGTGGAAGCCCAGTCCCATCAAGGTCATGGCGGGGGCTGCCATGGCCGGTGTCGTGCTGTACAGCATCGCGGCATAAACAAAAACTGAGAGGATATTTTATGATGAATGAGATTTTAGCCGCCTGGCGGTGGAACGGTTCGGTGTCCGAGCCGGTTCCCTATGGCGAGGGGCATATCAACCAGACGTATGCCCTCACGGTAACGTCTGCGCAGGGCGCAAAGCGCTACATCCTGCAAAAGATCAACACCGATACCTTCAAGGACCCCGCCGGCTTGATGGAAAATATCTGCGGCGTAACGGATTTTCTGCGTGAAAAAGCTAAACAGCGCGGGGCTGACCCTGCGCGTGCCACGCTCCATGTAGTGCCTACTGCGGCAGAAAAGCCTTATTACCAAGCCGCCGATGGCAGCTGCTGGCGTGTCTATGATTTTGTGGAGAACACCGTCTGCTTGCAGCAGGTGCAATCTGCCGAGGATTTTTACCAAAGCGCCGTTGCGTTCGGTAACTTCCAACATCAGCTGGCCGACTACCCGGCCCACACCCTCCATGAGACGATCCCACACTTCCACGACACACCCAAGCGCTTCGCTGATTTCCAGCGCGCTGTAGCCGAGGACCGCATGGGCCGCGCCGCCCAGGTGCGGCGCGAGATCGAGTTTGTCTGCGCCCGCGAAGCTGATTATCATGTGATGGTGGATCTGCTGGCGGCGGGCAAGCTACCGCTGCGCGTCACCCACAACGATACCAAGCTGAACAATATCCTGCTCGACAAAACGACGGGGGAGGGCCTTTGCGTCATCGACCTTGACACCGTCATGCCGGGCCTTGCCGCCAATGACTTCGGCGATTCCATCCGCTTCGGTGCCAACCATTGCGCCGAGGATGAAGCTGACCTCTCGAAAGTGAATTTTAGCATGGAACTGTTTGAAATTTACACCAAGGGCTTCTTGCAGGCAGCAGGGGAGGCGTTCACGCCTTTAGAGAAACAGACCCTGCCCTGGGGCGCCAAGCTGATGACAATGGAATGCGGCATGCGCTTCCTCTCCGATTATCTCGAGGGAGACCACTACTTCCACATTAACTATGAACAGCAGAACCTTAACCGCGCCCGCACCCAGTTCAAGCTGACCTCCGGCATGGAAGAAAACTGGGATGCTATGCAGAAAGTAATTGAGAAATACTGCTGATAAAAACCTGATACCCCTTCTCATTCTGCGTTTTGCGTAAAGCAAAATCGCGGTTTCTCCTTTTTATAACGCCCGCGCCTGACAAGCGCGGGCGTTTTCTGTTCTATACAGAATAAAGTCGTCGGCACAGCTTTGCAACGCAGATTTATTGCGAAGGTTGTGTAGGGTCAATCGGGTGTCAGCAAATTGGTGATTTTCTCGCAGTCCTGGGAAGTGTAGCCCCACAAAATCGAACTGAGAACCTCAATAGCTTCATCCCGGTGAACATAGTAGGTGCGCAGAGAAATGGAGATACCCTTGGTTTCGAGCAACTGCAAAATTGCACCCGCATTCTCGCACTGCTGCGGGGAGAGATAGGCATAGTACAAAATCCAGTAATAAAACTCGCCCTTTTTGTGTTTGCGGCGCATCAGGTCAATCGCGGTGTCGATGATCTGCATCATTTTTTTGCTGCGTTCCAAGGCGCGGGCATAGCTTTCCAGCCGGTTGCCGCCCTTGTTGACCTCGCTGTCAACAAACAGTGCGTCCGTGGACAGCCCATATTCGGCCTTGAATTCCTCTTGCAAATCGAGATCTGATACTTCCAAATTCCACATGACATCCCGGTACTTCCTCAAAAGCGTCCGTGTGTCATGGTAATGCGGGGATACATTGGATTTCTGTCTTTTGAATGGCATAAAAATACTCCCTGTTTTTGTTTGTCGAAAGAATTCTTTCAATTACT
>ENA-OQHF01002179-OQHF01002179.1-human-gut-metagenome-genome-assembly--contig:-NODE-2179-length-10079-cov-2.188404_pt1 | contig 10079 bp, 11 predicted proteins | sample MGYA00242559_ERZ504709 | MGnify/ENA primary metagenome ERZ504709 (study PRJEB26092, sample SAMD00036203) | human gut metagenome | host: Homo sapiens | study: EMG produced TPA metagenomics assembly of...
TACCCATGTACGCCGACGAGTTCATTTTCGCAAAATCCGAACTAATTTCTCGACCTCTGCTATCGTGTCGGTATTTTTCCGACAGATTTAATTTTCTTATTAAAGGTCCGTAAACTTCTTACCGCCCATAAGGTGAAAATGTAAATGCGGAACAGTCTGACCGCCGTCCTCGCCACAGTTGTTTACAACTCTGTAACCGTTTTCGGCAAATCCCAATTCAGACGCAATCTGCGGTATCTTTTCCCATATAGCCGCAACATACTTTACGTTTTCCGCATTAATTTCATTCGCACTTGCAATGTGACACTTCGGCACAATAACAATGTGCTCCGGTGCTTGCGGATTGATGTCACGGAATGCTAACATCATATCATCTTCATATACCTTATTTGACGGAATTTCTCCGTCAATTATTTTGCAGAATAAACAATCCATTTTATTCACTCCTTTGTATTTCACACCACCCCTCAGTCGGCTTTGCCGACAACTCCCCTCTTTGGGAGCCTTTTTGCCTCTCCTTAAGGAGAGGTGGCACGCAGTGCCGGAGTGGTGACTCATATCTATTCTCTATTATCTTTTCTCTCTTATCTATTATCTCTTTCGTACGGGCGGTCATCGGCCGCCCTTTTAATACCTCAACATTGCGGGCGACCAATGGTCGCCCCTACTTTATCTACAACCATCGAGACATCGAGGTGCCGTCCCCTACTTTTACGTTTTTTGCCCCCTCAGTCGGTTTCACCGACAGCTCCCCTCTATGGGAGCCTTTTTGCCTCTCCTTGAGGAGAGGTGCACAAAGTGCCGGAGTGGCGGCTCTGTAGGGGCGGTCATCGGCCGCCCTTTTAATACCTCAACATTGCGGGCGACCAATGGTCGCCCCTACAATACAATAGTCCAAACCGTTTACGCTATTCTCAATTACTTAATCTGTTCCGCAACGATTTCGTCAACCTTAGCCAACGCGTCATCAATCTTGCTCGCGTCACTGCCGCCGCCTTGCGCCATATCAGGCTTACCGCCGCCGCGGCCGCCTGCAACAGCCGTAATATCCTTAATAATCTTACCGCAATGAACGCCCAGCTTAACAGCCTCCTTTGACGCCATAGCAACAAACGTAATCTTACCGTCAGTTTCAGCACCCATAACAGCAACACTGTTCGGAACTTCCGCCTTAATCTTATCAGCCATAGACTTCATTTCATCAGCACCCATACCGTCAACCTGTGCGGTAATCAAGCTGATTTCGCCGATATGCTTAATACCTGTCATAATGTTGTTTGCCTTTGCGGCAGCCATTTTTTCCTTAAACGAATCAACAGCCTTTTCAAGCTCACGGCACTGTGCCATAACGCTTTCAGCCTTGTGATCAATTTCATTAATTTGATTAATCTTTAACGCAGCCGCAGTCTTTTCAATAAGTCTGTCACTGTTATTGATATATTCAAGCACACCCTTACCAGTCACAGCCTCAATACGTCTTACACCTGCCGCAACACCGCTTTCAGAAATAATTTTAAACAAACCGCATTGAGCAGTATTTGTAAGGTGAGTACCGCCACAGAATTCAACACTGTAATCGCCGACAGAAACAACTCTTACAACATCACCGTACTTTTCTCCGAACAATGCAATAGCGCCAAGCTTTTTAGCTTCTTCAATCGGCAATTCCTGTACAGTCACGTCAATGCTTTCAAGAATTTTCTCATTAACAATATCTTCAGCCTGTTTGATCTGTTCAGTTGTCATAGCCTCAAAGTGAGAGAAGTCGAAACGAAGTCTGTCACTTTCAACAAGCGAACCTGCTTGCGCAACGTGTGAACCAAGTACATCACGAAGTGCCTTGTCAAGAATATGAGTTGCAGTATGGTTACGGCAAACGTCTGTTCTGTGAACCTTGTCAACAGACATTGTAACTGTATCGCCAACCTTAATCGGTGTAAGCTGAACTTCTGTTTCGTGAAGATAATAACCGTCCTCTGTCTTTGTTGTATTAACAACATTTGCAGCCTTACCGTTTATTGTGATAGTACCGATGTCACCTACCTGACCGCCCATTTCAGCATAGAAAGGAGTTTTGTCTGTAACGATAAATCCCTTTTGATTTTCGATTATTGTATCACAAACGCCCTCGTCCTCAACAACAATGCCGACAACTTTTGCGTCTGTTTCAAGTGTATCGTAACCGACAAATACAGTCGGCTCTGCATTTTCAAATTCAAATGTTTCGTTGCCGTCCCAGCTTGAACCTTCTGTACGAGCATCTCTTGCAGTATCCTTTTGTTCCTGCATAGCTTTGTTAAAGCCGTCAACATCAACTTCAAGACCTTTTTCTTCAGCCATTTCTATTGTAAGGTCAACAGGAAAACCATATGTGTCGTGAAGTTTAAATGCCTCTTTACCGGTAAGCTCTTTTCTGCCCTCTTTTTGAGCTGCCTCAATATATCCGTTAAGTACGTTAAGACCGTTGTCGATTGTAGCGTCAAAGCGTTCTTCTTCTTTCTTGATTATGTTTCTGATATAATCTCTCTTTTCATCAAGTTCCGGATAAGCACCCTTTGAACATTCAATTACAGTATCTGCAACTTCAAACAAGAACTGTTTGTTTATACCAAGTAACTTGCCATGTCTTGCGGCACGTCTTAAAAGACGGCGAAGAACGTAACCTCTACCCTCGTTTGACGGAATAACACCGTCTGAAACCATCATAACCGTACTTCTGATATGGTCGGTTATAACTCTTAGAGAAACGTCTTTTTTATCGTCCTTTTTGTATTCAATATTTGCGATACGGCAAATATGTTTCATAACGTCTTGAACAGTGTCAATCTCAAAAAGATTGTCAACACCTTGCATAACAACGGCAAGTCTTTCAAGACCCATACCCGTATCAATGTTAGGGTTCGGTAAACGGTTATAGTTGCCGTCCTCGTCCTTGTCAAACTGCGTAAATACAAGGTTCCAAACTTCCATAAATCTGTCACATTCACAGCCGACACCGCAGCCGGGCTCACCGCAGCCGTATTCTTCGCCGCGGTCAAAATATATTTCCGAACAAGGACCGCAAGGACCTGTACCGTGTTCCCAGAAGTTGTCCTCTTTACCAAGCTTAACGATGTGAGTCGGGTCAACGCCAACTTCATTTACCCAAATATCTCTTGCCTCGTCATCTTCTTCATACACTGAAATCCAAAGACGTTCCTGCGGAATTTCCATAACCTTAGTGAAGAATTCCCACGCCCAAGCAGTTGCCTCTTTTTTAAAGTAATCTCCGAAAGAGAAGTTACCGAGCATTTCAAAGAAAGTGCCGTGACGTGCAGTCTTACCGACATTTTCAATATCACCTGTTCTGATACATTTCTGACAAGTCGTAACTCGTCTTTTAGGTGCTGTTTCTGGGTTTTGGAACCAAGGTTTCATCGGTGCCATACCCGAATTTATAAGTAACAAACTTGCGTCATTCTTCGGTATAAGCGGAAAACTTCCAAGTCTTAAACAACCTTTTGATTCAAAAAAGCTAAGAAACTTTTCACGAATCTCATTTACGCCCATTGATTTCATAATTTATCTATTCTCCTTTGTTTTTATACTAACTTATCTTATTTATTATATAAAATATCCTGTGCTATGTCAAGCTGAATACAACATTAAAGCACAATTTCCGTTTTATAAAATTCTTTTATCATTTTCACCATATATTCCGTGTCACGACTTCCCGCCGTTTCGTATGACGAGTGCATGGCAAGCTGTGCAAGACCTATGTCTGCGGTATTCAGTGAAACCTTTTCATTTGAAAGATTTCCAAGCGTTGAACCGCCCGGAATATCACTTCTGTTTGCATACATCTGATACGGCACGCCTGCATTTTGCACACATACTTAACAACCGCCTCCGATACCGCGTCAGTGGTATATCTTTGATTTGCATTATACTTAATCACAATACCGCCGTTCATATACACACGGTTTGTGCCGTCCGACTTGTCCGCAAAATTCGGATGTACCGCGTGAGCATTGTCGCACGATAACATAAAGCTTTTAGCAACAGCTCTTTTGTATGTTTCCGAATTGTCGCAAATTCTTTCAAGTACATCACGCAAAAACGACGATTTAGCCCCTTGCTTTGTACCGCTGCCGACTTCCTCATTGTCAAACGCGGCGAAAACAGTTACATTATCATCACTTTCGGAATTTAAAAATCCCTCAAGTGTACTGTACATACACTGTAAATCATCAATTCGCGGTGCGGAAAAAATATTCTCCGTCCGTGCCCAAAACAGTACCGCGCATACGATTGTAAAGCGACAAATCAAAACCCAATATTTCCTCTTTATCTACTCCGACACATTCTGCAATAATATCCTCAATTCTGCCGTTTTTCTCTGACGCTATCGGACACATATCACGTCTTATATTAAACTCATAACCCTTGTTAATATCTCTGCTCATATGAATTGCAAGTGACGGAATAACAAGTAAATTCCTGTCTACATTGATAAGTTTCGTTTCAATCTTTCCGTCCTTTGCTATAACAATTCTTCCGCTTATCGACAGCGGTCTGTCAAGCCACGACGACATTATCATACCGCCGTAACCCTCAACACTCAACTTTATACAGCCGTCCGCATTTATTTCAAAATCAGGCTTTAGCTTGAATGACGGCGAATCGGTATGAGAGGCACAAATCATAAACGCACCGAAATCTTTTTTCGGCATTTCAAACGCAATTATTGATGACGAATTTCGTATAACGTAATATTTACCGCCGCTTTGTACATCCCACTTGTCACCCTCAAGAAGTTCCGTAAAACCGTTTTCGTCAAGCCTGTCCTTTGCGGTTTTGACCGCATGGTAACAATCCGTACTTTTTCCGATAAAATCGATTAAATTTTCTGTATAACCCATTGTTAAGCCCTCTTTATTCAAATCTGATGTTTCCGCCGCTCGCATTCGCTTTAACCGCAGTACCGCGTCGTTTCAAACCGTATATGTCGGTAAGTTCGTATTCAAAAATATAAGCTCCGTCTGAAATATTTGCTTTTTTCACACCGCCGAACATTTTTAAAGTCCATGAACCTGTTATATTGTCGTTTGAGTTGTGTTCCACGTCATATACCGTAAGAATAGGAGTTATTTTATCAAAGAAACCAATCTTTTTTTAAATTCGTATATGCTCTGCCGTTTGTTCGAATCAAGACCGCCCCAAGCACCGATAATTTTGTAACTGTCTTTTTCGGTATCGTGCATAATGCGAACATTGCTTCTTTTGCCGTTTAATATAATCGGTGCCGAATAAATCTCGTAACCGTCATATTTTCCGACAAGATTAACCGATATATTTTTACCGCATAATCTAAGCATTTTGCCGTTAAAATTATCTTTAAAAATACCTGCGTCCCAGTCACCGTCCAAATCGCTGTATTTACCTATATATGTATAGTTTCCGCTCTTTTTATCCGCCTTATACACGTTTATATCCACACTTTTGAACATATCCATATTGCCGAGAATATTCAGTTCATATGAATTGCCGTCCAAAATAGTCTTATATTCCATAGTCTGCATATCTTGATTATATGTATTCCACGCCCAAGAAGAATTAAAATCTTCTGTATTTGACGAATCTTCTACATTGCACCGAGTACATATCTTGCGTAGAAATTCGTTATATTTAACACTGTTTGAAATCTCCATATACTCTTGAAGTTCGTCATTGTTTTCCCAAAGCGGATAATATAGTGCAAGACCTGTTGAATTAGCTTTTCTCTCACCGCACACTCTGTATAAAACGGTTTCATTTAACGTGTTAATAAGCACGTCCGATGTGTTTCCGACAAATTCACTTGTTTTAACCGCCATATCGCCTAAATCAACGGAATTTGAAAATCCCTCATCAACCGTTGCACCGCCGTAAAGCTGTACACCGCTTATCGCCTTTGAAAGATTGACATAATTTAAAAGGCTGTCCGTTGCGGTAAGCATATCGCCTGCCATACCGTCAAACGCCTGATTAAGCGTAGACATATTGTCTAAAGCAACGCAAGACATTGCCGCGTCTTTGTCAGTGCCTTTTTCTTCACACTTTGCATAATATCCGTCACACACTGCCTCACCGATACCTTGAGAATCAGTTGACGGATTGTCGGACAAATACTGTAAAACATATTCATAATTCCATTCGTCATTTCCGATAACGTCCTGCGGTGCAGTCATATAATCGGCACACATAGACATCTCCGCCGCAATTTCAAGACTTCCCATAAGTGACGAATCGAAAGACAGCATATCAAAATTCACGCCCGCCGCACTGATTCCGTACGAAATTTCTTCAAGATTAAGGCTGTCGTTGCCGTTAAGCTCGTCATAAGCCATACCGTTTATCAATCCACCGCCTGCACCTGATAAAATAAGCATATAATGGTTTGCTTTATACTTTGACGTGCCCCACGATATAAAATTAGCAAGAGTATTGTAGTCACCCATATTTGCCGCCATAGACTGATCCTCAAGATAAAGTTTATTCTTACCGGCTTTAAATCTCTGACAATAATCGCTGTATATATTCTTAGTGTGCCACTTACTGCTGCCGCCTGTTTGCACAATGACATTTATATTGTCCGAATAATTTACATTCATAATTTCATCAAGTTTTTTTGAATAATCACCATTTACGGATTCATCGTCACCGCCACACATATATATAAGAACAGTCCAAGCCTTGTTACCCCCTTGACTTTCGGTATTACTTTCATAAACCACCTTATTTGAAGAACACGCCGTAAGCATAAGAACCGTCAAAACAGCAGTTATTATAAGCGTAACTCTTTTCATAGCCTTACCCCTCCATAAATTTTATATAATGTAAAAAGGTGTTGCAAAAGATTTCTCTTATACAACACCTTCTCAGTTCATTTTTAATTACGCTTGTGCATGGAGCGCCTACCGGACAGACACCGGCACATGCACCACATTCGATACAAGTAGCGTCATCTATAACGTATTGAGCGTCACCCTCGCTGATTGCACTTACAGGACATTCAGCAGCGCAAGCACCGCATGAAATGCAAGCATCAGAAATCTTATATGCCATTGAAATACACCTCCTCATTTGATATTGCTGATATGATTATAACACGAAAATTGATATACTTCAATAGTTTTTCAAAATATTTTACTCTCCGATTTCTTCCTCTGAAGGCTCGTTGTTTTTGCCTTTTTTGAGAACTTTAACGTCCGCAACGTTAAACTCTTTTAAAGTTTTTTCGTTTTCGTCGTCAAGTTTAACTTTAACAAGACCTTTAAGTAAGCTGACATATTCAACACTGCCCGTACCTTCGGGAGTTTTTACGATAGCACCCTGTTTCGGTGTAACCTTTAAAAGTTCCTCATATGTATCCTGTTCATATTTCAAACAACACATAAGACGTCCGCAAGCACCCGAAATTTTAGTCGGATTAAGTGAAAGTCCCTGTTCCTTTGCCATTTTTATAGACACCGGAGCGAACTCACCGAGAAACTGACTGCAACATAAACCTCTGCCGCATACACCGATACTCCCGAGAGTTTTCGCCTCATCTCTGACGCCGATTTGACGAAGTTCAATTCTTGTCTTAAAGACCATAGCCAAGTCTTTTACAAGTTCACGGAAGTCAATTCTTCCGTCTGCGGTAAAATAGAATAAAATCTTGTTTCCGTCAAATGTATATTCAACTTCAACAAGTTTCATTTCAAGCTTGTGATTTTGAATTTTTCTCCAAACATATCTTGTAAGCCTCTTTTTCAAGCTCTCTGTTCCTTTTGCTTTTTTCGGTATCTTCTTCGGTTGCGATACGGATAACACCCTTTAAAGGTTTCTTGAATTGGTCGTTATCAATAGTCTTTTTACTCATAACGACCTCACCGTATTCAATACCTCTTGAAGTTTCGACAATTACACTGTCGCCTTGTTTTATATCAAAATCAAGCGGATCAAAATAGTACGTTTTGCCTGCCGGCTTAAATCGTACCCCTATCACGTTTACCATATTATAAAACCATTCCTTCCAAAATGTTTAATCTTTGCTGTTTTTCGCTCTGCTCTTAATCTTTTCAGCCATTTTCTGCGACGGCTCAAAAACAAGCATATTTTCTATTCTGTTCTTTTCGTAAACAACATACCAAACCTTTTTAGGCGAAAATACACTCGCACGCATATTGTATATCGTTTTCGGAGTTTTTTGCGGTTTTTGCCTTGTAACAGACTTCACGTCAGATATATAAAATTCAACTTCTTTGTTTCTGTGACCGATTGCACGGTTTACGCGCACAATATCGTCTTTAATGCTGTAAGTAAATATCGCTGCATAACGCGTTAAGACAAAGAAACCCAATATACAAAATAAAAGTATCGTTATTATCGTACCGATTATTTTGTAGCTTGGCAAAATAAAAATTATATATTGTCCTAAAATCATAAATATGACAGCCCATAAAAGTGAAAATATAAATTCTTTTCCGCCGCCTGTTCTCTTTTCTTCCACTTCCCGAAAACTCCTTAAAACATCATTTTCTAATCTAATTAATTATAATATAAAACAATAAAATTGTCAACTCTCCGCATAACACGCTATCACTCTCCTCTATAAGGCTTTCCTTGATGGGAGCTGTCGGCAACGCCGACTGAGGGGTGGCTTTTCTGTCATTTTCTTCTAAGCATATTAATCATTTCCGAAATCGTCTTAATCCCGTAAGCCGCAAAACCGTCCGGAATTTTCACACCTCTAAGCGATTGTTTCGGCACAATCGCCGACTTAAACCCCAGTTTAGCCGCCTCATTAATACGCTTTTCAAGCTGCGAAACACCTCTAAGTTCACCGCCAAGACCGACTTCTCCGATAAAAATCATATCCGGCGGCAGAGGAATATCCGCCTGACTTGTCGCAATAGCGGCACAGATACCCAAATCAACCGCCGTTTCATCAATGCGAAGTCCGCCTGCAACATTCACATAAATGTCGGAATTCGACAAATTCATCCTTGCACGTTTTTCAAGTACTGCGATAAGCAACAGCACACGATTAACGTCAATACCGTTCGTCATACGACGTGGATTGCCAAAACCTGTTGGTGTAACGAGTGCTTGAATTTCAGCCATAACACCACGACTGCCCTCCATTGTACACACAATCGCACTGCCCGATATATCAACATTTCTGCCTTCCAACAGCATCATTGACGGGTTTTCGACTTCTCTGAGACCGCTGTCACACATTTCAAATACACCGATTTCGTTAGTCGAACCGAAACGATTTTTAACCGCTCTTAAAATTCTGAACGAAAGCTGTCTGTCACCCTCAAAATAAAGCACACAGTCGACCATATGTTCAAGCACTCTCGGACCTGCGATTGCACCCTCTTTTGTAACGTGACCGACTATAAACATAGAAATGCCGAGCGACTTTGCAATGTGCATAAAAGCGTTAGTAGCCTCTCTTACCTGCGGAACACTTCCTGCCGCAGAGGCAATATCCTGTCTGTTCATCGTTTGAATAGAGTCAATAATAACAATGTCGGGTTTAATTTCGTTTATACATTCGATAACCGTTTCAACATCAGTTTCGGAAACAAGATAAAGATTTTCCGTTGTAACGCCCAATCTTTCAGCACGAATTTTAATTTGTCCCTCCGATTCCTCACCCGAAACATATAGAATTTTTCTTTCTTCACCGGCTTTTTGGCAAATTTGCAAAAGTAATGTTGATTTACCGATACCCGGGTCACCGCCTACAAGTATTAATTCACCCTGTACAATTCCGCCGCCAAGCACTCTGTCAAGCTCCTGTAAACCGGTTTTGTAACGTGTTTCATATCCGACTTTTACATCACCGATTTTTTTCGGCATACGAACACTTCCGCCGTACTTATAGACATTGCACGCGTTTGCAGACGTTTTCTTTTCCGTAATAACCGTTTCCTGTATGGTGTTCCAACTGTTACAGCCGGGACATTTTCCCAGCCACTTCGGTGATTTGTACCCACATTCACTGCATATATATGTCGTTTTTCGTTTTCATTCCGATTCCTTTCATTTATCAGTATTGCCAC
>ENA-OQHF01002180-OQHF01002180.1-human-gut-metagenome-genome-assembly--contig:-NODE-2180-length-10078-cov-2.962014_pt1 | contig 10078 bp, 12 predicted proteins | sample MGYA00242559_ERZ504709 | MGnify/ENA primary metagenome ERZ504709 (study PRJEB26092, sample SAMD00036203) | human gut metagenome | host: Homo sapiens | study: EMG produced TPA metagenomics assembly of...
ATGAGACGGCACTGGTGGAATTTGTCGAGAAGATCATCCCGGTCATGAATAAGCTCTTCGGCAAGCGTTACGAGATGACCAGAAAACGCTATAACTCCGGCAGAAAAGGAGCGCGGGCATGATTAACGTCATGCTCGATCCGCTGCCTGAGGAATGGAACGGGTACAAGGTTAATACATCATTTCGTATCGGCATACAGGTATTCCTTGTGCAGTATGACAAAGAACTGAATGAGTATGAGAAGAGTGATGCACTGATCTATCTGCTGTTCGACGAACGGGAGCACCCGGACGGGGATGATCTTCGCCAGTGTGTGGAGTGGTTTCTAAATGGCTGGTTCCATGACAAACCGGGATCATCAAAAGATAACCGCAGACTGGTAGATTACGACATTGACCAGTGGCGTATTTATGCAGACTTCCGGCAGATATACGGGATTGATCTTTCACTAGATGAAATGCACTGGTGGATGTTCAATGGTCTGCTCTGGAACATGCCTTATAAGCAGTCATCATTCCAACAGGTTATAGAGATCCGCAGGAAGAAAATCACATCCAAGATGGGAAAAGAAGAGAGACAGGCGATTAAGGAAGCGCAGGAAATGTATGCCTTAGAACAGCCGGAAGAAAAGAAAGAGTATACCGAGGATGAAAAAGCAAAGATTGACGAATACGATCAGATGATGGCAGAAATCAGAGCAAAGAAGAAAGCAGAAAAGGAACTGGGATTAGTTTAGGGAGTGAGGATTGCATATGGCTGGTGGGTATGATGGAGAAATCAGAATCAATACAAGAATTAACACAAATGAATTCAACACAGGAATAAACTCTATTGTGTCTAGTATTGGAAGAATTGCAAAAACATTAGGACTTGCTATATCAGCTACTGCATTTATAAGATTCGGAAAAGAAGCGATTGAACTTGCATCTGACTTAACAGAAGTTGACAACGTTGTGAATAAAGCATTTGGTAATATGCGCAGTGAAATGGATGCATTGGCAGAATCTGCTATCAAGAACCTTGGAATGAGCAGATTAATGGCATATCAGACTGGATCAACTTTTATGAGTATGGGAAAGTCAATGCTTACGAGTTCCGAGGATGCTAAGAATATGGCTCTGGAACTCACAAAGTTGACTGCTAATATGGCATCCTTTTTCAATGTATCACAGGATCTGGCAAGTATTGCCTTGAAATCCATATATACAGGGGAAACAGAAACTCTCAAGCAGTATGGCGTTGTCATGACCGAGGTAAACTTGAAACAGTTTGCACTTGAACAGGGAATAACAAAATCGTATTCTGCAATGTCACAGTCAGAGAAAGTAATGCTTCGTTATCAGTATGTTATGAGCCAGTTATCCTATATAGGTGATGATTTTATAGATACGCAGGATTCCTGGGCGAATCAGACAAGAATTTTGTCTGAACAGTGGAAAGAATTCATGGGTATCATTGGAAATGGACTGATTACAGTATTAACACCGGTTGTCCAATTTTTAAATAAAATTGTTGCTGCCCTTATTAATGTTGCAAATACAATCAGTGCGATTATGTCAAAAATATTTGGCATTCAAATGCAGCAGATGAGTACAACGGCGTCGGCTGCGGAAGATGTTGCTGATGGATATTCTGATGCAGCAGATTCTATGGATGACTATGCAAACTCTGTATCGAACGCTGCAAAGAAGGTAAAAGGCGCGCTTGCTTCCTTTGATGAATTGAATGTTATATCGAAAAATCAGACGTCTGGCAGTGGGTCTGGTGGATCTGGTGGCACCGGTGGAACGGAAATAAAACCATTTGATACGTCAACTCAGGAGAGTGTTATAGATCAGCTTGAAGGTAAGTATAAGAAGTTTTTCGACTATCTTAAAAAGTTAAAAGATGATTTTATTAATGGGTTTCAAACTTCTTGGAATAATTTAGATGTTGACTCACAGGTTGAAAACATTAAAAAAAGTTTAGAGGGTATAAGAAAATCGCTTGTTGATATTTTTGCTGACAAAAGTGTATTGAGCGCAGCAGATAATTTTGCACAGACCGTTGTAACGTCTCTTGGCAGTATTAGTGCGTCTGTAATCAGTATTGGAACAACTATTGCAGAAAACTTTTTTAGGGGGGATTAAATAGCTATCTTGAAGAAAACTCTGGAAGAATAAAACAGTTTTTGATTAATTGTTTTAACATATCATCCGACATTACAACACTCATAGCTGAAGCATTTGAAACAATTGCAGATATTTTTTCTGTATTTGGAGATAAAAATGGACAGCAAATTACGGCGGATCTAATACAGATATTTGCTGATGCATTTTCTTTTATTACGGAAACTGCTTTAAAGTTTGTCCGAGACATGTTAGATATTCTCGTAACGCCAATTTCAGATAATAGCGAGAGTATTAAGAACACTTTGAATAATCTACTTGGATTTATCCAGCAGATAACAGGTGTTCTGAGTGATATTGTAAGACAAATAACAGATGGACTTACAGCTTTATATGATGAGCATTTAAAACCTTTTTTCGATTCCGTAAGAGACGGATTATCAGAGATAATGGCAGAAGCGTTGAAGTTATGGGATGAATATATTCAACCAGTACTGAATTATATTGCGAAATTAGTAACTGAAACGTATGAACAGCATCTAAAACCTGTTATAGACAATTTGATGGGATTATTAGGGGCGGTCATAGATTTGATAAAAACTTTATGGGAAGTAGTGTTAAAGCCTCTCATCATATGGCTAATGAATACTCTTGCACCGAAAGTATCTGACATTGCAAAAAAAGTAAGTGGATTTGTTTCAGCAGCAGTTGATATCATTTTAGATTGCATTAGTTTCGTGCTGAAAAATGCAGAAAATCTTATAAAAATTGTCACAGCACTTATTAATGGAGATTGGAAGGGGGCATGGAATGCTGCAAGAGATTTCGTTAAAGATGGAGCAAATGGAATTATAAAAATTATAGAAACAATGGTAAATAAAATCATTGATGGAATTAACACATTAACGAACGGATTTAATAGTATCGGTTTTGATGTTCCGGATTTCTTAGGAGGAGGCTCATGGCATCCTAGCATCCCGACAATTCCAAATGTAAATCTCCCACGTCTTGCCAACGGCGGTATCACAACCGGCAGCACTCTCGCAAACATCGGAGAAGCCGGACGCGAAGCAGTACTTCCACTCGAAAATAACCTGTCTTACATGAAACCGCTTGCAGAAATGATCGCAAGTGAGATGAAAGGCGTGCAGACGGTGCGGATCGTAGCGGACGAAGGAAAGATTTTCAAAATTGTAAAGGAAGAGGCAAACGACTATTACCGGAGAACCGGAAGTCCGGCATTTGACTTTTAGGAGAGGAGCGTATAAATGGCATACAGCGGTTTTTTAATAAAAGTAGGCAATTACACAGTTCCTTTCCGGTATATAGAGGCAAAGAAGTATAAATGCGGTATCAAGGGGCAGGATCTTGATTCTTACCGGGATGCGAACGGGATACTGCACCGGGAGGCATTGAGCAACGTCTCGATTAAAACAGAATGGGAAACGCCGGGAGATATAGATGAGAAAGCATTGCGTGCACTGATGGATAACATCAGATCCCAATATTCCCATGCAATCGAAAAGAAATCGCTTGTTACCGCATGGATGCCGGAAATCGGCAATTATGTAACGATGGACTGCTATATGCCCGACGTGGAGTATCAGATAGATTATGCAGATGAATGGACGGTCCAGTATGGATCATTCCGGCTGGCATTATCGGATATGGAGGTGTAATTGGATGATTGATTTTAAATATGCTGATTTATTTAAACAGAATAGCGTTGATGTCCAGCTTGAGATTATTTCCGATGATGAGAAAATCCATATCACAAATACGGAATTTCATGAGGAAGAGTTTGAATTAACAGAAAGCCTGTGTTCACAGTCTGAATTGACTTTTGGTGCTGTCGAAGCCGGATCTGTAAAATTTAAGGTATCAAATATTTTTCTTCCAATGAAAGGGAGATGGATGACCGTCAAGATGATAATTGGCGGGCACACAGATCAACCCTTTTTGATAGGAAGATTCAAAGGTTATTCCGATACACCGACTGCTGACAGAAAATACCGAGATGTAGTGGCATATGATGCCCTTTATGACATTTTAAATGCAGATGTGGCAGCATGGTATAACACTGTCTTTCCATCCCATAAAGAGCAGCAGAAAGATAAAGATGGAAAAACTACGACTGTTACAGTTTATGATCCGGTCACAATGAAGCAATTTCGGGACAGCTTTTTTAAGCACTTCGGGATTGAGCAGGCTGACATTGATCTTATCAATGACAACATGTCTATTGAAAAAACAGTTGCGGTCACGCCATCCAGTGAGACAAGTTCTGATACAGAGGAATCGAGCACCATAGGCGAATCTATGAGCGGCAAAGAAGTGTTGTCCTGCATTTGTGAGATCAATGGCTGCATGGGGCACATGGGGCGCGACGGGAAGTTTCATTATATATATCTGGAGCAGAATATACAGGGACTTTATCCGAGAAACGATCTTTATCCGGCAGATGATTTGTTCCCAAGAGATCCGAAAAGCAACCGGATCGGGAAAGATTTATATATAACGGCTGAATATGAAGATTTTCTTGTTAAAACGATCAATAAGTTACAGATCCGGGAGCAGAAGAATGATATCGGCGTGATCGTGGGTACGGGAGACAATGCTTATGTGATCGAGGATAATTTTCTTGTATATGGCAAAGGCACAAAAGAACTGAAAGGCATTGCAAAAATATCCTTTCCAAGATCAGAGGGATTGTTTACCGCCCGTTTACAGCGGACTGCAAAGGAAATCCGTGTCTTGAGGTCGGGGATGCAGTGCGGCTGCCGACCAGATATGAACTGATTGAGTCCTATATTCTGAAAAGAACCCTGAAAGGTATACAGGCTTTGCGTGATGATTTGGAAGCGGATGGGGAAGAGTACCGGACAAACGGGGCGAACGGAATACAGAAAAGTATTTTAAAGCTCAAAGGCAAGAGCAATGTGTTGGAGCGAACCATTGAAAAGACACAGAGTACGATAACTGATGTTGAGAAGGGATTGCAGTCACAGATCACGCAGACCGCAACCGAAATTCGCACAGAAGTTAAAAATACAACGGATGGTTTATCATCGAGAATCACGCAAAATGCGAGCAGTATTACAGCAGAAGTCAAAAGGGCACAGGGGCAGGAAGTTGAACTTGCGGCAGCCATTAAAATTAATGCAGACAATATCACAGCAGAAAGTTACCAGGGCGAGTAAAACAGAAGCGAGTTATCCAGTAAAATAGAAGTAACTGCAACGCAGATTCGTTCGGAAGTCACGGCTTCCCTAAAAGCATGGGATATTGAAGAATATGATGTTACATATTATGGTTTCGGAAATCCCCAAAAAACTTATCCGGCATCGTCACACTACAATGGATGCAGTTTTTTGAATCAGGAAAATGGATACTTTTATGGCTGCGAACCGGACGGTGGAATAAGCAGTGGTAAGTATAAGTGGACATTACTAAAGAAATTTAAACAGCTTGCATCAAATATGTCCAGTGCGATTACACAGACCGCAACGGAGATCAGTTCTAAAGTTACAAGGGATAGTGTTGTTTCAGAAATCAACCAGTCAGCCGAGGGTATCAAAATTAAAGCAAAACTGCTTGAATTAAAAGGTTCTATGGAAATGACCGGGGGATATATGCATATTCAAGCGGAAGAGTCTGTAGAAAACCTTATTGAATTTAAACGCAGTGGAACACTTGTACAGATGGGAACGGATGGATTTCGAACAGTGGAAGGAACGCTTGAAAGTCCAAACCATCAATGTGTCGTTCAATATAATCATATCTCACTAAATAAAGGCGGAACAGACACGGACCACTGCATGATTAATCTGGATGGGGATACCGGTGTTGCTGGATTTAGAGGGGGTGTGATTGACGGCTCAGATAAAAGAATGAAAAATACAATTTCAGACTTGGACAAAAAACGATCATCGGAGTTTATTTATTCTTTAAGTGCAAAATCGTATCGTTATAATTTCGAAAGGGATGGATTTCATCATGGCTTTATAGCACAGGATGTTTTGAAAAAAGCGGAAAAAGGGTGGAATATTTGTCCAAAAACGTTTTCAGACAGCAATGGGAAAAAGTATTACGGACTGAAATATACGGAACTGATTGCTGATCTGGTTGCCACAGTGCAGTTGCAGCATGACGAGATAGAACAGTTAAAGGAAAAGGTGGAAAATCTATGATAAATGCAAAAATTCGTGAATTTGAAAACGACATTATAAATTATGTAAATTTGTGCGGGGATGTCCCAATCGAAGCTAAGTACCTGGTGTTTAAGGATATTCTATATCAGATCAAGGAAGAAGCAAACCGACATGTTACAGTAGAACGTGAACAGATGAAGCTTGCAAAGGAAAGGGAGAGTGAGGATCATGAATAAAGCGCATATTGATATTAATTGGGAGAATTACCCGAGTGATGAAACACCGCTTAATGAAAGAAACCTCAATAAAATGGATGGCTCGATTGATATCATTGATGATCGTGTAATCACTCTCGATACCACAAAAGCAACCAAGGCGGAAGTGGCAACCCTTGTTGCGGATGTGACATTCGAGGAATCGACGGGAATTATCACAATCACGAAAAAGAACGGTTCTAAGATTACGATTGATACACAGATGGAGAAAATCGCAATCAACTTCGATTATAACCCGACTACACAGCAGATTATTTTGACTCTGATCGATGGTACGAAGCAGTACATAGACCTGTCGGCACTGATTACACAGTATGAGTTCCTTGATTCTGATACGGTAGCTTTTTATATTGATAAGGATGGAAAAGTGTCTGCCACCGTCAAAGAGGGTAGCATCGAGGAAAAACACTTGGAGCCAAACTATCTTGCAAAAATTAAGGTGGAAGTAGCAAAGTCAGAGTCAAGCCAGCAGGCAGCGGCAATGTCTGAAATAAACGCCAAAGCAAGTGAGAATGCCGCAAAAGCCAGTGAAACAGCGGCAAAAACATCCGAAACCAATGCCAAAGCGTCAGAGACAGCAGCGGCGAAGTCAGCCACGGCGGCAGCAATATCCGAGACTAACGCAAAAGTCAGTGAGACATCCGCCAGTCAGTCTGCAGCCACAGCCACAAGTGAAGCGGCATCTGCCAGCCAGTCCGCCAGTACCGCCATAGATAAAGCCACAATCGCAACGCAGAAAGCAACAGAGATCATCGGTAAAGCCGAATCTGCAGCAGATAGTGCAACCAAAGCACAGAGTTATGCTGTTGGTGGTACAGGAAGCAGAGAGGGCGAGGATTCTGACAATGCCAAGTATTACTATCAGCAGGCAAAAGACATATCAGAAGGACTTAACGGTGGATTGCAGCCACACGGAACAGTTGCATTTGCAGATCTTCCGGCACTTGCGGATGTCAATGCCGGATGGATGTACAATATTTCAGATGAATTTACCACCACGGATGATTTCAAAGAGGGAGCCGGCAATGTGATTCCTGCCGGAGCAAACATCTATAAAACATCAGATGAAAAATGGGACGTGCTTGCCGGTACTCCTGTGTCGGGGGTTAAGGGCGCAAAAGAAGCATCCTATCGGCGAGGAAATGTCAATCTCACTCCAGCAAACATTGGGGCAGTAGCGACAGGTGGAGATACAGCGAACAATATCGTATCATTTACGAGCAGTGATGTGGCAGACGGATTAACGTCAGCGTGGACGACTGTATCAAAATTATCAAGCGGTGAAAAACACTCTTCAATTTTTGCGAAGGTGTCACAGATGTTCAAGAATGTGCGGTATCTCTATAAAATGCTTGGAACGACAGACATTTCTAAAATTGGAAATGGGACATGCACGGGAGCGATATCATCGTTAAACAGCAGTTTAGCAAACCACTTACCATTATCCGGCGGAACAATGACTGGCACTATTATTGGACAACATAAGTTACCAGGTAGTACGGCTTCAGATTCCAATGGAATGGTTCTCGGTGTTCAGACAACAGGCAATACAGGAATTTTTAATGGTAACGGAGATGGAAATGGGGCTGACGTTGCAAATCTAATCATCAAATCATGGTACGGAGTTGGATTTGTAGACGGTTGTTCTGGTCAAGGAATGACTGTCGGAATAGATTGCAGGAGTGGAAACATTACATGCAATTCTATAACAATAAGAAATGTCGGAAGTGTGACAGATTTATTAAATTCCAAGTTATCAACGTCTGCATCCTGTAATAAAAACTGGAATTGGAGTGGTAAAAATGAAACCCCAGCCTGGATATGGGGTGGTAGCGATGGAACTAATATGTATGTCTATAATCCGACATATATCCTGGTTCAGGGAATAAGAAATAGAGTAACAAATAGAGCAATGACTATAACGGATGATAACCATGTTAGAACATATGAATCTAATGGTGTTGGAATGAACGGAGCTATCAGCCTTGGTTCTGGAAATTATAGATTTTCACAATTATACGTTACATCAAGTTCGATATCAACTTCTGATAAAAATTATAAAGATGATATTAAATCACTTACAAATAAGCATTTACAGTTTTTATGAAATTACAGCCAGTATCATTTTTATTTAAAGAGGGTACATCTGGCAGAACACATATCGGTTTTATAGCACAGGATGTAGAGCAGGCAATGTCAGAATGTGGCTTAACAGATCTCGATTTTGCTGGATTCTGCAAAGATCAAAAAATTGACAGTAAATTGGTTGATGGTGAAGAAGTCAACGAACCTATCTTAGATGAAAACGGTAATCCAGAGTATATTTATTCACTTCGTTACGAAGAGTTTATCGCATTAAACACATATACAATTCAGAAGTTGTGGAATCGTGTGGAAACATTAGAAAAGGAAAACGCGGAGTTGAAAGATCAGATTAAATCAATACAGCAAGATATTACAGAATTAAAAAAATCAAGAGCCTAAGAGCCGATTACATGACCATGTGTTGTGTAGCCGGCTCTTTTAAATAACAAGCCTACGGGCGGAAAGGAAAATTATGCACTTAAAATTCATCACAGATAACTGGCAGATATTTACCGCCTTTGCAACTGCAATCGCGTATTTGTATCGTCAGATTATCGCCACAAGAAAAGGCATCCGGGCACTTCTAAGGGCGGATCTGATCCGTCTTTACAATAAATACCATGATGATCTTGGGTATTGCCCGGTATATGTTAAACAGTCCTTAGAGGACGAGTATCAGCAATACCATGCTTTAAAAGGGAATGGTGTTGGAACCAATTTATACCACGCATTGATGGCCCTGCCAACGGAGCCACAGGAAGGAGAGTAATTATGTTAAAAAAATTCAGTATTCAAACCATCAGTAGACACACAGAAATGGTTAAAAGCCGCAGGAATCAGAGCGGTAAAGACCATGGCACAGGCTGCGATTGCCGGAATCGGAGCGGCGGCAGCAATGGGACAGGTTGACTGGAAGTATGTTCTGTCAGCATCCGCGCTGGCGGGTGTGTTGTCTATGTTAATGTCAATTACCGGAATCCCGGAAGTAGAAAGTGAGGAATAAAATATGATTATCAATGTACATGCCGGACATAACCCAGACGGAAAAGTAGCCTGCGGAGCAGTGGGTGTGATTAAAGAATCTACAGAAGCCAGAAAAGTAAAGGATGAGGTTATCAGATTATTAAAGGCGGCAGGACATACAGTTTATGATTGCACCGTTAATGATGGAACCAGTGCTAATGATGTACTAGTAAAGATTGTGAAAAAAATGTAATACTCACAAGGCAGATCTGGACGTGTCAATCCATTTCAAATTCCAGAGCAAATGATCGCGCCGGTAACGGACGAACCACGGGAAACAGAGGTCTATCTGTATAATTCCAGCAGCAAGGCAAAGAAGTATGCAGAAGCGGTCGTTAAGCAGATTGCAGCACTGGACTTTACAAACCGTGGCGTAAAGGTCAACCGAAGCTGTATTTCCTACGCAGATCAAATAATCCGGCAATGCATGATCGAG